>Ga0208783_10000749_pt1 | contig 19658 bp, 31 predicted proteins | sample DEB19_08_DNA_2_FD_184529 | JGI IMG/M metagenome (GOLD analysis project Ga0208783, IMG submission 184529) | Aqueous microbial communities from the Delaware River and Bay under freshwater to marine salinity gradient to study organic matter... | ecosystem: Environmental > Aquatic > Marine >...
TGCGGACCAGCAGGTTCTGAGAGAACGCGGCGTAGCCCGAGATCATGTCAGGCTCTTCCAGCGAGAAGAACGCGTCCTGATCGAAGTACACCGTGAACAGCTTGCTGTTCAGGAAGTACATGGACACGGGGGCGGTCGTCGGGGCCACGCGGTCGATGGTGCCGGTGAAGCCCAGGTTGGGCTCGATGTACATGGCGGCGCCGTTGAACTCCAGCCCCAGGCGGCCGGCCATGTTGCGCTGCTCGGTGGCGCTGACGTAGCGCTCCAACTGCTGCAACTCGTCCTTGTACAGCCCGTAGGAGAGCGGGCTGGCGAGGATGATGTCGACGTCGCCCTCGGGCGCGGTCTGCTGGATGTCGATGAGCAACTGCTGCATCTTCTTGAGGCCGTTGGCCGCGAAGCTGCCGTTCTGAACGTGGTTCTGCCAGGAGAGCGGGAAGCCGCTCTTGGCGATGCCGCCCACGGTGTTGCCCTGCGAGCCGAACGCGGCGCCCTCGAACCAGCCGGTGCCGGCAGCGGCGCTCGTGCCGTTGAGGGTCTGCAACTCGGTCAGCACGGTGCTGTTGCCCCGGATGAGCTGCTTCTCAACCTCGCGCTTGACCATGCCCATCGTCTGCTTGAGGCGCGCTTGAAGGATGTTGACCTTCGCCTGCTCGCCCTTGTTGCTCAGCTCTTCCTTCTTGGTGAGCACGATCGGCGCCACGAAGTCGCACCAGTTGTAGGTCGCGGTGCGCATCGGGTCCTTGACGGCCAGGTTGATGGCCTCGTACCCGGTGCTGAGCTGCGTCAGGGTGGAGTGGTCCGTCAGGATGACGGGGTGGTCCACGTAGGCGCCGCCGTTGACCTTCTCGATGGTGCCGGTGCGCTGCACCGCCTCAAGCAAGGGGATGATGCGGAACGTGTTGTCGACTTCCTTGTCCCGCAGGATCTGGAGAGTCGACGCCAGAATGTCCTTCTGGATCGGCATGATTGGCCTCTAAACTGGTCAGTGGTGAAGGGGCGTGTCCCGCGGCGGGGGGCCACCTCAGCAGCGTGTCCTGTCGGGGCTGTGAGATGGCAGGAAGGTACTACACGCTCCGCGCCTTCGCAAGCGTTTGGTAGATTTCCCACGCGCTCGCCTTGGGGTCGATGCTCGGCTCCACGCGCCCACCCGCCACGCGCGGGCCGGTCGACACGTTGAGCGCTGCACGCTGGGCAGCCCGGCTCTCCAGCGCCACACGCTTGGCAGCCTCAGCCTCAGCAGCGCGGGACCGGCGCCCCTTGACTGCGTAGTACGCCGTCGAAAGGTCCAGCGCCGCGTTCTGCTTGAGCAGCGCGGCGACCTCCGTGCGAAGCGCCTTGTCGGCGCTCAGGTCAGGATGCTCGGCCATGAAGGACTCGTACCGCTGTTGCGCCTCAGCCTGCTGGCTCTGCTTACGCACCGGCTCCAGCACCTCAGCCAGCCGCCGCTTGACCTCGGCCTCGATGTGCGCCGACAAGCTCTTCGGGTCGAACGGGTCAACCTCTCCAGCCAGCGGGGGCGCCTCCAGCGCCTTGGCAATCTCGGGCGCCACCAGCGCCTTGCGCTGCGCCTCGATGGCCTTCTTCTCGGCCGCCAGCTCTTGCGTCTTGCGCGTCACCATCTTGCGCATCTCGGCCATCGCCCGCTGCACCTCGGGCGGCTGCGACGCGTAGATGCTGTCCCACGACTCCCCCTCTTTCAGCCCCTCAGGCTCAGGCGGCGGCGCCGCCTTGGCCTCCTTCTCGGCGCGGGCCTTCTCGGCGCGCTCCACCAGATCGTTGATCTGCTTCTTCCAGGCAGGCTCACCCGTGAGCGTGGCGCCCTTGTCCTTCGGCGCAGCGGCCTCTGGCGGGGCGCCCTGCTGCAAGCTGGCGAGCGGCGCGCCGCCCTCCGCAGCAGTCGTGGTGGTCGAGGGGGCCGCCGGCGCAACGGCGGGGGTGGTGTCGCTCATCAGGCACGCTCCATCATCAGGCTGTCGGTGTCGTCCTCACCTTCGGGCGCCTCTTCCTCGGTCGGCAGGTCGTCCGGCGACGAGGCCATCATCGCCTTGAACTGCTCGTCCTTCGAGAGCGCATCCATCGCGCCGGCCAGCCGCGCCAGCCCGGCGTCGTTCTTGACCTCGCCCACGGGCGGCAGCTCGACGCCCATCTCAGCCGCCGCGTCCGTCGCCATCGCCAGCCCGCGCACAAAGTCGCCGGGCAGCTTGGTCGTGTCGCCGCTGAACTCGGGGTAGTCGCCCGGCTGGCCCATCGCCGTCAGCAGCCGGTTGAACGCGCCCACCGTCGCGTTGAGCGCCGACACGCTGAACTTGCCAGTCGGGGCGCCCTTCTCGAACGCATCCGACATGACCTGCTCTTTCTGAGCGCCCACGGCGCGCGCCTCTTCCGTCATCTGCATCGGGTCCATGTTCACTCCAGATCGTGTACGGGGAAAGTCTCGGCCGCCGCGATGGCAGCATCACCAGTCTCGCGCAGCGTGCGCGTGAACGTCGAAACCTGCGCCTCATGGCGCTCGTGCTCGCGCGTGACGCGCCGCATCTCGGCCTCGACCTCGCCGTCCTCCAACTGGCGCAACCCGCGCTGGCGCATCACCGCCTCGCGGTGCTTCTCGTCGCGCAGCGTGACGCCCAGCCCCCGGTCGTGGAAGCCGTCCCACTTGGTATCGCCCCAGGACCATGCGGTGCGCGCCGGCATCGACACGCCCAGCCCCGCCCAGGCGCCGCACCGCTCACACGGCACCGGCTCGATGCGCTCAGCCATCGGGCGCAGCCGCGTTGTCTTGTGGCCCTGGGCGCACCAGTACTCGTAGATCGGCATCAGACCACCCCTCCAGGCGGCAGGACCTCAGCAACCCGCGTCGAGCCAGCGGGCATGCCGGCAACCTCTCCAGGCGCAGGGGGCGCCGCAATCTGCGGGCCGCGCTCCATGCCCGCCACGCCCTCGGGCGCCACCGGCGCTGCCATCGCAGGGGGCGCCGCCACCATGTCGGCCGGCAGGTCGAAGGACCGCGCCACCATCGCCAGCAGCTTGTCCGGCGCCACGCCCAACTTCTCCAGCAGCGGCAGCAGCGTCAGCAACTCCTGCTTCCTCACCGCCTCGCTCATCGGCGTGGTGCCCAGGTCGTGCGCAAAGATCTGGAAGTCGGCCAGCAGGTCCGCCGCCTCCATCTGGTACGCCTTGCCGTGCAGTTGCACCAGCTCGCTCGTGTCCCCCATCAATGTGGCCAGCATCACAAGGTACGTGTGCGCCGTCTGCGTGATGCACGCGTCGCGCGCCCGCGCCATGCGCCCAATCTCCGACGCCGTGTAGGCCGCCAGCGCCTGCACCTCGGTCGCGCTCGCCTTGGTCGCCTCGCCCCGCGTGAACGGCGCCAGCACCGACCCGCGCCCGAAGTCTGCGTCGACCTCGGCCAGATACCGCTCCAGCTCCACCGGCACCGGCACATGCGGGATCGGCGCGATGGCCCCCGCCAGCGTCTGCCCCGTGCTCAACTCCACCTCGATGAACTCGCCGTCGCGCCCCTGCGCAATCTTCGCCATGCTCTCCGGGTCCAGCACGCCCTTCTCCACCATCCACTGCCGCGCCGCCTTGCGCACGCCGTTCGCTTGGAACGTACGGATGATGTTGGTTTCCGCCACCTGGTCGTACACCCGGCGCAGCGCCGAGTACCCAGCCAGCGGCTCGTCAGGCTCCGTGCTCATGTAGAGCGGCACCAGCGGCACCTTCACAACGCCGCTCACCGTGCGGAAAGGGATCGCCTTGAACTTCTCCCGCTCGCCCTCTCCATCGGCGCCCCCGTCGCCCACCTCCAGCGGCATCCCATCGTACAGCCACTGGTCGCGCTTCCAGTCGGGGCTCCACACCTTGAACGTCCCACCGTCAAGGTCGTACACCTCCACCACGAGGATGAAGTGCTCTTCGCTCGGCGGCGCCTGGTCCAGACCGCCGCCCCGGTCGTAGCCGGCCCCGTCGCCGCGCCCCTCCACGCCATCTGTGATGTACCGCGTGAAGCTCCGCTCAGAGTACTTCTTCGCGCCGTAGCGCTCCTTCGCGTGCTCCACCGGCAGGTAGTACCGGTGCGCCACGAACCGCTGCATGTCCCAGGTTTCCGCCGTCGTGTCGACGATCACATCCCACGGCGCCACCGCCGCCACCGTCACCCGCTGCAACGGGTCGGGGTGCGGGCGCGTGCCCAGCTTGACCGCCGCGAACGGGTAGATCAGCGCCAGCCGCAGCGCGTTCTCCAGCACGGCGCGCACGCCATGCAGCCAAACGTTCGCCACCTCCTGCGCCACCTCGGGGTCGCCCGCCCCGCGCAGGTCCGGCTTCACCACCACGGCCGGGTCCTTCACGAACAGCGACGCCACGTAGCTCTCAATCAGCTCGTAGCCCCGGCTCGTCTCGATCAGGAGCTGGTCCGTCTCCCGCTTGTCCCAAAACCGCATCAGGTACGCGTTCCGCAGGCGCCGCATCTCCGCGCGCCGGTCCTCCCAGCGGTGGTCGTGCGCATCGTAGATGTCCGCGAACTGCGATGCCTTCATGTCGCCACCTTCCAAGGCAGAACCTGCCGCCTGATACGCTTAGCCCGCGCCTCTGTCAACCGCGCGTCCATGTAGTTGCCCATCTGCTCGCGGCGAAACGCACGCGCCCCATCCTGCGTCGCCCGGTAGGCCAGGGCGCACGCCATCGCCATGTCGTCGTGCATCCCCACCGGCGCCTCAGGCGCCACCCGGCGCACCTCCAGCGCCTTCAACTCCGACAACGTGTGCTGGTCGAGCTGCGGGATCAACTCCGCGTCCACCGCCTCACGCAGACACTCGTACGCCTCCAGCTTGCTCTTGATGCTGGTGGTCCACGGCTTGCCCTCCCGGCTCGCCCACAGGCGCTTGTACCCCAGGCGCTCCAACTCCCGCAGCACCACATGCCCGTGGTTGTTCGCCTCCGCCAGCACCATCGCCTGCCCGTAGCGGAAGCCAACCTGCGCCACCCGCTGCGCCCACACATGCGGCGCCGTCGTGTTGGTGCGCTCGATGTACACCGGCGCCATCGTGGCGAGGCTCACCACCATCAGCGCCGAGTAGTCCTGCCCCAAACCGCCCGAAGTGTCGACGCCCATCACGTAGCGGTCGTCCTCGTCAGGCGGCGCCAGCTCGCGCTCCGCGCTGTCGAACCAGATGCCCTCGATCCGCTCCAACTTCTCCGGGTCGAAGAAGCCGCTGTCGCGCGCCAGGAACGCATCGTCGATGTTCGCCGGGTACTCGCGCCGGAACTTGCTCAGCCCCAGCGTCGTGACCTGCTGCCGGCGCCACCACAACTGCGCGTCGTCGAGGCCGTAGCGCTCGGCCATCTCTTCCTCTTCCTCCGACCGCTCAAAGTCGTCAGGAAGCGCCTCATCCCGGTACGCCGCGTGCTCCCACCACCAGTACGTGAAGAGCGCCCACCCGTTCTCCGGCGCGCCCATGATCAAGCGGTGGAACGCGTCGCCCGGCGCGTTGACCGTCGACTCAATGCACACCGGCCCGTCGCCCACCGCCGCCGTCGTTTGCGCCAGCACCTCGTCGGGGTCCACGTAGAACGCGAACTCAGACAAGTGGGCGCCGCTGAACGAGAAGGACCGCGTGCCGCCCGCCCCGCGCGTCGTGAACGACGAACAGCCGGCCAGCGTGTCCCCGAACACCATGTCCTCCACCGTGTCGCGCTCCAGTCGGCGCCGCAGTCCCTCGGGAAGCCCGCGAATCCACCGCTGGTCCATGCGCCGCAGCTCGCGGGCGCTCCGCTCGTGGAAGGACAGCACCGCGTATGTCTCGGGCGCCGTCGTGGCGTACGCCCGGTGGAACTGCCACGCGCGCACCGCCGTCGATACGCCCACCTGGCGCGCCTTGACCACGATCACACGGCGCCGCGTGTCCAGCAGGTCCCACAACCGGCGCTGCGCAGCGTTGGGGACGAAGGGGACGAAGCGCCCGGTGCCCTTGTCGCGCACTTGGAGCAGCTTGCAGAACGCCGTGCGGTCCCCAACGAGGCGCCGCACCTTCGCTGCCAGCTTGTCGGGCGCCCCAGGAGGCGACCACACGGTCTGAGGCGCTGTCATTCGCCATCTCCAAGGGCGTCAAGCGCCGCCGCGAGCTGGCGCATCTGCTTCTGGTCCACCGTGTCGTCCTCGAACGCTCGGCGCCCCTCAGTGATCACCCACTTGGCCAGCTCGACGGCTGTGCGGTCGCCCCGGCCCTCGGCCAACGTGTGCTCCATGACCGTGATGGAAGCCCGGATGAGGCCCTGGACGCGGGCCGATAGCTCTTCGGGCGTGAACGGGGCTCCAGGTACTGTCGAATCCTCAGCGGACGCACGCGCGAGAGCGCTTCCATCGTTCGATTCTTTCTCCACGGATGGAAAGGGGGGGGTAGCCTCTCGCCTGACTCTCGACCCACCCCCACCCTGACCCCTCCCCTCTCCACCCTCCACCCCCAGGAACCGGGCCAGCGCCCGCGCGCGGGCAGCCGCTGGTCCGTGGATGGGCGGCGGGAGGGCGAGGGCTTCCCGGATCTCCCGCTGGTCGCAGCGAACCACGCGCTCCGAGACTCCGCAGGCAGCTGCGAGCCGCGAAGCTTCCGCTCCTGGCAAGGACCCGTCCGGGCGCATCGCAGCGCGGACGATCTCCCGGCGCGTCGCAGCGCTCGGGCGATGGACCACCACGAGGTCAGCGACGTCAGCGACGGGATGGGCGGCGGGCTGAGGGGAGAGTGGAGCGCGGCGCGGCATGTGAAGTCAGTACAGCGCGGCGGGCCGGCCGTCAACTGAAGCCGCGCGGCGTGGTTCCTTACCGACCGGTCGGTAACCTGACCCTCGGTCGGATCTTCTACCCTCGGTCGAACCTGGCACGCTGCACACGCAGCACGGCGCCCTCGTGCTCGCAACGTCGTGTGCGCCGCGCCTTGACAATCCCCTGACAACTATTCCACCCCCACCACTTGCGCACCTGCGCACCCCCGGCTATGATGTTGATGTCGGCGGTGATGAGCCCCGGCGCCCCTACCTGGCACGCTCCCTCCGGAGACTCCGCTATGGCCACCACTCACACCGTGCTCAACCGCTCCGGCTACAGCTGCACCGTCCCTACCGCCGCCGCCGCTGGCCTGTACGCCGTCCATAAGGCGTACGACTGGAACGGCCGCTACCTCGTGACGCACCTGCCCTCTGGCCTCACCTTCGGCAACACGCGCACCCTCCGTTCTGCGCGGGCGCTCGCTGCCCACCTCGACACCGTGGCCGGTGACGCTGGCAGCGCATGGGTGTTCGGCGCCCGCTTCGATGTGCGCAGTGAGGACGGCGCGCGCATCCAGGCAGCGTACGACACGCGCCCCGCCCTTGACCTGTAGGCCCACCCGCTGCGCCCCCACGCGGGGCGCCCCGCTCCCCTCACACTCTGGAGACTCCGCTATGCCCGTCGCCCGCTTCGATACCTCCCGCTCAGCTTACACCGCTGGGCTGTTCCACGTTCACAACATCGGCTCCGGCATGCATGCCGTCGTTCACTCGTCCGGCGCGGTGTTCCACGAGGGCGCTCCCTTCCACGCTGCCCGCGCGTACGCTGACTTCCTTGCGCTCCAGCTCGGCGCCCGTGGAGCCGACGCTACCGGCTACGGGTGGATGTACGACGATGAGCACCACAATGCCGTCAACGGGGCGCTGCGCTCGCTTGACTGCGCGTTCCCTGAAGCGCAGCTCGTTGGAGCTGACCAGTGGAGCAACCCCGCCCGCTACCTGCGCCCTCATCCCCGCTCCCCTCACGCGTTGGAGCAGACGCGGGGCGCCCTCCTTGACTGGTTGACCGTCGCCTGACCCCTGCCGCTCCCCTCACACCCTGGAGACTCCGCTATGTCCGACTCCCTCTTCAACGCGCTCGCTATCGCGCTCGCTCGTACCGGCTTGGACGACGGGCGCGGCGGACTCCGCTCCGCTTCCGCTGACGAGTTCATGTACATGCACGAGGACGCAGCTGGGGACCACTGGTTCAAGCACCGCGCGTCCCGCAACTACGTCATGCTGGCCAGCTGCTCGGAGCCCTACATCACCGTCCCTATGGGCGGCTCGTTCCGCCGGGGCACCTTCCCGGCGCCCGCCTGAGCTGCACGGCGCCCCGTGTGTCACAACTCGGGGCGCGTGTAACCTGACTTCACCGGGGAAGGGTTACAGAATAAGGCCCTTACAACGCCGGTGTGTCTCTGTAACCTGTGTAGAACGAAAACTTCCCCACTACACCCATTTACTACATCTCTATACTCTTCCTATTTCCCGTTCTACACAGGTTACAGAGACACATAGGCTTAGAGGCTCCACTATTCTGTAACACGACTAACCACGTAGTCAGGTTACACGGCCTCACTCGTGACACACCGGCATCCTAAGCCTGTAATCCCCTGCGATGGGGCGCCGTCTGCTACCCGGACCACCGCGCCGGATGGCAGACGGGGCAACCTCGCCCGACCCCGACACCGCTACACCCTGGAGCACCCGCTATGAAAGCCATCCTCACCCGCTACGCTGGCCCGACCGACACGCGCGGCTCTCGCATCCTCGCCACGTGGGATGGTGGGCGCCTGTCTCGCCCGTACTTCCACGCGCTTGACTCCGAAGAGAACCACCGTTGCGCCGCGCTTGACGCGTTCGCGCGCATGGGGCTCGACATGTCGGAGATGGACATGCACACCGGCTGGACCCGTGACGGCTACGCGCACGTGTTGGCGCCCCGCAAGTCTGACGACTGACCCCACAACCTCAACCCCCGACACCGCTACACCCTGGAGAGTCCTCGACCATGAGCACCGCCACCCTGCCCGCGCCTTACTCCATCCTCACGCTGTACCTGTGCCCGCTCGACAACAGCGGCGGCGCCTACACGCGCACCCCCGAAGAGCTGCGCGCCCTGCTCGATGCGTTCGCCGCGCGCGGTGTTGAAGAGTGGGAAGTGGCTGTCATCGACGGCGACCATTCCCGTATCGTCGACGCCGCTTCCCGCCGGGGGCTGTGCGCTGAAGAGCTGTACGCGCTGGCCTTGGAGCTGGAACAGGATGACAACGCGGCGCCGGCCATCTGCTACTTGCTGGAGGACTGCGGCGCCCACTACCCCACCGCTGAAGAACTGCTTGACCACGCGCGGGACTTGTCGCTGTTCGAGGGCACCGCTGAGGACTACGCGGATAGCATCGTTGACGAGCTGTACAACATCCCCAGCCAGCTCCGCTACTACATCGACTGCGAAGCGCTGGGGCGTGACATGAGCATCAATGGGGACATCGACACGTTCGAGTACGACGGCCGCTGCTACGTGGTCACGAACCCGAACGACTGAGCCCAGCCCGCCGCCCTTCCCCGCGCAAGCGGGGCGGGGTGCGCCGTCCGGTAGCGGCCCTGCGCCGCTCTCGCACGGGGCGCCACGCCCACTGCCCCTCACCTCTGGAGCCTGACATGCTCTCCGCTACTGACATCCTGCTGGCCTACCCGCGCGCCGCCGAGGGCGACGACGGCTGCATCTACCTCGATCACCTGCGCCTCTGGAACGACACCTACACCGGCGCCCCTGAGGGCTGGGTGGTGACGTACCTCGACGGCTCACAGGAGCCGATCGACACGCTGGCCGACATCGACCACGCGCTGTCCCGCTCGACCGCCCCCGGCGCCGCCGCGTGGCTCGATGTGGGTGAGCTGTGAAGGCCGGCCGGTGGGCGCCCGTGTGCGTCGACGGTGCGTGGTACGTGGTGCGCCCCGACTCGGGGTGCGCCCGCTACCTCTGGCCCCTGGGGTGCGCCGCCTTCACCTTGCTGGAGCTGCTGCCCACCACGCCCGGCGCGGGCGCGTGGCCTGACGAGGTGGGCTCCGCCCTCGCTGCTGCGCGGGCCAACGAGCACGACGAGGACGTAGCCAACATGCGCGCCCAGCTCTACGCTATCCGCCGCGCTGGGAAGGAGCGCGCCGCCGAGCGCGCCGCCGCCGCCGCAAAGAAGAAGTCCCCGCCCGGTGGTCCTGGGGTGGTGTGATGACTGCGCCTCTCCCGCCCGCCGCCCTCTATGTCGACGTCAAGCGCGGCCCTTACGCTGCCCTCGGCCTCGACTGCTGGGGCGTCGAGCGTGACGCCCGCCGCTACCCCGGCCCGGCGCCCGTCATCGCCCACCCTCCTTGCGGCCCGTGGGGGCGCTACGCCCACCGGTGCGAGCAGGATGCGTCGCTTGCCCTCGTGGCAGTGGAGCAGGTCCGCCGGTGGGGCGGGGTGCTGGAGCATCCTGCACACTCCCGCCTCTGGGACGCCGCCGACCTGCCCCGGCCGGGCGAACTGCCCGATGGGCACGGGGGCTACACGCTCCATGTTGAGCAGGGGTGGTGGGGCCACGCGGCGCCCAAACCGACCTGGCTGTACCTCGTGGGGGTGCCCCGTGAAGTGGTGGTTCTGCCTGCGCTTCGCTCTCAACCCATCGGGCGCGTGGAGCGCATGGCAAAGACGCGCCGCCATCTCACCCCGCCCGACTTCGCCCGCTACCTCGTGTCCCTCGCCTCACTTGCGCACCCGCGCACACCTTGATACACCCTTGCACATGGAGCGCCCCTATGCCCAAGTCTGAAACGGAGAAGCTGGCCGCCACGGCGAACGGCTGTCTCACCTTCCTCGCCATCTGTCTCGTGGTCCTCGTGGCCGGCTGCGTCGTCGGTCCCTGCCTCCCCTTGCTGCTGGTCGGCGGCGCTGGGGGTGCGCCGTGACCGTCGCCCGCTTCATCGGTGGAGCCGCCCTTGTCGGCGCGTTCCTGCTCGCTGTCACTGGTATCCCTGTCTGGCACGCCGCCTGGATTCCCCTCGCGCTTGTCGGCATCTGCACCATCTCTGCCACCCTGGAGGACTGAATGCCCCTCGACCTCTCCCCCCTGCGCCCCGCCGTGGAGCTGCTGCATCTCCACTTCGGAAGCTGGAAAGCGGTGGAGCGCGCCATCGGTTTCCCGCATGCGACGATGCGCCGCTGGGCCGCCGGCTCGGTGGGCGCCCCTCAACCTGGCCTGCTCGACCTTGTGATCCTGCGCCTGCGTGCGCAGGGGCTCGACGAACTGGCCGCCTCATGGGTGGCAGCGCGCGCCGCTGTGTACCCTCACCTTCCGCCCGTGGGTGCGCCGTGATCCCTCCCCTCGTGGTGCCCGCTCCCTGGGCGTGGGCGAAGCACGGCCCGCTCTGGCTACTGCTGGAGGGCGCCGTGCCCCGTCTCCTGCTGCACCGTCGCAGCGGGTGGTGGGAAGTGTCGCACGCTGACGGGACTGTGATCCGTGACGGCGTGACCGAGGGGCGCTTGGCCGCCGCGCTGAACGACGTCTATCCTCGCCTGTCTCTGGAGGTGCCCGATGCGAATGATGCCCCTTGAAGAAGCGCGGCGCCGCGTGGAGGATGGCACCTTCACCCGCGCGTGGCTCGACGACCTGCTGCCCCGGTGGCGCCGCTCGATGGAGCTGGCCGTGCTGTGGCACAAGCACCTGGGCTGGTCTGACGCCATCGGCTACCAGTGTGCGTCGATCGACATCGCGGTACGCAACGGCCTCAAGCCGCTCGCTGAGGGGGAGGCTGAGAAGGCAACGCTGCTGGCGCAACCGAAGCCGCCGCGCCCCGATGAGCCGGTCGACTACGACGCGCTGCGCGTCGACGGCTACGGCCTCGACATGCCCGTCGTGTCTCGCATCTCGGTGGCGCTCGGTGGCGCTCGGCTGGTGCCGGCCAAGGCGCAGCCTACCCCGGACGAATACGCGCACATGATGCCTAGCATCACCCTCGTGGAGCGCCCGGCTACTGACGCGCACCTGCCATCGCGTGAGCTGGCGGGCGCCGTCGAGTGGGTGGCGCGCGCCGGCGCGGGGTGGAGCAGCTTCTTTGCGGGCGAGCCGCTGGTGCTGGTCCGCACCAGGGAGGATGCTGTTTGGGGGCACCCCGAGCGGTTCTTCGATGTGCGCCGCTCGCATGCGTGGTGCTGGGTGGGGAGCGGGCCGCCGGTCCACGGCTTCACCCGCTACGGGCGCCGGCCCACCCCGCGCTCGCGGCTCTACCACGCCATCCACCGCTGGGAGCTGGCCCCCGAATGACGACCTTCCATCAACTGTCCGCGCTCGCGGCGCTCGACCGTGGCACCTGGGTTCTGGGCGTCGACCCCGGCCTCAAGGGGGCGATGGTCGCCCTCGGCCCCGACGACCAACTGCTCGTTCGCTGGGCAGACGGCGCCGATGGTTACCTCGGGCCGCGCGCCCACCTTGAGGTGGCGTACCCTCGGGCGCTGGCGTCCATGCAGGCTGCCATCGGGCAGGCGCCCACCCTGACGGTGGTGGAGGCGGTCCAGTTGCGCCCGCACCAGGGGCTGCATTCGCAGGCGCGCGCCGCGTTTGGCATCGGCCTCATCGTCGGCTCGGTCGCAACTCGCGGCTGGGCCTGGGAGCAGCCGACTCCGGCCCACTGGCACCAGACTCTCGGCATCCCTCAGGACGCCGACCCGAAGGCGGCCGTGATGGCATGGTGCGAGCGGCGCCTTCCCAACCTCGATCTCTGCGTCGGAAACCGGCGCAAGGCGCACGACGGGGTGGCTGACGCTGCCGCCCTCGCCGTGTACGGGCGGCTCATCCTGGGCCGTGGCCGTAACCCCACCCAGCGTACTCCCCGTCCCCTGCCCCCGGAGAACACCGATGACTGAGAAGAAGAACACCCCCAAGTCTCTGCGCGAAGCGCTGCTGCTCGCCCAGCAGCTCCTGCCCGGCGTCCTCAAGGATAGCCGCAACGACTTCCACAAGTACAAGTACGTGTCCAGCGAAAGCATGATCCGCGACGCGCGCGCCGCGCTCCACGAGGCGGGGCTGGTCCTGCTCCCGCTGACCACCCACTTGGCTGCGAGCGCCGACATGGTGGCGCTCGGCGTGCCGGCCGTCGCCGTCATGGGCTGGGAGCTGGCGCACCCTGCCACCGGGCAGACGATGGAGCTGTCGACCCACTGGCCGGTGGTCCCCGAGAAGGGGCGCCCGCTCGACAAGGCTTTGGCCAGCGCCCGCACCACGGGGCTCGGCTACCTGCTGCGCGACCTGCTGCTGGCGCCGCGCGTCGACAGGGAGGACGACATGGACTGGTCCGGCCGCGACCGCCTGGGGCTCGAAGAGGCGCCGCCGCCGCCGCCCGCCGCCGCGCCGCCCAAGGGTGAGCCGTCGCCCTTCGCTGCCGCCTGCGCCTACCTCAAGGCGCAAGGGGTGGTCGACCCCGAAGAGCTGCTGCTGACGCGCGCGCCCGATGCCGAGCGCATGACCAAGGCGCAGTTGGCGCCCATCGTGAAAACCATTCTGCACCCCGGAGAGAGCAAGTGAACCGCATCTGTCTCGTCGGTCGGCTCGGCGCCGACCCCATCATCAAGAAGGCCGGCGACACCACCATCGCTGAGCTGCGCCTTGCCACCAACCGCCGCTCCAAGGTGGGCGCGGAGTGGCAGACCGTGGCCGACTGGCACGCCGTCACCGTGTTCGGCAAAACTGCCGAGTTCCTGGCTGAGCGCGCGCACAAGGGCGCCACCGTCGAGGTGACGGGGCAGCTCACCTACCGCACCTACACCGCAAAGGACGGGCAGGAGCGCACGGTTGCCGAGATCAAGGCCGACGACGCGCAGGTCGTGGCGCCGGCCCGGCAAGCGGCGCCCACCAGCGACGAGCACGACGAGGCGCCCCGCGCCCCCTCGCGGCGCCCCACCACTCCTCAGCGGCGCGACACTGACGACATCCCGTTCTGACCCCGACACGATGCTGAGCGTCCTGCGCCTGCTCGACGCTCGCATCGACGCGTACCACGCCGCCCTCCCCTCGTGCGATGAGCGGGAGGCGGCCGTGGTCCGCGTGTGCGTCGACACGCTCGGGCTGTTCCGGGCGCAACTCCACCGACTCTACCTTGAGGACCGCTTCCATGCGATTCGTAGCGATTGACACTGAGACAACCGGCCTCAAGGCCGACAAGCATGCGCCCATCCAGCTGGCCCTCGTCGACCTTGCGGGCATCACCGTCACCACCTACATCGACTGGACCGACGTGCCGCGTGCGCCCGAGTGGACCAGCGAGGCGCAGGCAGTTCACGGGCTGACGCAGCAGTTCCTGCAAGAGAACGGCACGCCGCCTGCAAACGTGTTCGCACAAGCCGGCGGGTTCCTCCGCGGCGCCGTGCTGGTGGGGCAGAACGTGGCGTTCGACATCGCCATGCTGCTGGCTGGTGCGACCCGCGCCGGGGGCGGCATGGCGGGGGTCGGCACCCGCTGCATCGACACGCGCTGGGTGGATGCGGCGCGCTACCCGGAGGCGGGCAAGCGCCACCTGGCGGACATCTTCGCGCGGTGGTGTGGCGACGTCCCCTGGTACTGGCGCCCGCACGACGCATGGAGCGATGCGATGGCCGTACGCGACATCTGGCGGGCGCAGTACCGTTGGCTGCTCGACACGCAGTTGCCGCCGCAGCACGACGACGCGCTGTTCTGGACCCGCATCAATCAGGCGAACATGGAGTACCAGCGCGCGGTGCAGCGCTACCGGGAGAGCCTGACGCCCGTGGGGGCGCCGTGACTGTGCCGGACCAGTTCATGCTGGTGGAGTTCGGCCTGCTGCCCGGCGGCGTGGCGCGCTCGTCCACCGTGTTGCGGCGCCGCTGCAACCTGCCCGACCTGGGCGCCCTGCTCGACGGGCGGGGCGAGGTGCCGCGCCGGCCCATCAGCGACAAGCGCGACGCGCCCGCGTGGTCGCCCGCCCGCTACGCTGCCAGCGCACCTGGCCTTGCGCCGCGCCGCATTGACGCCGTGGAGGCGCTGACCTGCCTTGTGCTCGACGTCGACGATGGCGGCCCGCTGTCTCGGCTCGACGCGCTGGGCGATACGAGCGGCGCCCGGTGGTGGGCGCACACGAGCTGGTCACACACCGACGAGCGGCCCAAGGCGCGCATCCTGTGGCCCCTCGAAGAGCCGATCAAGCGCGACGAGTGGAGCGCCCACTGGAGCGCCGCCGCCCGGTGGGCCGCCGCGCACGGCGTCGCTGTCGACGCCCAATGCAAGGACCCGTCGCGCGCGTACCTGCTGCCCGCTGAGCGCCCTGGGCAGCCGCCGCCCCGCGTGTGGGCGAGCTGTCCCTACCGGCGCCGCCTGCGCCTGCGAGACATCCTTGAGGCGTACCCGCCGCCTGCCGCCCGCCCTGTTCCCATCAACCCCTATTCCGCACCCTCACACCCTGAGACTCCCCCGAGCGAGCACGCGCACGGCGCCTACATGGCGCGCGTGGAGGCGCGGCTGGCGCTGGCGCAACCCGGCGGGCGCAACCGCGCCGCGCTCGATGCCGGCGTCGCGCTGGGCAAGCGTGGCCTGCCGCCCTCCGACACGGCCCGCTGGACACAGCGCCTGATTGACGCCGCGATCGCGTGTGGTCTACCCGCCGACGAGGCGAGCAACGCGGTACGCTCGGGAGTCCGCCGCATCACTGGAGCCGCCCCATGAACCTCGACCGTACCGATCGCACAACGCAGGTGCGCAACGTCCTGCTTGCCACGCCGCTTGACGGACTCCGGGTGGAGCCTGACGGCAGCCTCACCGGGCGCCCCAAGGCGTGCTTCTCCAACGCGGTGGCGCTGCTGGAGTCCGACCCGCAGCTCGCCGGCCGGCTGCGCTGGGACCAGTTCACCGGCGCCCCGCAGTGGCGAGGCGACAACGGGCGCTGGGCGCCGCTGTCCGACGCCGACCTCGACGCCCTGGCTGAGCTGTTCGGGGCGCAGTACCGCGTTCACTTCGCGCACGACGTCTTGGCGCGCGCAACGCGGCGCGCTGCGAGCCTGCATCCGGTGCATGTGGTGCGCGAGTACCTGGGCCACTTGCCCGGCTGGGACGGCGTACAGCGGGCGCGCCATCTCTTCGCCCGCTACCTGGGCGCCGACGATAGCGCCCTCACCAGCGAGATGTGCTGGCGCTGGCTCATCTCAGCGGTGGCACGGGTCTATCAGCCGGGGTGCAAGGTTGACTCGATGGTGGTCCTCGTCGGGGGGCAGGCTGTGGGCAAGTCGCAGTTCGGGCGCGCCCTGGCCGGGGAGTGGTTTGCGGAAACGCCCTTCGCGCTGGGAGACAAAGACGCGTACCTCAACCTTGAGGGCGTGTGGATCTACGAGCTGGCCGAGCTGAGCGCAACGCGGCGCTCCGATGTCGAGAGCGTCAAGGCGTTCATCAGCGGCCGGCGCGACAAGCTGCGGCGCCCGTATGACCGCATGCCGACCACGATTGAGCGTCAGTGTGTGTTCCTGGGGTCGACGAACGAAGAGCAGTTCCTGACGGACCCGACCGGGAACCGGCGCTTCTGGCCCGTTACCTGCCGCGCCACCCGCGACACCACCTGGCAGCGCATCACCGAGCTGGCGTCGGTGCGCGATCAAGTGTGGGCCGAGGTGCTGACCGCCTACCGCGCCGGTGAACGCTGGATTCTGCCCGAGCGCGCTGAGGCCGAGCTGGACGAAGCGCACATTGAGTACCAGCAGCAGCACCCGTGGAAGGAGCGCGTGGCCGAATGGTTGGCCTCCCCCGCTGGCGGCATGCTCGCGCGCAAGGGCTTCTTGGTCACGCACGTTCTCGACCACCTTGAGGTGCCGATGCACCAGCGGGCGCGCCACCATTCGGTGCAAGTGTGCGAGGTGCTGCGCGGCCTGGGCTGCGACCGGCGCACCGTGCGCGACGGCGACGAGGTGAGCAAGCGGTGGTTCTTGCGAGGTGCGGAATGATTACCGTCCTGTCCCTGTCAGGCGGCAAAGACTCCGCCGCCGCCGCCCTGTATCTGCGCGAGCATGACATTGAGCACATCCGGGTCTACATGGACACGGGATGGGAGCACCCTGACCTCTACGCTCATCTGGACTATCTGGAGTCCCAGCTTGGCCCGATCGTCCGGCTTGCGCCCCGGATGCCCGTCCTGCCTCCCGAAGTGATGGCCCGCGTTCAGGAGATCGAGGCGCTGGTCGGCAGGTCGCCTTCGGGCTTTGTCCGGTGGGCTGTGTACAAGGGCATGTTTGCGTCGCGCATGCGGCGGTACTGCACACAGGAGTTGAAGGTACGCCCGTTTCTCCGATGGGTTGACGAACAGGACGACGACATCATCAACGTTGTCGGCATCCGGGCCGCAGAGTCGGCCGCCCGCGCTAACCTCCCGGAGCGCGAAACTATGCCCGGAGCCGAACACGTTGAAGTCTGGCGCCCCCTTATTCGCTGGACGGAGGCCGATGTGATCGCCATCCACCAGCGCCACGGGCTGCGACCGTGCCCGTTGTACCTGCGCGGCGCCGCTCGTGTAGGGTGCTGGCCGTGCATTATGGCCGGCAAAGACGAACTGGCGTTGCTGAGCAAAGACGACCAGCGCGTGAAAGCCATCCGAGCGCTGGAGTCGCTGGTCGGTGATGCCGCACGATTGCGCGGCGCAGATGCTGAAAACCCACCGGCGCTGTTCCAAGCTGCCACCCGGCGAAAGGACAACGGCCCAGCCAGACCGTGTGTACCGATCGACGAGATGCTGACCTGGGCGCGCACTACGCACGGAGGGCGCCAGATGCTGCTTGCGCCGGACATCGGCGCTCGTGATGGCTGCGTGCGTTGGGGCATGTGCGACACGGGACCGTAGACTCTTGCGCAGCGCCGAGCAGTGAGGTAGCCTACCCGCAGGTCGGGCGTGGTGTTCTCTCCAGGGGCAGCGGGCGCCAGACTGCGGAAAAGGGGCACCCCCGCTCGGATGGTCCGGGCGGGGGTTTTCCGTTAGGGCCGCCAGCTCCGGTAGCCGCCCTCTTCGGGCGCCCACAGGTACTGCCGGCGCGGCATCATGCCGGGGCGCGCCAGCCCAACGTGAACGTGCCCGCCCCGCGTCGCGTCGTAGCCGATGGCCTGGTCCAGCTCAGGCAGGTCCAGCCCGTGCAGCACGCGCAGGATGTGCTCGGCGTCGCCCGCGATGCTCTTCAAGTCAGCCGCGAGGCCCAGCGTGTGCGCCGATGTGGGGCTGCCACGCACGGCGCCGTTGACCGCCTTGCTGCGATAGCCGCTGGTGATGCGCACCGGCTGACCCAGCGCCGCGCGCAGCGGCTCCAGCAGCTCGACGCACAGCGCCGTCAGGTTCTCAACCTGCACAGCAGACGGGTTGTTCGCCAGCCCGGTGCGGGTGCGCGTCAGCTCGGCCAGTGTGAAGTGTTGGCTCAGGCTCATCGGCGGCTCCGCTCCCCAACGCACGCCCACCGCTTGCGGCTGAGGCGCAGCGGGCTGTTGGGGTCCTTGGCGGCGCCGGGGTGGTCGCGCATCTGCCCCATCGAGCGGGCGCAGTACGCGTCGCCCTTCGAGGTGCCCGGCTTCACCGACGCGCCAGCGGCGCCGTAGGACACCTTCTTGGCGCGCCCGGTCTTGGGGTTCTTCACCACCTTGACCTTGGCTTTGCCTTTGGCGGGTTTCTTCGCGTCCTTGGCCATCAGACCGTGCTCGGCTGCCACATGACCAGCAGGCTGTCGCCCGTGGTGTTGGTGGTCGAGAGCTGGATGTTGCCATTCGAGGTGATGCTGGCCTCGCTCAACACCGAAGAGATGTCGATGTTCGCGGCGGTCGCATCACGGTTGAGGCGCACCACAGCCGCGAGCACATCGCTGGTCAGGATGCCGGTGACGGCGATGTTGGTCGCAGAGGTGGTGCCCGCGACCACGGCAGACTTGAGGACGGTGGAGCCGGCGGTCACGAGGTTGCGGGGACGGATGTACTTCATCGGGGCCTCACGAGCGGGTGATGGGGTGAGAGTCGGTCAGGTCCTCCAAGCGGGCGAGCCTGGAGTCGATGTTGCCCAGGGCGCGCTCGAAGCTGGACAACGCCTTGGCCAGCGCGGCGCTTTCCTTGCGCTGCTGTTCGAGCAGCAGGTCGACCTGCGCCAGATGCCGCTCAACGCTGCGCGACACAAGCGGCAGGATGGACCGGTCGACGATGCGGTACAGGGCGCCCAGCACGAGCACACAGACGACGACGGCAGACGCCGGCCCTGCGATGAGCGTGCCGACTTCCTGCGCCGTCACGGGGCCACCACCGCAGCGCCATCGTGGTCGCGGATTGCATCCAGAATGGCGCGCACGACCGGACGGCAGACCGCTGCCGCTGGAGATGTGCCGCTTGACGGATCGTAGCTTGCCATGAGATCGGCCGCCTCAGCGGTAGACAGCACAAGCGTAGCGTTGACTGCGGTGTAGTCATCGCCCTCAGGGGTTTCAGTGGCGAACCGCCGCACGGTAACCTTCATCAGACCACCCTCCGCTGCCAGATGGTGACAACCTCGTAGTTGGCCGAGATGTTGGCGCCACCCCACAGAAGCGTCACCACCCCAGGGGACAACCCAGCAGTAGTGCCAAGCGTGCGCGTGAATCCGTCGCGGTACTGAGTCCAGCCGGCTGGAGATGCAGGCATCGTTGTGTTGATGCCGGAACCCACAATCTCTCCGGGCAGCGCCCCGCCCAGGAAGCTGATGTTGGTAAAGTCAGTCGCAGACGAGAAGATGGTTGCGCCGAGTTCGGCTGTCCCCGCCGATGTTGAACGCGCGATGATGTTCCGCGTACCTGCCGTGTTGAGGCATCGACCCCCGTTGCCAGAAACAGA
>Ga0208783_10000750_pt1 | contig 19642 bp, 18 predicted proteins | sample DEB19_08_DNA_2_FD_184529 | JGI IMG/M metagenome (GOLD analysis project Ga0208783, IMG submission 184529) | Aqueous microbial communities from the Delaware River and Bay under freshwater to marine salinity gradient to study organic matter... | ecosystem: Environmental > Aquatic > Marine >...
CCGAGTATTTGGGACAGAAGACGGAAAGAAGCTACTTCAGTGGCTTCGTTCTGTCTACCTCGAGCAACCAGTTGCCGTGCCTGGGGCAATCCACGATCACGCTTTCTACCGAGAAGGACAGAATAGCGTGATTAGGGATATTGAAGCGCGGATACAACGAGCAATCAACCAAGGACCAATTAATGGAAACCGCAGAAAACCAACCCAGTGAAACCTCATCAGAGGGTGAAGCTGGCCTATTGGATTCGGCAACAGTAGTCGATGATAGTGGCCAGCAGGAACCGTCAAACACTGTAATCCCACACAAAGATGAACCTGCAACAGATGATGATGCGCCATTAGAACGGCCAGATTTTTGGCCGGAGAACTTTTGGAAGAAGGATACAAGTGAGCCAGACTTAGAGGGCATTGCAAAATCGTGGTCTGATTTGCGCAAAACAATTGCCCAAGGCAAACATAAGCCACCTGCTGATGGCAAGTACGATACAAGTGCTTTTGGTGCAATCCCAGAAAATGACCCAGTGCGCACGCACATTATGGGATGGGCATCTAAGTACGGTATGAGTCAAGCGGCCCTAGACGATCTTGTTGGAGAGGTTGTAAAAATGGGTGGAGATCAACAAGAAGTTGCCGCCAGGACTCTTCAGCAGGAAAAGCAAGCCCTTGGACCAAATGCCGACGCAATGATAAAAGGTATGGTTGATTGGGCTTCTGGATTGGTTAAAAAAGGTATTTGGGGTAAAGATGATTTTGAAGAATTCAAAGTCATGGGTGGAACTGCAAATGGACTCAAGGCTCTAATGAAGCTTCGTGAGACATATGAAGGAACCAGAATCCCAACCAATTCAGTACCGATTTCTGGTGCGCCAAGTAAAGAAGAGTTGTATCAGATGGTTAATGATCCAAAATATAAATCTGACCCAGCCTATCGCCAAAAAGTTGAACGTATGTTTGCTCAAACTTTCGGTTAAACTGTAGCCCCCTGTCGTAGTTATTTGCCCAGGCTTAGACCTGGGCTTTTTTTTTTAAAAATTACTTGCGTTTATAAAATTTAATTATTACGCTATAAGTAAGGCCAATCAGGAAACTGACCCTTTCTATAGCAGACGCTATCGTGTGGCTGACGTAATCAGCAAGCATTCGGCCCAGATTTCTGGCATACCGGCGCGACAAAATTTTTTTGTCAACTAACGAATAGGAATACGACATGAGCATTTCATTATCCAATGCTTTCGTTACCCTCTTCGACGCGGAAGTTAAGCAAGCCTATCAAGGTAAGGCAATGCTTGTTCCGGCCGTGCGCCAGCGTCGTGGGGTTGAAGGCTCGACTGTAAAATTCCCTAAAGTCGGTAAAGGTGTGGCCACGCCTCGCGTGCCGCAAACCGACGTTACTCCGCTTAACGTGGGATTCTCGTCTGTTACTCTTACGCTTTCCGATTGGAACGCGGCCGAGTACAGCGACATCTTCTCGCAAGCTAAAGTTAATTTTGATGAGCGTCAGGAACTTGTGCAGGTTGTTGCCAATGCAATGGGCCGTCGTCAGGATCAATTGATCTTAGACGCGCTTGCCGCATCGGGAACCAGCTTGACTGTTGCTAACAGCATTGGTGGCGCAACCACCAACTTGAACGTGGCAAAACTGCGTGAAGCCAAGCGCTTGATGGATAAAAACAACGTGCCGCCCGAGGGCCGTCACATTGTTATCCACGGCAACGGCCTTGCCAACTTGCTGTCGGAAACGTCGGTTACTTCGTCAGACTTCAATACCGTTAAGGCATTGGTGCAGGGCGATGTTTCGACGTTCTTAGGCTTTACGTTCCATGTGCTGGGTGATCGTTCCGAGGGTGGTTTGGCTATCGACGGTTCGTTGGATCGTACTTGCTTTGCTTTCCACAACATGGCCGTTGGCTATGGTGAAGGTATCGGGATGCGCACGGAGATCAACTATATCCCCGAAAAGACCTCCTGGCTTGTCAACGAAGTGTTCTCGGCTGGCGCGACTACGATTGATGCTGAAGGCATCGTCCAAATCACCTGCCGCGAAACCTGAGATTAAGGAGATCTAATCATGGCATTCTCAAGCACTGGTTTTAATGCAGTTGGTGGTCAGTCAAAAGCAGGAAACGCTCCAGCTATTTATACGTACAGCAGCACGGACGCTCAGTCGGTTATCCGCGCTTCTGGCTATTTCAATAGCATTGCTTCCCTGTTAAAAGTCGGTGACATCATTTTCTGTTATTCAGCAACTGGCGGCACTCCGGTCATGTCCACGGCATACGTGAACAGCAACACCGGTACTGTTGTTGACATCACTGACGGTGTGACCGTAACCGCTACGGATACGGATTAATAGTAGTTTGTGTAATATGGGGCTGGTCTTGGGTTACCGAGGTCAGCCCCTTTCTACGTTAAGGGATTGAGATGGCAGCAGGAGATTCCGCGCTTTCAATCTGTTCAGATGCGCTAATTATGCTCGGCGCAAAGCCGATTGCTTCGTTTAACGAAGGCACTGACGAGTCCAGCACGTGTGACCGTCTATACCCAGATATTCGTGACCAAGCTTTATTAATCTATCCTTGGTCATTTAGCTTTCAAAAGGTGGCGCTGGCGCAGCTTGTAACAACGCCAACCACAGAATATAAATACGAATATGCTTTGCCTGGTGACAAGATTGGCCCACCACGCGCTTTATTCACAAGCAGTTCACCTGGTGACTTCCCCCGCAAAGAGTATAGAATCTTTGGCGATAAAGTATTAACAGACTATTCCGCTGTATGGATTGATTATCCGTATTCAGTACCAGAATACCTAATGCCAGTTTATTTTATACAGCTATTAAAATATTTAATGGCATGGCATTTGGCGTTGCCAATCACGGATCAAGCAGACAAGGCCGCGTATTGGCAAGGTGTTGCTGTTGGCTCACCAGGTGAAAACGGACGTGGTGGTTATTTGCGCACCGCAATGCAAATTGATGGCGCTGGACAGCCAACAAACAGCATCAATGATTTCAGCTTAATTGCTGTGAGGTACTGATGTCGCGTTTTGTAAGCATACAGACCAATTTTAGCAGCGGTGAGCTTGATCCGTTGCTACGGTCACGTATTGATCTTAAAAGCTATGAGAACGCGCTAGAAGAAGCCACAAACGTAGTATGCCAGCCACAAGGCGGTATTCATCGTCGGCCTGGATTAAAGTATTTGTATTCCCTGCCAAATAGCAGCACTCCAAGTGCAGCCAATGGCGTGCGTTTAATTCCGTTTGAGTTCAGTACTAGCGACAGCTATATGCTGGTGTTTACTCATCATCGGGCTTATGTATTTAAGAATAAAGCGCTCATCACAAACATCAACGGTTCTGGTAACCCTTACATTGACACGTCTGGCGTAAACATCACTGGCGCTAGATTAGACAAAATTTGCTGGACGCAAAGTGCTGATACGCTAATTTTGACTCACAATGAAATACCTCCAGTTAAAATATTGCGCGGCGCAACAGACGCAACGTGGACCGTAAGCACGCTTACATTTAACAGCACGCCAAAGTATGCGTTTACTTTGACCACCACAAACCCTGCTGGAACGCTTACACCAAGCGCTGTAAATGGGAACATTACACTTACATCTAGTTCAAGCATATTCAATTCTGGACACGTTGGGCAATATGTAAATGCCACTCCACAAGGCAGGGCAAAGATTGTTCAATACACCAGTGCGTCAGTTGTAAACGCAATTGTTGAGTTTCCATTCTTTAATACGTCAGCCATTGCAAACGGATCTTGGAATTTAGAAACCGGATATGAAACCGTTTGGTCTTCGACAAGGGGTTATCCTAGAGCGGTAACATTCCACGAAGGGCGTTTGTATTTTGGTGGATCTACTGCACGCCCAAGCACAGTTTGGGGTAGCAAGGTTGGATTGTTTTTTGATTTTGAAGCAACAGAAGGATTAGATGATGATGCCGTTGAGGCAACGCTAGACACCAATACATATAACAGTATTGTTGATCTAATCTCTGGGCGAGATCTACAGGTATTTACTACTGGTGGTGAATTCTATGTTCCGCAAAGTGGACTAGATCCAGTTACACCAACGAATTTCTTTATTAAGACAGCGACTAGAAACGGAGCCAGAGAAGGCGCTAGGGTTCAAACGCTAGAGTCTGGAACGCTGTTTATTCAGCGCCAAGGTAAAAGCCTTAATGAGTTTGCGTATACAGATACTCAGCTTACTTATATTACAAGCAAGATTAGTTTGCTTTGTGGACATTTGCTGAAATCACCAAAGCGTATGGCACTGCGTAAGTCTGTGGCCACAGATGAGAATGATTTGCTTTTCATCACAAATTCTGATGATGGCTCGATGGCTGTGTTTTCACTTTTGCGTGTTCAAAACGTAATTGCTCCATCAAAGTACACAACAGACGGTGAATTCTTAGATATTGGAATTGATTTAACCACAATCTATACGGTTGTAAAACGTACTGTAAATGGTACAGCACAGTATTTTGTAGAGTATTTTGACGATAACTTATTGACTGATTCTGCTGTTACTGGTGGCGCTGCTGCATCCGCTTCCGTAAGCCACTTGGTTGCTAAGACATGCAACGTGTTGCTTGATGGTGTTGTGCAAGACAATAAGGTTGTGCCAGGCGGTGGTACGGTTACATTCCCAAGATCGTCTGTTACATCATATGAAGTTGGATTGCCGTTTACAGTTCGCGCTGTGACAATGCCGGTTGATATTAAGTTGCAAACCGGTACTAGACTTGGATTTAAAAAGCGCATTGTTGAAGTTAATGCGCTGGTATACGAAACACAACATATGAAGATTAATAGTGTTGTTGTTCCATTTAGAGCGTTTGACACAGTAAATATTCTTGATAACCCAGTTCCAGAATACACTGGTACAAAGACGTTGCATGGAATTCGTGGGTATAGCCAAGAAGCAAAGATTACAATTGAGCAAGACATTCCACTAAAAATGACCTTGCTTGGACTCGAATACAAACTAGCTACGCACCAAGGTACATAAATGGAAACAGTAGCGGCAGCTTGGGCAACAGCCCAACCATATCTCTCAACGATCTCTACTGCGGCAAGTGTTCTTGGCGCGTTTAGTTCTGTTGGAGAAGGATACCAAAAGCAGCAAATGTATCGTTTGCAAGCGGAGCAAACGCGACTTGAATCAGAGCGCAGAGCATTGCAATATGAACAACAGGGTGTAGCTACACTGCGTCGGATTAATTCTGTTACATCAGCGGCAGCAGCACGCGCATATGCTGGTGGTGTTGCTGGATTTGAGGGTTCTGCTGGGTTGGTTCAAAAAGCCAGTGAAGCGCTTGGTGGTAAAGAGTTGCAAATTGCTCAAGAAAACATTGCTGCCACTCGTCGCGGTGGGCTTATTCAAGCAAATATTTACGATGTTGCTGGAGAAACTGCGGCTAGAGGTGGATGGTTTGATGCTGCCGCAAAGCTTGGAACTGCTGCATTAAGGGCCGGATCAATTGGCGGTTCGCAATATAGTTACAAGTTACCAATATATCCTGGCGCTGAGTACTAGACAAAATGGCCGATCTACCTAAATATCAACCCACAGGGATGTTACTTGCGGATATTCCGCGAGTTGACTTTGCTAACCTAAAAGAGAATTTAAGAGCTACTCAGTCTCTTGAGCAGTCTCTTTCTCGCATATCTGAATTTGCATTTAAACAAGCCGGTGAGCAAGCAAAGCGAGAGGGCGCTCAATACGCCATTGAAAATCCGCTAACGGCAGAGCAGGTGCAAAAGGCAATTTCAGAGGGCAAAAAGCCAAGCGAGTTAATCTCTCAGCCAGGAACAATATTTGGCGAGTCTGTTCGTTCTATCCAAGCTATGCAGTTGCGAGTAGAGCTTGAGGGCAGAACAAGAAACAAATTGGCTGAAATTGCCTCGGACGTAGACTCTGGCCGCATAACAAACTTTGATGAAATTAAATTTGCAATTAACGCGCCAATTGATGGTTTTGCAAGGGTAATTTCTGGTATTGATCCAGAGGAAGCGGTGCGATTTAAAGCCGCAATGACATCTGCTGGGTCTACAGTATTTAAGGGTGCTTATGACCATTTAATAAAAATGGAAGGCGCTGCTCGTAAAACAACGGTATCTAGTTCGCAAGAAAGCACATATAGCATTCTTAGTAAAATTTATAGCACAGAGACTAATCTTGATGTAATCGAACAAAAAATCGGCATTGAAAGAGCTAGAACATTTGCTGCCGCAAGGTCAACAAATGATGCTGAGTTTATCAATAAGATAATGAATGCGTTTGAGGCGCAGGTATCAAAGCGAAAGATTGATGCTGTATCTGCTTATGTTGCAAGCACTGAGTTTTCAGCAGATCCGCAAGCTGCTGTTAAGCGTTTAGATAGAAATGATGCTGACAAAATGACCAACATTTGGTCATCTTTAAGTTTTGAAGATCAAGCAAAAATTCGCAGCAATTTGAGAACAATTGTCAATGAGCGCTGGGATGTAAAAGAAAAAGCACGAAAAGAAGAAGAAGATGATGCAACAAAAAAATCTGCTGCATTGTTGTCAGACTACTTTAAAACTGGCTCTGCTGCGTCTTTGCATAAATTAAATGAAATTGCCATTTTGCATCCAAAAATTATTTCTCCCGAAACAGTTTTTAAGTTGCCAAAAGAGCGCACAGATGTATTAGATGTTGCCAATCCAAAAGCTGAGTTTAAGCTAAAAGAAGAAATTATGTCTGGTTCATTGCCAACGCTAGATCTTGTGCATATCAGAGCAAAAGAACTTGGTATTAGTTACAAGCGTTTGTCTGATAACATGGTGCCATTTTTTATTTCTCGCTCAGATAAAGATTTAATAACTGTTGAACACATTTTTCGTAATGAAGCGCGTATTGTTCCAGGGCAATTAAACATTGGTCAAAAATCTGCTGATGCCTACGGAAAGATGAACAGAGAATTTGAGCGCAATTGGGCTGCTGCTGTTGATGCTAACAAACAAGATCCGTCTAAGCCAATGCCAACGCGCATTGAAGTTGCTCGTGACATCATCAAAAAAAGACAAGATTCTGGCGTATCAAAAAAGATTGAATCTTTGGTTTCTGGCTTAAATGACAAGTATGGCAAGGGGCCATCTGCTATTCGTAAAACAAATATTACTTGGTCAGACTCAACGTCAATGCAAGATGTGCGTGCTGTTGCAAAGCAGCAAGGATTGAAGCCGGAAGATATTGTTGCAATTGAGCAGACGTTAAAACAAATTGATGCACTACAAAAGCAGCTAGACAACTAATGGCCACAGAATTCGACACTTACTATATTAATCGCTTGCTTGAGCGCGATTACCCACCAGTGGTAGAAGAGCCTGTAATGCTTGCTATGGGCGGCGCTGGCGCTGGTCCAAAGCCAACCACAATGAAAGACATTGGTGAGCTTGGTGGCGCTATGGCTGACGTTGGCGCGGCCACTGTAAAGGGTGCTGCTCAAAGCTTTGTTGGCACACCAGGTGATATTGAAAGTCTTTATTATGGCGTACGTGAAATTGTGCGTCGCAAAGCTGATGAATCTGTCTTAGATGCTTTCATTAAGGGCATGGATCAAAAAACAATAGCGCCAACAACTGAAGAAGTTAAAGCTTGGTTGGACAAGAATATTGGCGCTGTACAGGATGGTGAGCATCCGTATGAGTCGGTTGGCGAGGTTATGGCTCCAGGTGGTTATATTGCTGGCGCTAAAAAAGGATTAAAGTCGATTAAGAAAGCAAAAAAGATTGTTACTGGAACCGCTGCCGGTGGCGCTGCCACAAGCGTTTCTGAAGCTGAATCAAAAAATAGTGAGACTAAGTAATGGCTACACTTGAGCAACGTCTTGACAATACGATTGTATCTGCTGATGTAGATACGTTGCCTATGACATTGCCAGATACAGAGTCAATGTCAGACAAGCAGGAACCGCAAGACGAGCCTGTAATGGTTGCTGGTCCTGCCACGCGAACTATAAAGGCAGGTGCTAAAAGATTAAAGCCATCCGATGTGTTGGAGCCATTAACGCAGCCTGGTGCTAGAGCAGTAAAAGAACCTGCCATTGTTGCTCCACCACCGATTGCACCAGCGCCAACCGTTAAGGTCCCTGCTGTCTCAACAGAAACAATTACGGTTCCACAAACAAGACCAGTAGATATTTCAGAAGTAAACAAAGTTGCTGCGGAGCGTCAGAAATTACTAGATGAAGGTGGTGTGTGGGAAAAACCACCGGAAACTCCAATATCTAGTGCTTGGACAGACAATGATGGATTGGCTGCAACGATTCGTGCGGCTGGAGAAAACGCAGCGCAACAAGATGGCTCAATGTCTTTACGCAGCATTTATACAAGAGCTATTAATGCCGGTGTACCAGAGTCATTCTTGGCACGTGCAATTGCTGGCGAAAGCATGGATGTCACCGTTGGTGGCAGCAGCCTTGCAAAGCAATTGGCTGGCGCTGTGGTTGTTCACGATGAAAGCGCAAAGCAACTTGACCAGTTGTTTAACAAGATGGCAAGCGGCTCATTAGATGATGCTGGCAAACTAGATTTGCGTATGCGTTTAGCGCAACACGACATTATCGTTAAGCAGTTGAAGGGTATGCAAACGGACGTTGCTCGATCATTAAACGTGTTTAAGCGCGTTCAAGATGCAGGTCCAGGACTTGATACAAAAGCGGTACGTCAAGCGCTTGATGATCTTGGCGTGCAGCAATCTGACTCTGTCTTGTTCCAATTGGCGCAAGATTATCTTGATATGCCAAATCAAGCTTCTAAGAACCGTTTGTTGGAAAGCGGTCTTGGAGCAAAATTACGTGATGTGTGGTTTTACACATATCAAAGCAATCTATTAAATGATCCACAAACTCACGCATACAACATTGTAGGATCTGCCGTGTTTGGAGCAATGGCTCCAGTAGAAAGAACGCTTGCCATCCCAATCGGAATGGCTAGGCAGTTATTGCCTGGTGCATCTCCTGATCGCTATCACTTTCAAGATATTATGGCCGGAATGTCGGGGTTAAAAAATGGCATTCTTGACGGATGGGAACTTGCTGTAGATGCAATCAAGAAAGGTGGAGAATCAAAGTTTGCTGATGGCACGGCGCGTGTATCCAATCCATTATCAGCAGAAAATCTATCTGATACGCCAATCCGTTTGTTTGGTAAAGAAGTGTGGAGAACACCTGATTTACGTGACTCATGGATTGGGCGTGCAATTGATGGTCTTGGCGCTGTTCAAGACTTTCAATCATTCCGTCCATTACGTGCCGGAGATGAATTTATTGGCGGCATTTCTGCGCGTTATCAATTGCATGAAGAAGCGTGGAGATTTGGTAACCAAGAATATGACCGGCTTGTTGCTGAGGGAATGTCATCTGATGCGGCATTAAAAGAGGTACAAGCCAAGGTTGGACAATTGCTAACTGAGCGTCCTGCTCAGGTGCAAGAGTCTATTGAATCATTTAGAAATATGGTTACTCTCCAAAGTAGGATTGAAAAAGAAGGAATCCTTGGGGAAACATATTGGTGGACAAATAGGTTATTAAATACAGCGGCAGCAAAAGTTATTGTTCCGTTTTCAAAAACGGTAACAAATTTGTTTATTGAGGGATCTAGCTATATCCCTGGATTAAACGCATTAAGCCCGCGTTTTTACAATATGTGGGAGCAAGGTGGCCGACAGCGTGATGCTGCTTTAGCTAGATTGTCTATGGGTGGAACGGCAATATCTGGTGCTGCGTTATTAACTCTTGATAATCGCTTGACAGGATCAGGCCCATCACAAACAGAAGATCGTAAGGCGCTAGAAGCAATGGGTTGGCAACCTTACTCTTTAGTTTTTGATAAGGGCGAATTGTCAGAACAAAATGTTACTGCACTTAAAAACATTACAAAGGTTGGCATTGGGCCGGATAAAGTTTATGTAAGCTTTTCTCGGTTTGATCCAATCTCAATGATTCTTGCTGTTGGCGCTGATATGGGTGATGCAGCCAAATTTGATCGTCATCCTGATAGAGAAGAGTGGCAGACAATGGCAATGGCTGGCATGGTTGGCGCTGGCGAGTACATGGGTAATTTGCCTTTTATGCAGGGCATTGGCCAATTGCTTACAATTGCTCGTTCGCGTCAAACAGACACCGGCGATAAGATGGTTGAGATCATGGGTGGATTGGCTAACCAGTTTACTAATTTTGCCTACACCGGAATACCAGCGGTTGGTTTAACAAACAGCACGTTGATGGCTCACATTGAGCGAATGACTGACCCAACAAAGTCAAACATTATGTCTCCGGTAATGGATCAGCCAATATTCTTGCGTTCATTTTATGAGGCACGTCAGCGCGTAATGTCGCGCATTCCTGGCGTTTCAGCAGATGTTGAGCCAATGCTAGATAGTCTTGGACGAGAGGTTAAGGTACAAAATCGTGGTCTTGACTATTGGGCAAATTGGACTCCAGTTATACAGGCAACTGAAGGTAAATTTTCAGAAACTGATGCGTTACTTGCTTCTTTGAATTTTGGTATTGCAGAACCAGTCAAGACTTGGGATGGAGTTAGATTATCCGCTGAACAATATAACCGGTTTAAAAATCTTTATGGACAGGTTATCAAAGAAGATGGGATGAACCTTGAGCAGCGCATCCCATACGAACTAAAGCGTGCAGAAGAGGATTCAATTACTTCTGGTGAACCAATGCTTGTTGGAGACAAACAAAAGCTTATTTCTCAGATTGTTGAGAACTATAGAAAGCTTGCTAGGTTACGCATGATTGGTGATGATGAAGGAACTCCTGTTGAAATTGAATCATTGCCTGGTATGAAGATTGAATTTGAGGATCTTGCTGGCGCGATTAAGCGGAAGAAAGATATTTTCAGAGTCTACGGTAAGTAACTTTATAGAGAGATTTGACAATGGCAACCTACCCTATTTCTAACGTAACCCGCAGGGTTGTGTACACCGGATCAGCCGGTGTCGGGCCGTATGCGTTCTCTTTTGAGATCCTTACTAGCACAGACCTTGCAGTTTATAAAAACGATGTGTTGTTGACGTTGACCACAAACTATACGGTCACCATCAACAGCAACGGCACTGGATCTGTGACGCTTAACGTCGCTGCTACATCGGCAGACAACATCACCATTGTTGGCGCACGCGCAGTGCAGCGCACAACAGACTTTGTTACCGGTGGAGATCTGTTTGCCAACACGCTGAATGATGAACTTGACTCGCAGACCATTTTGGTTCAGCAAGTATCAGAAAGCTCAGATCGTGCAATTAAAGCGCCAGTAACAGATCCGACAACAATTAACATGACGTTGCCAGCCAAGGCCACACGTGCCTATAAGCTGCTGGCATTTGATGCAAACGGTAACCCAATTGCCGATGAGCATATTGGTACTAACCGCGGTAACTGGGCTACAGCAACAGTTTATTACGTCCGCGATCTTGTTAAGGATACAAGCAATAACAATATTTACCAGTGTATTACTCAGCACACTTCTGCTGGGTCACAGCCAATTAGCACAAACGCTGGCGCTGCAAACTGGTCATTAATTGTTGATGCTGCATCCGCTACGTCTAGTGCATCTGCCGCGGCTGCAAGCGCAAGTAGTTCTGCTGCATCTGCAATACTAGCTAACGATTGGGCAACCAAGACTTCTGGACCTGTAGCCGGTGGTGAGTACTCGGCTAAGTATCACGCTACAGCGGCCGCGTCCAGCTCGTCTACGGCCACCACAGCGGCCACTAGCGCCACTGCTGCACAAGTTGCAGCCGAGTCTGCGCGTGACGCTACGCTTGCCGCTTACGACAGCTTTGATGACCGTTATCTTGGATCTAAGACTAGCAATCCAACCCTAGACAATGACGGAAATGCGCTTGTTGCTGGGGCGTTGTATTTCAACAGTGTTGCTGGTGCGATGCAGGTTTACACAGGTAGCGCGTGGGTTGCCGCTTATGTATCCGGCACTGGATACTTAGCTGCTGCAAATAACCTGTCTGATTTGTCTAATGCTGCAACTGCGCAAACAAACCTTGGCGGCACTACCGTTGGCAAAGCGGTATTTACAGCCGCTACTACTGCTGCTGCACGTACTGCAATTGGCACGGTAATTGGCACTGACGTTCAAGCGTATGACGCAAACACCGCCAAGACAAACGTGGTCCAAAGCTTTTCTGTTGCGCAGCGCGGTACGGCAACAGCGCTTACTAGCACATCTGCTTCTATCGCTGTAAACTTGGCATTAGCAAACAACTTTACTCATACGTTTACTGAGAATACAACGCTTGCTAACCCGACTAATATTACCGCTGGTCAGTCTGGCGTAATTGTGTTTACGCAACACGCAAGCAGTCCCAAGACGCTTGCCTTTGGTAGCTACTGGAAATTCCCTGGTGGAACAGCGCCAACAGTAACGGCCACAAACAGTGCTGTAGATACGTTGGCTTATTATGTTGAAAGCAGCACAAGAATAACCGCGCGTATGTTGGGAGATGTTAAGTGATTGTGCCAGGTGACGCTAATCCACTTTTAATGGGTGGTGCTGACGGCTATCAGATTAGCCGCAGCGTTCGGTTGCGTCAAAGTGCATCCGCTTACTTTAACCGCACTCCATCAAGCAACGGTAGCCGTCAAATAATGACGTTTTCGTTTTGGATGAAGCGTGGTTTGTTGACTTATGCTTCTAGCTATCTCACTTTGTTTAGTGCTTATCCGGTTTCATCTTCTGTAGATATAATTGCATTTAGTCCAAGCAGTGATTCTTTGCGTATTTTTCTAAATGGTTCTGTAAGCGCGGACTTAATTACAACGCAAGTTTTTCGTGACCCATCCGCTTGGTATCACGTTGTTGTGGCTATTGATACTACACAAGCAACTGCATCCAATCGCATTAAGATGTATGTAAATGGCAGTCAAATTACATCTTTTTCTACTGCAACATACCCAACACAAAATTACAATACTTATTGGAACAGCACAAGTTATGCTGCATCAATCGGCGCTAACTTAAATGGCCCACAATCATACTTCGACGGCTATCTAACCGAAATTAACTTTATTGACGGTCAGGCTTTAACGCCATCATCGTTTGGCGCAACTAGCACGACAACTGGCGTGTGGGGGCCAGCTAAGTACACTGGAACGTATGGCACCAATGGTTTTTATCTTAACTTCTCGGATAACAGCAGCAACACTGCTACGACTATCGGTAAGGACTCAAGCGGCAACGGCAACAACTGGACACCAAACAACATCTCGGTGACTGCTGGCGTTACTTACGACTCGATGGTTGATACGCCGACACCGTATGGTTCAGATAGCGGTGTTGGTGGTGAAGTGCGTGGGAATTATGCGGTATTGAATCCGTTGGGTTTACCACCATCAGGATATTCAGCAGGGACATTTGCCGCAGGAAATTTAAATTTTACAACTGGTGGCGTAAAGATGGCGAAGTCCACAATGGCTTTGCCGCTTAGTGGGAAATGGTACATTGAGTGCAGTAGTAGTGGCACAAGCGCAGCCATTGATTGGGTATTTGGTTTGACAGGAATGTCTGCCGCAACACCAACAAACCATTCAAATCCCGGAGTTAATTTATACATATCAGATACTGCATATTGGCTCATAAATGCTGCATCACAATTTACACAGGCAGGTGCAATATCTTCTAGCGATATTTTTCAAATTGCTTATGATGCAAGCACAGGGAAAGTTTGGTTAGGAAAAAACAATACCTATTACACATCTGCTGGTTCTGGAACAGGTAATCCATCATCAGGCACAAATCAATTTGCCACTTTGTCTACAACAACAGAATGGTGCGCTTATACAGGTGGAAATACTGGAACAGTAACAAGCAGCATCAACTTCGGTCAACGCGCATTTAGCTACACCGCCCCATCAGGCTTCAAAGCCCTCTGCACTCAAAATCTGTCAACGCCGACGATTGCGAATGGTGCGGGGTATATGGCGGCAACCCTGTACACAGGCAATGGTTCAACTGGACAATCTGTTGTCAATACAGTCAATGGTGTTTCATTTGCTCCAGATTTTGCGTGGGTAAAAGTTAGAAGCACTGCTGGAACTGACCACTATCTTGCAGACACAGTTCGTGGTGCAACAAAGTATCTTCAATCAGATACGACAGCGGCTGAAGGAACAAACAACGGCATTACAGCATTTAATTCAAACGGATTTAGTGTTGGAGCAGTTGGTGATACCAATACCAATACGGCAAGTATTGTCGGCTGGCAATGGAAAGCAGGCGGCACAGCGGTATCCAACACATCAGGAAGCATTACCAGCACAGTAAGCGCAAACACGACTGCTGGCTTTAGCATTGTGACATATACAGGCACAGGTTCTAACGCTACCGTTGGTCATGGTTTGGGTGTTGCGCCAAGTATGATTATCATTTTTGAGCGTTCGCCGGGTGGTGATGACCACATTGTTTATCACTCGTCTTTAACCAGCAACCAGTATGCAATCCGTCTTAACACAACTGCGGCGCAAACTGGCCCATTCGGAGTTTATTGGAACAGCACTTCACCAACGTCAACAGTATTCAGTGTGGGAACTTCCGGTGAGAACAATCAAAACACAGCAACCTATGTAGCCTACTGCTTTGCTCCCATTACAGGCTACAGCGCGTTTGGTTCATACACTGGTAACGGTTCTGCTGATGGGCCATTTGTGTGCTGCGGGTTCAGGCCGAGGTTTGTGATGTGGAAAAACGCATCGGCAGCAGAAGCATGGCTGATTGAGGATACCGCTAGAAGCACATATAACGAAGTTGCTCTTGAGCTTTACCCAAGCTCATCCGGTGCTGAAGCAGCTGGTTCTAGTCGTTCACCAACTCAACAATTTGATTATTTAAGTAACGGCTTTAAAGTTCGTGGCGCACAAACACAAACAAACGGAAGTGGCAACACAATCATCTACGCCGCCTTTGCGGAGACAGCATTTAAATTTAGTTTAGGTCGCTAGGCATGACTGCTATAAGTGAAATCGGCAACAAATACGGAAGGCTTACCGTGATTAGTCGCGCCGAAAACAAAGACAGAAAAGCAATGTGGAATTGCTTGTGCGATTGCGGAAACGCAAAAGTTGTATCTGGAACTCATTTGCGGACAAATCATGTGCAATCTTGTGGGTGTTATCACTCCGAAGTCATTACGCAAATTGGTCGATTAAACAAAGGCAAAAGCGATAATCGTGGCAAGCCTCGCCTATATGAAAATTACGATGGGGTTCTTGGTAAAGTAGTTGGCACATTAAATCGCTCCGAACAAAATGGCGCGGTCATGTATTTAGTTAAGTGTGCCAAATGCGGAGAAATTCACACAAGAAACGCCAAGCATCTTAAGCAAAGCCAAGAAGCACAAGATTGCAAATTTTATAAACCACCAAACTGGTCGGGTTTTGAACGAGAAGATGCAATCATTCGTAGGCAATATGGCATTTCAATGGATGAGTTTAGAGAATTGTTAAATCTTCAAGGAAACGGATGCGCTATTTGTTCGAAACCGATTACCGCATTGCGCCGTCGCATGAACATTGACCATTGCCATGAAACCAATCAGGTGCGTGGCATTTTGTGTTCTAGCTGCAACACAGGGTTAGGGCATCTTGGCGATAACATTGCAGGTTTACAACGCGCATTAAAATACTTGCAAAATCCACCTTTTACTAAGTACGCTCTTGCGAGGTAATTATGTTTTATTGTAAAGCTGAAAACAAATACATTAATGCTGGTGTTGCATTTGAAGTTGGCGGGGTGCAGTATCCGGCTAACTGGCTTAACTTAACCACAATCCATGAAAAGAATGCGATTGGATTGGAAGAGGTTACAGAAACAGATCATCCTGAAGATGACCGTTTCTACTGGGTAACTCCGTCAATGTCCGGTGCTTTCCGTGGGTATATCAATACGCCCAAGGACTTGGCCCAGCTTAAAAAGCAATGGGTATCTCAGATCGGACAATCTGCGTATGCGCTACTTTTGCCAAGTGATTGGAGGGTGACCAAGGCCCTTGAAACTGGACAGCCTGTAGACGCATCCTGGTCAAGCTGGAGGGCATCCGTGCGCTCGACTGCTGCCAATGCAATCAACGCAATCAATGCAGCCAATGACGTAGCTGCGCTTAAATCAGCAATACAAGTGTCTTGGCCAAAAGATCCATCTAATACCGAGGCGTAATTATGGTGTCCGTTAGCGATGTGGAAGCAAAGATTGATGGCCATATTGACCTGTGTGCAATACGGTATCAGGGAATAGAAGATCAGATGCGTGGTATGAACGCCAGGCTTAAACGTATTGAGTACGTAATGATTTCGTCAGTCGGCGCATTGCTTGTTGGGATGGCCGGTCTTTGTCTAACATTGCTAATGACTATTATTACAAAATGATAGATCCAGTTACCATTGGTGCGGCGTTCGTTGTAGCAAAAACATCTGTTGCTTATGTTAAAGAGGCTATTAACTTAGGGCATGAGATTAAAGATTGCTATGATGAATTGTCTAAATTCTTTACCGCTCAAGGAGAGATTGAGAAAGCTGCCAATCAAGCAGAAGCAGCTAAGAACGCTCCAAAGCCAGAAGATCCTGAGAAAGCCAAGGCTCACGAGACAGCGCTACAGCAAGCGTTCACGATTGTCATGCAGCGTAAGCAGATGCGTGAGTTTGAGCGTGAGCTTAAAGATATGTTCACCATGAAGGGTGAACTTGCTTTATATCAAGAGTTGTGTGAAGAGCGTCAAAAGATTATTGGTGCAGAAGATGATGCTAGACGCGAGTTAATAAGGCAAGAGCGCTTGGCTAAAGATACTGCCGAACGCAAGGCAAAAGAAAAACAGGAAGCATTTGAGGTTGGTGTCGTGACACTTGTATTGTGTGTTGCGGTGGTTGCTATTGTGTGGTTTATGATAGAGGTAATGTAATGCTTACACTGTTCAGTACGGTAATTAGTTTTCTATCTGGTGGACTGCCATCAATCTTATCTTTCTTTCAAGACCGCGCTGATAAAAAACATGAGCTTGCTCTTGCGCAGTTACAAACACAGCGTGAACTGGAGTTAAGGAAAGCTGGGCTTGAGATTGAAGAGCGTATTGCGCATATCCAAACTGAACAAGTACAGATACAAGCTGATGTCAGCATGGCACAGACTGCTGTTCAAGAGCGCCAAGCGTTATACGCGCACGACATTGCGATAGGTCAAGGGGCAAGTCAGTGGGTGATTAATGCACGCGCTATCGTGCGTCCTGCCATCACATTTGGTTTGTTTGCTTTGCTGGTATTCGTTGACATATTTGGTTTTTATTACGCATGGAAAACTGGTGTTGAATTCACCGTAGCGATGGATCAGCTATGGGATGATGAGACACAGATCATTTGGAGTTCCGTTGTTGCTTTCTGGTTTGGCACACAGGCATTCAAAAAATGATACTAGATACCGGAGAAAATTGGATTCGGTTGAACGAAAGTGACAACAGACTTGTTGAACTTCATCGTCTACTTGTACAGGCTGAGAAGTATGTGCAGATAAAAGATCCGCGCACAGCAAAGTGTGACTACTGGGGAATCTGTAAAGATGATTTAACAGAGAATCTTGTAGTAAAGTGCGGTGGAGAATACGAAGGTGAGCGCCTATCAGTTACGTACAAAGATGTTATGCGTGCGTTCCCAGAGTTAAAGAAGTTAATGAATGAATTAAAGCTGCAACCATATATCGGTAAAAACTACATTGGTAACTGGGGCGTGCATCGGCATTCATACGGTAACCGTGGTCAGTGGAATATATGTGTTCTTGGCAAAGGTAATCGCAAAGCAACAATAAATTTCCACAATGTCGTTGACAGCACTACACAATACGGTAAATGCACAAGCCACTACTTCTTTCACATTCTTGATGACTCAGAGAAGACTGAGATCATTGAGACGATTAACGTAAAAGAAGGTCAGATGTATTCTTTAAACGTATGGAACTGGCACTCGCACATTACCACTAGCAAGGTAAACCACGCTGAATGTTTCCTGCTCCACTTCCGTGATGTTGAATCAAAAGAAGAGACGATTGGATTGCTACATTCTCTTAATGAAACATCGTGGCTATCTGAAAAGATTAAAGGATTGATTGCTTGGTTTCGTTGATCGATCTAATTAAGCACCATGAAGGTGTAAGATTTAAGCCGTACCGTTGTCCAGCACTGCTGTGGACCATTGGTGTTGGCCATGTTCTGTATCCAGAGCAAGCAAAGATTCCAATGGACAAACGTAATTCGTTTGATCTAAAGCCAGAACATAATCGTGTATTTTCAGCGAGTGAAGTCGATGCTATATTGGATGAGGATCTTAAACGCTTTCGTGCAGGAGTGGCCAAACTTTGCCCTGGTCCTACTACTAGCAAACAGTTTGACGCAATGGTTTCATTTGCTTTCAATGTAGGACTTGGATCTTTACAGAAATCCACAATCAGAATGAAGCATAATCGCGGCGAATATTCTGATGCTGCCGATGAGTTTTTGAAGTGGACTAAGGCTGGAGGAAAGATCTTGCCTGGTCTAGTTAAGCGTCGTAATGACGAGAGAGCGATGTATCTATCTTGAAAACCTGCGCATTATTTCAGAAGCCAAAAGAACGCCGAGATGAAGACCGGCTGTCTGAGATGATTATTGGCTATCCGATCACTGATGCTATGCGCATAGATAATGGATATAATATAAAGCTTGGCGAAGATTACTTAATTGTAATAACAGGTGACTTCGCAATTGGTCTACTTGAATACTCAGGTAAGACAATAAACTAATCAGCGAGGTTGCTGTGAACCAACCGGTAATAGATGACAACGGCTTTATTGAGCTTTGGAATCTTCACAAATCCTGCTCAAGAATTTCAGAGATACTTGGCATTACTGTGCGCAATGTAAACTATCGGCGCAGACGGCTAGAAGCTAGATACAAGATCAAGCTTGGCGCAGAAGATAAACGCGCCGAAGCCAGGGAACATATGTCAACCGGCCATCTACATAAGGCCAGGCTGAACCTTGGCATTGAGAATGGGGTAGTGATCGTATTCAGCGATGCCCACTTCTGGCCAGCCATACGCAGCGATGCGTTTAAAGGGCTTCTATGGGCCGTTAGAGAGATGCAGCCAAAGGCTGTGATATGCAATGGGGATGCCTTTGACGGCGCGTCTATAAGCCGGTTTCCGCGCATTGGATGGGATAGCAAACCCTCTGTGGTTGAGGAATTAAATGCTTGCAAAGCTAGTCTAGGTGAAATCGACGATGCAGCCAAGGCAGCGCGTAAAGAATCCAAGCTGATCTGGACGCTCGGAAACCACGACGCTAGGTTTGAGAACCGTCTAGCTCAGACTGCCGGCGAGTACGAAAAGGTGCATGGCTTTAGTCTGAAAGATCACTTCCCAGACTGGACTCCGTGCTGGTCCGTATGGCCAACAGAGTCTGTAGTTGTCAAGCATCGATACAAAGGCGGTATCCATGCAACACATAACAATACAGTAAACAGTGGCGCAAGCATTGTTACAGGCCACCTACACAGTCTAAAAGTAACACCGTTCTCAGACTATAACGGCACTAGATATGGTG
>Ga0208783_10000752_pt1 | contig 19528 bp, 16 predicted proteins | sample DEB19_08_DNA_2_FD_184529 | JGI IMG/M metagenome (GOLD analysis project Ga0208783, IMG submission 184529) | Aqueous microbial communities from the Delaware River and Bay under freshwater to marine salinity gradient to study organic matter... | ecosystem: Environmental > Aquatic > Marine >...
CGCTCCGCGAGCTCGACTCGGCGGCGGACCGGCTGCGGGAGACGGTGAGCGTCGTGGAGATCGAGGTCGCGAGCTACCGGATCGACTGAGCGACGATGCTCATCCTCCGCTTCTCGCTGGGGGCGCGCTCCTTCGCCATCCGTGCCGCCCACGTCCGGGAGATCCTCCCCGTCGTGCGCTTCCGTCCGGTCCCGCTCGCGCCCGAGATCGTCGCCGGGGACTTCCTCCTCCGTGGCGTCCCCTGTCCCGTCATCGACCTGCGTCGCTGGCTCGATGGGGAGCCGGCGCGGATCGACCTTGCGACCCGGCTCCTCCTCCTCGACTGGACCGGGCACGGGGCGACCGGGCCGCTCGCCGTCATCGGGGAGCGCGTCCGGGATGCCGTCGAGGTCGATCCCGGCTCGATCTCCCCGCCCGCGATCGGGCGGACGGAGGACCAGGTGATCGGCGGCGAGGTCGTCATCGATGGCGAGATCGTCACCGTCGTCGATCCGGCCGCCCTCATGACCGGTGAGCTCGCCGAGCTGTGCTACGCCCGGGCCGCCGGATGAGCGCGGACGAGACGGTCGCCGTGGTCGCGGCGACCCACCTCCTCGAGGAGCGCTGGGGGCTCGACGCGCGCGCGCTCGGGGAGGGATCGCTCGCCCGGGCCGTCCGTGCCCGGGTCGCCTCGAGCGGCCTCGATCCGTCCGCGTGGGCTGCGCTCCTGACGAGCCGGACCACCGAGGCCGATGCGCTGATCGAGGCCGTCATCGTCCCCGAGACGATGCTCTTCCGCGACGGGAGCGCCTTCGGCGCGCTCGGGGAGATCGCCGGCGCGCGCCTCATGGACGCGAGCGCGGAGCGACCCGTCCGGGTCCTCTCGGCTGCCTGCTCCACGGGCGAGGAAGCCTTCTCGATCGCGATCGCCCTCCTTGCCCACGGGCTCCCGGCAGAGGCGATCCGGGTCGTCGCGGTCGACGTCAGCGCGCGTGCCATCGCCGCGGCCCGATCCGGCCGCTGCAGCAGCTCCGCGCTCCGCGGCCATATCCCGGGCTGGGCGGAGCGGTGGCTCACGCGCGTCCCCGGTGGCGTGGTCATCGCCCCGGAGGTCCTCGCCACGATCGACTTCCGGGTCGGGAACCTGATGGATCCGCTTCCGGCCGGCCCGTGGGACGCGGTCCTCTGCAGGAACGTCCTCGTCTATCTCGTCCCCGCCGCGCGGGCCCGGCTCCTGGAGCGGATCCGCGCGCACCTCGCGCCCGGGGCGCCGCTCTTCGTGGGGCACGCAGAGGTGGCCGCGCTCCTCGACCTTGGCTGGCGCCACCAGCGGCGCTACGGGCCGTGGGCCCTCGAGCCGGTCCCCGTCTCCGCGCCTCCCGCCGAGCGCCCCGCCGGCCGGCGTGCCGGGACCCCCGCTCCCGCGGCGCGCAGCAGCATCGTCGTCGCTCCGCCCCGGGCGCCCGCCCCGGCGCCCCGTGCGGCCGCGGCCGCATCCGTGGGTTCCGCTCCGGCAGCGCCGCTCCCGGCCCGCCTGGACGAGGCGGTCGCCCTCGCCGAGAGCGGGGAGCGGGAGCGCGCGATCGCCCTCCTCGAGGAGGTCGTCCGGGTCGACCGGGAGAACGTCGCCGCGCACGCTCTCCTCGGGGTCCTCCATGCCACCGGCGGCGACGAGACCGCGGCCCGCAACGCGCTCCGGCGGGCGCTCTACCTCGATCCCGGTCACGCCGAGAGCCGCGCGCAGCTCGCCCTCCTCGACCGTCCCCGGAGCCGCGGACGGTGAGCGCGAAGGAGCGAGCGCTCCCCGTGGCGCAGGCGCCCTGCTGGGACCGCATCGGCGTCAAGGGCGACCGGAGCTGCCCGGAGCTCCCCAAGGTCGTCCACTGCCGGAACTGCCCGGTCTTCGCGCGGGATGCCGGTGCGCTCTTCTCCCGGCCGATCCCGGACGACTACCTCACCTGGCTGACCGGGACGGTCGCCGCGGTCCCGGACGACCGCGCCCGCGCGGACCGGCCGGTCCTCGTCTTCCGCGCCGCGGGCGAGTGGTTCGCGATCGATGCCGACGCCGTCCGGACCGTCGCGCCCCGGACCGTCGTCCGCCGCCTCCCGCATCGTCGCGACCCCGCGCTCGAGGGGATCGTCGCGGTGCGCGGCGAGCTCGTCCCGTGCATCTCCCTCGTCGCGCTCCTCTCGCTCCCCGTGCCGGCCGATGTGGCCGCGCCCACCCGGCCGCTCCTCGTCGTCGTGGAGGACGCGGACGGGGCGTTCGCGATCGCCGTGGATGAGGCGCGCGGCGTGGTCGCCGTCGGTCGCGACGAGATGCGGGCCACGCCGGACACGGTGAAGGAGGCGCTCGTCCCCGTCACGGAAGGCCTCCAGGCGATCGAGGAGCTCGAGGTGACGGTCCTCGATCGCGACCGGCTCTTCGAGCGGATGATGGGGACGCTCATCTGATGGACGACATGCTCATCGAGCTCTTCCGGGAGGACGCCGCCGGCCAGCTGGAAGCGCTCGACACGGCGATGGTGGAGGCGGAGGGGGCGGCCGACCCGGTCGATGCCCTCACCCGCTGCATGCGCGCCGCCCACTCGCTCAAGGGTGCGGCGCGCGTCGTGGGCCTGGACACGATCGTCGCCGTCGCCCACGCGATGGAGGACGGCTTCGAGGCGGCGCGGCACGGGAAGATCGTCCTCGGGCCGGTGGCCTGGGACCGGCTCCTGGACGCCGTGGACCTGATCCGCCGCCTCGCCGCCCTCTCCGGGCCGGACCTGGATGCCACCCTCGCCGCGGAGGAAGCCGCGATCGCGGCGCTCGTGGAGGACCTCCGCGCGGTGGGCCGCGGCGAGACGCCCGGCCCGGGCGGCGCCACCGCCGCCCCCGCCGCCGAGGCCGCGCCGGCTGCCGCGGACGAGCCGAGCCCACCACCCGCGCCCGCGGCCCCGGAGCCCGCACCTGCACCGGCGCCCGAGCCCGCCCCGGAGCCGAGCGTGGCCGCCCCCGAACCGGCCGCACCCGGCCCCGCCGCAGCGGTGGCATCGCCGGCCGCCGCCCCGGAGGCCCCGGCACCCGCCGCGCCGGAGGCGCCGTCTCCCCGTGCGTCCGGCTCGTCCGGCGGTGGTGGCGGCGGGGCCGCGATCAAGGTCTCCCCGGAGGCGATCTCCCGGCTGATGAGCCTCTCCGCGGAGGTCTCCGTGGAGCTCCGCCGGCTCGAGCGCCACGTCGACTCGCTCGCGGCGGTCGGCCGCTCCCTCGACCGCGCCGCATCCTCGCTCCGCCCCCTCCGCGACGACCCCTCCGTGGAGCGGCGCCAGACGGTCGCGATCCGGGATCTCGAGACCCTCGGCGGGACGCTCGGCGGTCTCCTCGAGGACCTGGAGCGCCTCTCGAACGTCGCCCAGCGCGCCGCGGACGACCTCCATCACGACGTCCTCGCCACGCGTCTCCGGCCCTTCGGCGACATCACCTCCTCCTTCCCGCGCCTCGTCCGCGACCTCGCGCGCCAGCTCGGCAAGCAGGTCCGCCTGGAGATCGAGGGGAAGGAGACCGAGGTCGACCGGGACATCCTCGCGGCGCTCGAGGCCCCGCTCGGCCACCTTCTGCGGAACGCGCTCGACCACGGGCTGGAGCTCCCGGACGAGCGGACCGCGGCCGGCAAGCCCCCGGAGTGCCGGATCGTCATCAACGCGGCCCACCGGGGCGGCGCCCTCGTGGTCGAGGTCCGGGATGACGGACGCGGGATCGACGCGGAGAAGGTCCGTGCCCGTGCCGTGGAGCGCGGCCTCGTGGACGCCGGGCTGGCCGCCGGGCTCGACGAGGCGGAGATCCTCGAGTTCCTCTTCCTCCCCGGCTTCTCCACCGCGGCGACCGTGACGGACGTCTCCGGCCGGGGGGTCGGCCTCGATGTCGTCCAGGCGATGGCGCATGCCGCCGGCGGCGCGGCGACCGTCCGGACCCGGCGCGGCGCGGGGACCACCTTCGCGCTCGACCTTCCCGTCACCCGCTCCGTCCTCCGCTGCCTCCTCGTGCGCATCGCCGGCGAGCCCTGGGCGGTCCCGATCGGCAACGTGGACCGGCTCGTCCGGCTGGGCGAGGGCGAGGTCCTCACCGTGGAGGGGCGCCACTGCATCCGGGTGGATGAGGAGACGATCGGCCTCGTCCCGGCCGCCGCGATCCTGGGCATCGACGCCGCTCCCGCCGAGGCCGGCCAGGTCCACGCGCTCATCCTCACGGACGGCCGGGTCCGCCACGGGCTCGAGGTCGAGGGCTTCATCGGCGAGCGCGATCTCGTCGTCCGCCCCCTGGACGAGCGCTTCGGGAAGGTCCCGGACCTCCTCGCGGCCGCCCTCCTGGACGATGGCGCACCGGTCCTCATCCTCGATCCGGACGACCTCGCCCGTTCCATCGGCGAGGGCGTGAGCGGGGATGGCCTCCGCCGCTCCTCTCGCTCCGCTGCGGCACGCGCCCGGATGACGAGCCGGATCCTCGTCGTGGACGACTCGCTCACCGTGCGCGAGGTGGAGCGCCAGCTCCTCGAGCGGCAGGGCTGGCAGGTGGAGCAGGCGGTGGACGGGATGGCCGGCTGGAACGCCCTCCGCCTCGGCGACTTCGACCTCCTGCTCACCGATGTCGACATGCCCCGGATGAACGGGATCGAGCTCACGAAGCGCGTCCGGGCCGATGCGCGCCTCGGCCGGATCCCCGTGATCATCGTCTCGTACAAGGACCGCGAGGAGGATCGCCTCGCCGGGATGGATGCCGGGGCGGACCGCTACCTCACGAAGTCGAGCTTCACGGACGATTCCCTCGTCTCCGCCGTCGCCGAGCTCCTCGCGGATCGCGCCGGGCGATGACCCGGGTCGGGATCGTCAACGACATCCGCCTCGTCGCGGAAGCGCTCCGCCGGATCGTCCTTGCCACGGAAGGCTTCAGCGTCGCGTGGATCGCGTATGGCGGCGAGGAGGCGGTCCGGATGGCCCGCACCGATCCCGCGGATGTCGTCCTCATGGACCTCGTCATGCCGGACGTGGACGGGGTCGAGGCGACGCGCCGGATCATGCGCGAGGCGCCCTGCGCGATCCTCGTCGTGACCGCCACGGTGACCGGGAACATGGCGATGGTCTTCGAGGCCCTCGGCCACGGAGCGCTGGACGCGGTCCAGACCCCGGGCTTCCGCCGCGATACCCCCGCCGGCGAGGACGACGGGACGGGGGAGTTCCGGCGCAAGCTGCGTTCCGTGGCGCGCCTCGTGGCTGCCTCCGCCGCACGTCGCCGGCCGGCTGCGGGGCCGATCCCGGCGCCTCCGCCCCGGCCCGTCGCCGCACCCTCCGTCCGTCTCCCGGTCCCCGTACCCGCCGCTGCCCCCGCCGCCCCGCGAAGCACCGCGCCGCCCACCACCCGGCCCCCCACCGAGCCCGCCGCGGCGGGCCTCCCGCCGCTCGTCCTCATCGCCGCCTCCACCGGCGGGCCACAGGCGGTGGCGGACGTCCTTGCCGGGATCGGGCCGGACCTCCCGGCGGCGGTGATCGTCCTCCAGCACCTGGACGATCGCTTCGCCGGGAGCTTCGTCACGTGGCTCGGCCAGCGCTCGCCCCTCCCGGTCGCCGTTGCCGCGATCGGGAGCCGGCCCCTCCCCGGCGTCGTCCACGTGGCGGTCGGTGAGCACCATCTCCGGATCGACCGGATCGGCGCCTATATCTACGGCGCGGGGGACGGGGGATCCGTCATCCGTCCATCCGCGGATGTCCTCTTCGAGAGCATCGCGGAGCGTCCGGGAGCACGCGGCTGCGCGGTCGTCCTCACGGGGATGGGTCGTGACGGCGCGCGTGGCATCCTTGCCCTGCGGAAGCGGGGCTTCCATACGATCGCCCAGGATGCCGCCACGAGCGTCATCCACGGGATGCCCTCCGCGGCCATCGCGGGGGGTGGCGTGGCGGAGGTCCTTCCCCTTCCGGCGATCGGGCCGCGGATCGGGAGCATGATGCGAGGAGGACGGAAGGGATGACGACGATCGAGACCGGCGCCGGAGGCGTCACGAAGGTCCTCATCGTGGACGACCAGCGGATCATCGCCGAGGCGGTCCGCCGGATGATCGCCGAGGACCCCTCGCTCGAGCTCACCTGGTGCGGCGAGGGCGCGAAGGCGGTCGAGACGGCGCTGGAGCTCCGCCCGGACGTCATCCTCCAGGACCTCGTCATGCCGGACGCGGACGGCCTGGATGTCGTCACCGCGATGCGCGCCCATCCGGCGCTCACCGCGGTCCCCCTCATCGTCCTCTCCTCCAAGGAGGAGCCCGCCACCAAGGCCGAGGCCTTCGCGCGTGGCGCCAACGACTACCTCGTGAAGCTTCCGGACAAGGTGGAGCTGATCGCCCGGATCCGCCACCACGCGGCGGGCTTCCAGGCGCAGCGGGAGCGCGATGCCGCGCTCGGCGCCCTGCGCACGGAGCTGGACAAGGCGGCGGCCTACGTGCGCGCCCTCCTTCCCGCCCCCACCCCGGCACCCCTCGCGGCGGCCTGGCAGTTCGAGGCATCGAGCTCCCTCGGTGGGGATGCGCTCGGCTTCCACTGGCTGGATGACGAGCACTTCGCGATCTACGTCATCGATGTCTGCGGTCACGGCGCGGTGGCGGCCCTTCTCTCGGTCTCCGCCCTCAACGTCCTCAACTCGCGGACGCTCCCCGGCGTCGACTTCCGTGACCCCGGCGCGGTCCTCGGTGGGCTGAACGCGGCCTTCCCGATGGAACGCCAGAACAACATGTTCTTCACGATCTGGTACGGGGTCTACCACGCGCCGAGCCGCCGCCTCGACTACGCGTGCGCGGCGCACCCGGCCGGGGTCCTCCTCGCACCGGGCGCGACCCCCGTGCAGCTCGGCCAGACGAACCTGCCGATCGGCGTCATGGAGGGGATCCCCTACGTGGCGGAGTCGACGACCATCCCCGCCGGATCGCGGCTCGTCGTCATCAGCGACGGCGCCTTCGAGGTCCAGAAGCGGAGCGGCGGCGAGCTCGAGTTCGACGAGTTCGTGGGCGTCGTGGCGGGCGCCGCGGGCTCCGGCCCCACGGAGCGGGCGCGTGCCGTGATCCGCGCCGTCCAGGAGATCCAGGGCCGGAAGGAGTTCGACGACGACTGCACGCTCGTCGAGCTCCAGATCGACTGATGGCCGACACGGTTCCTTCCCGTCCTGCCATCGGGTAGACTCCGAGCGCGCAGGGTTGCGCGGGCCCCTGAACGCCGGGCAGACCCGGCCATCCCAGGAGAGCGGTGTGAGCGATGTGAGCGCCCCGGAGCGGCCGGGGATCAGTCTGGTCGAGGAGCTCTGCCTCCTCGCGATCGAGGACGACGGCAGCGTCGCCTCCACGGCCGGCGAGCCGGCGTTCGGCATGGGCGTCGTGGGCGCCTGCCTCGTGGAGCTGTGCATCCGCGGGCGCCTGGATGCGGATGTCCGCGCCGGCGAGGATGGCACCCCGGAGACGATGCTCATCCCGATCGCCTCCACCCCCACGGGCGAGCCCGCCCTCGACTCGGTCCTCGCGGAGGTCTCCGCGGGCCCCGAGCGGTCCGCGGTCGAGTGGACCCGGCAGCTCTTCCCGCGCGCCGGAGACCTCGTCCGGATGGCGCTCGAGCGGCTCCAGTCCCGCGGCATCATCGAGGCCAAGGAAGCCCGCTTCCTGTGGGTGATGAAGTCGCGTCGCTACCCGGTCATCGAGGGCCGGGAGCTCCAGGAGGCCAAGCTCCGGATCACGGACGTCCTCCTCGGCGGCGGGATCCCCTCGCCCCATGATTCCGTCCTCATCGGCCTCGCCTCGATCTCCGGGCTTCTCCGCGGCTTCCTCAGCTCCCAGGAGCTGCGGCGGCTGGAGGACCGGATCGCCGAGGTCGGCAGCCTCGACCTCGTCGCCCGCGGCGTGGAGGAGGCGATCGAGGAAGAGGTCGCGCTTCGGGCGCGCGCCATGATGATCGCAGGCATGTAGCACCCGGGAGACCGGGACGGAGGCAGACAACGATGGAGATCAGGACCGAGGCCCGCGCGGGCGTCACCGTGGCGACCCTGGACGGCCGCCTTGACTTCGAGGCCGCGGACGCGGCGCAGGCGCGCCTGCGCGAGCTCGTCGCGGCAGCCGCTTCCGGCGGCACCGGGCTCGTGCTCGATGGCGGCTCGCTCGCCTACGTGTCGAGCGCCGGGCTGCGCGTCTTCCTCACGATCGCCAAGGAGGCCAAGGCTGCCGGCGTGCCCGTCGCGGTCGGCGCGCTCCAGCCCGCGGTCAAGCAGGTCTTCGACATCAGCGGCTTCTCGCAGACGAAGATCATCGACGTCCACGCGACGGTGGACGACGCGGCCAAGGCGGTCGCCCGCTAGCCCGGAAGGGATCGCGGACACGATGCCCTCGATCGACGCGTCGATCGTCGTTCCCGGTCAGGCGGCCCAGCTGGGCCGCCTGAACGATTTCCTCGGCTCCTTCTGGGAGCTCCATGACCTCCCGTTCGCGGATCTCATGCGGATGGAGCTCTGCCTCGAGGAGGTCTACATCAACGTCGTGACCCACGGGATCGAGGGCGTCCCGCCCCCGCCCGGCCACGACGAGCACCCCGTCACGCTCACCCTCTCCCTCGACGACGGACGCGTGGAGATGACCGTGGAGGACCACGGCGTCGCCTTCGATCCGCTCGCGGAGGAGGAGGTCGATACCGCGATGCCGATGGAGGAGCGCGGGATCGGCGGGCTCGGGATCCACCTGGTGAAGACGCTCATGCAGGAGGTCCGGTACGAGCGCACGGGTGACCGCAACCGTCTCGTGATGACCGCGGTCCTCGGCGCGAGCGCGGAGGGAGCCTGATGGGTGCCGCCACGGGGAAGCGCGCCGTGGTCACGGGTGCGGCGAGCGGGATCGGCCAGGCCACCGTCCGCCGTCTTCTCCGGGAGGGCGCCACCGTCCTCGCCGTGGACATCAACGCGGACGGGCTCGCCCCGGTCGTCGCGGAGGGCGCGATCCCGGTCGTGGCGAGCGTCGCGGACGCAGAGGGACGCGCGGCGATCGCTGCCGCCGCCGGCGAGATCGACTACCTCGTGAACGCCGCGGGGATCCTCTTCGCCCGCGACATCTGGGAGGTCTCGCTCGAGGAGTGGCGCCGCCTCTACGCGGTGAACGTGGAGGGGACCTTCTTCACGATCCAGGCGGTCGGGCGGTCGATCCGTCCCGGGGGCGCGATCGTCAACCTCTCGTCCAGCTCCGCCAAGCTCTCGAGCACGGTCGAGATGACGCCCTACACGTCCTCCAAGGCGACGATCCTCGGGATCACCCGCTCCTTCGCCTACGTCCTCGCGAAGCGCGACGTGCGCTGCAACGCGATCTGCCCCGGGGTGATCGACACCCCGATGCAGGACAAGGTCCTGGACCAGCTCGCCGCCATGCGCGGGACCACCGTGGAGGCGCTCTCCGCGAGCCGCACGGCGGCGATCCCCCTCGGCCGTGCCGCGAGCGCGGACGAGACGGCCGGCGCGATCTGGTTCCTCCTCTCGGATGAAGCGCGGTACATGACGGGCCAGGCGGTGAACTTCACCGGCGGCCTCGTCATGTGGTGAGGGGCGGCCATGGGGGCACCGATCCCGCTCGTTGCGCTGCGGAGCGGCCGGATGGAGCCGGCGCCCGCACCGATCGCCCTCCGGGCAGGCCCTGTCACCCTGCTGCTTGACGGGGCGGACCTGCGCCACGTCCGGGCGGGGTCGGCGGAGCTCGTCCAGCGTGTCTATATCGCCGTCCGGGACGAGCCCTGGAACACGATCCCCGGCCGGATGGAGGAGCGCTCGATCAGCACGAGCGGTGACTCGTTCCGGGTCACCTTCACGATGCGCCACCGGCACCAGGCGATCGACTTCTCGTGGCGCGGAACGATCGAGGGAGCCTCCGATGGAACCGTCCGCTACGAGATGGACGGGACCTGCCACGGCACCTTCCGCTACAGCAAGATCGGGTTCAACCTCCACCATGCGCTGCCGGCCGCCGTGGGCCGCCCCTTCCGCGCCCGGACGGCTGCAGGCGAGCTGCGCGGGGTCCTTCCCCGGGCGATCGATCCACAGCGCGTCCGCGACGGAACGCTGACCGGGATGTTCGATCCCTACGACGAGCTCGCGATCGAGGTCGTCGATGGGGTCGAGGCGATCGTCGCGCTCGAGGGTGACCTGCTCGAGCTCCAGGATCATCGGAACTGGATCGACGGAAACCTGAAGTCCTACGCGACCCCCCTCGCGCTCGGCTTCCCCTTCACGAGCGAGGATGGCCGCCGGATCCACCAGGTGCTCACCATCCGGCACCGCGGCAGCCCGCCGCCCGCGGCCTCCGGGGACCCGGTGGTGCGGATCGGGGGGCGGACCGGCGACCTCCTCCCCCGCATCGGGCTCGGCCGACCCTCCCATCGGGAGGCGCTCACGCCGCGGCAGGTCGCTCTCCTCCGCGAGGTCGCGCCCGCGCATCTCCGGGCCGAGCTCACCCTTCTGCCCGGCGGCTGGGAGGACGATCTCGTCCGCGCCGTCCGCGATGTGCGCATGCTCGGGGTCCCGCTCGAGCTCGCGCTCTTCGCGAACGAAGGCTCCGGGGACGAGCTCGCAGCGCTTGCCCACCGGCTGCGGGATGCTGCCGCGGACGTCGCGCGGGTCCTCATCTACCCGCTGTCCGAGGGCTTCTCCGTCTTCGTCGCCACCACGCCCGCCTCGATCGTCCGGCTCGTCCGCGAGGCGCTCGAGCCGGTGACCGGCACGGTCGTCTTCGCCGGCGGCACGAACCAGAGCTTCGTGGACATCAACCGCGCGCATCCCACCGACCCGGTCCTCACGGGGCTCTGCGTGGCGGCCTGTCCCACGGTCCATGCCGCCGATGACGCATCGATCGTGGAGAACATCGCGGGTCTCCTCGAGATGGCCCGCTATGCCCGGGAGGTGGCGGCGGGCCGATCCCTCCACATCAGCCCGATCACTCTCGCGACGCCCGCCGGCCCCTACCCCGGAGGACCCCCGGGCCCGGACGACCTGCCGGGCCCGGTCGATCCCCGGCAGGCCTCTCTCCTCGGTGCCGCCTGGACGGCCGGGGCGGTCGGAGCGCTCGCCGAGGCCGGGGTCTCCACGGCCACCTTCTACGAGACCACCGGCTGGCGGGGGCTGATGGAGGTCGACGCGGGGTCACCGATGCCCGACCGCTTCCCCAGCCGGCCGGGCGACCTCTTCCCCGTCTTCCATCTCCTCGCCGATCTCGCTGCCTGGCGCGATGCGCCGGTCCTTCGCCTCGAGCCGAGCGACCCGTTGCGTGTCACCGGCGTGGCGGTCGAGCGGGACGGCGCCCCCGCGCTCCTCCTTGCGAACGTCACTCCCGATCCGTTGCGCCTGCGCGTGGCCGACCTGCCGGGGGAGGCCGCTTCGGTGCGCCTGCTGGACGAGGCGAGCGCGGCCTGGGCGCTCTCCGAGCCGGCCCTCTTCCGGGGCACCCCGGGGACCCGGATCCCCGTGGTGGCCGGAAGCCTCTGGATCACCCTTGCTCCCTACGCGGTCGCCACGATCCTCCCCGGATGAGAGGTCCGGCGGCCGCCTCAGGCGACCGCCGCTTCGCCCCGGTGACGTTCCAGGCGGGTGATCGCCTTGGCGAGCGACTCGATGTCGGGGTGGTTCATCACGATGATCGGCTCGGCCAGGCGGCCGTCCGAGACCACGTAGACGAGGTCGGCCGCCTCGAAGGCTTCCGGGACCTCCGTGCAGAAGATGAGCACCGCGTGCCCCTGGCTCGCGTACTCCCGCATCAGGCGGTAGATCTCGCGCTTCGACCCGATATCCACGCCGCGTGTCGGCTCCTCGAGGACGAGGACCTCCGGCCGCCGTACGATCGCTGCGGCGATCGCGACCTTCTGCTGGTTTCCCCCGGAGAGCGACCGGATCGGGACGTGGATCGACGCTGCCTTCACGCGGAAGCGTTCCCGTAGCTCGTGCGCGACCGCGTGCATCCGCCCGCGACGGAGGGCGCCCCCCGCGGTCGAGATCTCGCGGTCGAGCCGGGTGACGAGGTTCTCGCCGACCGAGAGATTGGAGAAGAGGCTCGCCTTCCGGTCCGACGAGACGAAGCCGCTCTCCCCGCTCGCCGCGCCCCGGTCCGCCCGTCGCTCGATCTCGATCCGTCCGGTCCCGCGCTCGAAGCCCGCCACCGACCGTACGAGCTCGCGTGCCCCCGAACCTTCCACGCCCATCAGCGCGACGATCTCGCCCGCACGGATGTGGAGGTCGATCCTCCGGAAGCTACCGCGGTCATGGGTCCAGTCATGGAGCCGGAGGGCCGAAGCAGCCTCCTCCCCGAGCCGGATGCGGATCTGCTCCTGAGGCTCACGCTGTGCCTGGCCCACCACGAGCTCGGCGGCGATCGCGTCCTGGGTCAGGCCGTCACCCGCGAGGAGCGCGGTCCGCCGCCCGTCCAGGATGATCGCCACCCGGGTGCTGTGCTCCACGAGCTCCGCGAGCCGGTGGCTCACGAGGATGACGACCTTCCCCGAGTCGGCGAGGGCGCGCATCCTCCGGAAGAGGTCGGTCGATTCCTCCTCCGTCAGCGCGGAGTTCGGCTCATCAAAGAGGAAGACCCGCGCGTCACGCGCGAGGGCGCGCGCGATCTCCGTGCGCTGCTGGACCGCCAGCGGGACCGACCCCAGGGGCCGGTCGGCGAAGGCGAGGATCTCCAGGTCGGCGAGCAGCCCCCGCTCCTGGTCGTCGATCCCTCTCCGGAGCGCACGGGTCCCCTCCCGGCCCACGACGAGGTTCTCGGCGACCGTGAGGTTCGGGAAGAGCTGCGCCTCCTGGTGGACGACCGCGACGCGATCGGGCTCCACGCGAGGGTCGAAGGGAGTCCCGTCGAGCAGGATCTCGCCGGCGTCGGCCGACGTCTCCCCCGCGAGGATCTTGATGAGGGTGCTCTTGCCCGCCCCGTTCGGCCCGGCGATGCCGAGGATCTCGCCCGCCGCCGCCTCGATCTCGAGCTCGTCCACCGCTCGGGTATCGCCGTACCACTTCCGCAGGCCGGCGATCCGGAGCCCGGTCCCGCCGGATGCCGGGCTCACTTCCGGAGCCCCGCGGTGAAGCGGTCGAGCACGACCGCGGCGATCGTCACCGTCCCCTGCACGAACTGCTGGAGGTAGGCGCCCACGGAGAGGAGGGCGAGGCCATCCTGGATGATCGCGAGGAGCAGGGCACCGCTGAGGGTGCCGATCGCGGTCCCGCGTCCGCCGGAGAGGCTCGCGCCGCCGATGATCACCGCCGCGAAGACGGGGAAGACGAGCGAGATCCCGAGGTTCGGCTGCGTGGAGCCGATGAAGGCGAAGTCGAGCATGGAGGCGAGGCTCGCCAGGACCGCGCAGCCCATGAACGCGACGAACTTGTACTTCACGATCGGCAGCCGTGCGAGCTGCGCGGCGGCCGGGTTCCCGCCGATCGCCTTGAGGCGGAACCCGAAGAGCGACCGGCTGAGGATGAAGCCGATCACGACCGCCACGCCGATCATCCAGAGCCCCTGCATGGGGATCCCGAACGGCAGGTGCTGGTTCGCGAGGCCGAAGAACCAGTCGATCTGGTCCTGGGGGACGGTGTAGCCGTCCGGTGGATAGGCGGGGTTCAGCGTCTGCGTCCCCGAGACGAGCAGCGTCACCCCGAAGATCAGCTGTCCTGTGCCCAGGGTCACGATGAACGACGGGATGTTGACGAGGGTCACGAGCAGCGCGTTCACTGCCCCCACGAGGATCGCCGCGGCGAACGCGAGCGCGATCGACGCCCAGATCGGCCAGCCCCACATGATCCAGGAGACGGAGATGAGGGTCGCCGCCAGGCCGTACATGTAGCCGAACGAGAGGTCGATCTCGCCGACCACGATCACCAGCGTGAGCCCGAGGGCGACGATCGCGATCGTGCTCATGTAGCGCATGATCACGAGCGCGTTGGGGAGCGAGAGGAAGGTGTTCGGCTTGCTCAGCAGCGTGAAGACGATGATGACCAGGAGGATCGCGATCGCAAGCCCGCCTGCCCGGATGCCGACATCGCGGGCACGCCCGGCCCAGCGCGTACCGGCGGACGCCGCAGACCCCGGCGCTTCTGCCATGGTTCAGCTCCTCGAGGGGTAGGTTCCGGGAACGAACGAGCCGGACGGCCCGGGCAGTGCCCCGGGTACCGTCCGGCTCGGTCCCATCAGGGGATCGGTCAGCTCCCGCCCATGATGCTCTCGAAGTCGGCCCGCGCCTCGGCGACGTTCGCCTGCGTCACCGGCAGAAGCTCCTGCGAGTTCGGGCGGACGACGCCGTTCTGCAGGAAGTCGGCGCAGGCGGTGGCACCGAAGGCCGCCTGGTCACCCCAGCGCTGGTCGAGGGCGACGATCTGGACCCCTTCCTCGACGCCGTCGAGCTGGCCCTTGCTGACGTTCCAGCCGAGGGAGAAGACCTTGCCGGCGAGCCCGGAGTCCTTGATCGCACGGGTCGCATGCTCGGCGCCGATGTCCACGTTCTCGATCACCTGGACGTCGGGGTTGCCGAGCAGGAAGGCCTTGTAGGCGTCGTAGGTCGCGGCAGGGTCGTAGGAGGTCGCGAGGGCGGACATCGCGTCATTCGCGAAGGTCGCGCCCGGCACGAGCTCGGTGATGCCGTCGATGAAGCCCTGCATCCGGCCCTGCGCCCAGTTCTGCGTGGGGTCGCCGCCGGAGACCGCGAAGCGGGTCACCTGGTTGCCGGTCTCCGCGATCCAGTCGGCGACGATCTGCGCAGCCTGGCGACCCTCCTTGTAGGAGATCTGGGTGAAGTTCGTCAGCTCGTTGCCATTCGACTCCACGCCCACCGTGAAGACCGGGATCCCCGACGCCATCACGTCGGCGACGATCTTCGTGAACGCGTTCTCGCCGGTCGTCTGGATCGAGAGGCAATCGATGAGGCCTGCCTCCCAGAGCGCCGAGATCTGGGCGATCTGCAGGTTGGGGTCCTGGAGCTGCGACGCGGGCGCGATCGGGGTGCCGCTGAGCTGCGGCATGATCGCCTGCGCCTCGCCGATGCTCCGCTCGTAGCCGCGCTGGTACTGCGGCGAGAAGAGCGGGATGCTCGCGGAGCCGTACGAGAAGACGTACTGGATCGGGACGTCGTTCGCCGGATCGTCATCCGAGTTCAGCGCGAGCTTGTCCTTGATCCGCTGCGCCAGCTCGAAGGTGCTGCCGTCCTTCAGCGTCCCGCTGTTCGGCCACGCGTCCTGCGCGAGCGCAGGTGCGGCGGCGGCCACCACGAGGCCGGCCGCCACGATCGCCGCGCAGGCGCGGCTCGTCCGGGTTCCCATCCCTGTCTCCTCCCGGACGGGAGCGTCGGTCAAGGTGGCCGAACGTCCCCCCGTCCTCCTCTGTCCCCGAGTATGGTGAGCAGGACAATCGGTTGTCAAACCGTTTCCGGCACCGTTTCCGGTGGGGCTGCGGTGCGCTCCCGTGGGCCTGCAGGCATCATGGGGAGCGCGTGAGAGGCGTCCCTCCGGGACCCCGCCACGGAGGAGGAGCTCGGGATGGGCGATCGAGATCCCAGGCAACCTGGCCCGCGCGATCTGCGGGCGAGGCCCACCTCCCCCCGGCCCGTCCCGCGCATCCGGACCGGCCGCGCAGAGCTCCCCGAGCCGCCGATCGCGCTGCGCGCCGGGGACCTCACCGCGGACCTCGTGGGGATCGACCTGCGGCGCATCCGGGCCGGCGGCCTGGAGCTCGCCTCCCGCATCTACATGGCCCTCCGGGACGCGCCCTGGAACACGATCCCGCCGGTCGTCCATGACCTCGTCATCGCCCGCGAGGCCCGCTCCTTCCGGATCACCTTCCGCGCCACCCATCGCCACGGCGCGATGGAGCTCGACTGGGAGGGGACGATCGAGGGGGGCGAGGACGGCACGATCCGCTACGCGATGGACGGCACGACCCGCGTCCCGATCACCCTCTCGCGCGTGGGGATCAACCTCCACCTCGCGCTGGGGGCCGCGCTCGGACGCCCCTACCGCGCCGAGGGTGCGGACGGAGCCCGGAGCGGCACGATCGACCCTGCCGTCGTCCCCCAGCGCTGGGACGGGAGCGCCCTCCACGGGGCCTTCCCGGCCTTCCGCACGTTCGCGCTCTCCTGCACGGACGCCTTCACCCTCCACCTCGGGATCGAGGGGGACGAGCTGGAGGTGGAGGACCACCGGAACTGGACGGATGCGAACCTGAAGGTCTACGCGCAGCCGCTCGCGCTCGGGTTCCCGCGCGATCTGCCGGCGGGGACCCGGATCCGGCAGGTCGTCACCCTCCGCGGGGAAGGGACCCCGCCCCCGGCGGAGAGTGGGGATCCCGTCCTCACCGTGGGGCCCGCGCTCGGTCGCTGGCTCCCCGGCCTTGGCCTCCGCGCCGCCGATGACGCCCACCCCCTCTCCGGGCGCGAGGCGGAGCTCCTTGCCGAGCTCGCCCCGGACCACCTGCGCGCCGACCTGCGCCTCGCGCCGGGTGCCTGGTCCGGCCCGCTCGCCGCGGTTACCGCGGAGGCCGAGCGGATCGGTGCCGCCCTCGAGCTCGCCCTCGCGATCCCCGCCGACGGGAGCGCGGAGGCCGAGCTCCCCGCCCTCGCCGCCGCCCTCCGGACCTCCGGCACCGCGGTGGCCCGCGCGCTCGTCCACGAGGAGCGCGCGCGTCCCGGCCCGCTCCCCTCCGCATCCGCTGCCGCGGTCGCCCGCGTCCGTGACGCCCTCGTCCCGGTCACGGGGCCGGTCGTGGTGGCCGGCGGATCGGACAACGCGTGGGCGGAGGTGAACCGTGCCCGGCCCATGGACCCCGCCATCGAGGGGATCGCCTTCCCCGCCTGCCCGGCCGTCCACGCCGCGGACGACGACGCGCTGATGGAGAACGTGGACGGGCTCCGCGCCACGGTCGCGGATGCCGTCGCGGTCTGTGCGCCGCGCTCGATCCACGTCTCGCCGATCACGCTCGCCACCCGTGGCGGCCCCTACCCGGCGGGCCCGGCCGCCGAGGGCGATCTCCCGCCGCACGTGGACGTCCGCCAGGCCGCGCTCTTCGGTGCCGCCTGGACCGCGGGCGCCATCGGTGCCCTGGCGGCCGCGGGTGCCGCATCCGCGACCTTCTTCGCCACGACCGGCTGGACGGGCGTCGTGGAGCGGGACGCCGGGCCGCCGGATCCCGTCCGCTTCCCCGGCCGCCCCGGGACCGTCCATCCCGCCTGGCACGTCCTCGCGGACGCCGGTGCCTGGAAGGCCGCCCCGGCGCGGATCACCGGATCGAGCGCACCCACCCGCCTCGGCGGCTTCGCGGTGGAGCTGCACGGTGGGCTCGGGGTCGTGGTGGCGAACCTCACCGCCGGCCCGCTCCGCGCGCGGATCGCGGGGCTCCCGGCAGGGAGCGCGGAGATCCGGATCCTGGACGAGGCGAGCGCCGAGGGTGCGCTCGCGGACCCGATCGGCTTCCGCGCCGCCCCCGGACGCCGGGAGCCCGTGATGGACGGGGCCCTCGTCCTCGGGCTCCTTCCGTACGCGGTGGCCCGGATCCGCGTCCGGGCCTAGCCGGCGGGCGCCTCCCGCCAGGGGGTCGCGGGCTCCTCGAAGGGCCACAGCGGCCGAGGCCGTCGCCGCCAGGGGAGGGAGGCGAGGTCGGCGGTCGTGGGGCCCGGCGTCGCCGCCACCACGGATCGCTCGCTCACCGGCGCGAACCCCGCCCGGTAGCTGATGTGCGACTTCGCCTGGAGGACCTCCGCCTCCGCCGGGTCGAGCCCCGCCCCGCGGTAGGCCTCCGGGTCGATGAGCCCCACCGGGTGGGTGTGGACGACGACCCGGATCGCGCCGATCCCGAGGACGGCCGCCGGCCCCAGCTCACCGGGGAGGCCGCGGGAGAAGGGATGGGAGTAGGTGAAGCCGCCGTCCGGATGGGCGAGGACGACCCCCTCGACCTCCACCGGGGCATCGAAGGCCCCCGGTGCCCCCGCCCCGATCGGGATCCGCGTCATCGTGCCGAGCGGGAGGGAGCGCAGCCGGGCCGCCGCCTCCGGATCCGTGACGGTGAGGAGGATCCGCCGGTCGCGCCGGGGGAGGGCGGCGCGTAGGAGGACGGTGGAGCCGCCGGTGGACCCACCGTTCGTGGCATCCCCGGCGTCCGCGAGGACGAAGGGCGCGGGGCCGCGGAGCGCGATCTCCAGGGCCTCCTCCACGGGATGGCGCTCGCCCGAGAGGAAGGCCGCGCGCCGCTCCCAGGCGAGGAGCGCGATCCGGCGCGCCTCCGCCTCCGCGAGCGCACGGTCGCCATCCGCGGTCACCGTGGCGCTCCAGCCGAGGTCCGGGACATCCACCCACGGCTGGGAGGGGTGCATCGTGGCGGCGAGGACGCCCGGGCGGCGCTCCGCGGCATCACAGGCGTCCATGATCTCCGCGAAGGGCGGGAAGGCGTTGTCATGCCGGTCCGGCGGCGCGGTCATCGCGAGCCGCGCCACGCCGACGACCGGGTCGATCCGGCCGGCGACCGCAGCGGCGAGGAGCTCCCCCGCCTGCCGGCCGGTCCGCTCCAGGTCCACGTGCGGGCAGGTCCGGTAGGCGGTGACGATCGAGGCGCCCTCCGCGATCGCCCGGGTGATCGTCGCGTGGTGGTCGAAGCTGACCGCGACCGGCACCCGCTCGCGGAGAGCGCCGCGCAGGCGGCGGATCAGCTCCCCGTCCGGGTCGTCCAGCCGGTCCGTGAGCATCGAGCCGTGGAGCTGGAGGTAGACGCCGTCGATCGTGCGGTCCGCCCGGCGCACGATCTCGCCCGCGAGATCCTCCCACGTGGCGTGCTCCACGACCGGGCCGGGGGGCGCCCACGCGAAGAGCGCCGGCACCACCTCGATCCCGGCCGCCGTGAGACGGTCCCACGCGGCGGCGAGCTCGCGGGTGCCGGGGAGCCGATCGCGCCGCAGGGCTTCCCCCACGAGGATCCCCGCGGAGGCGAAGGCCCGGCGTCCGGCGCGCCCGGGGGCGAAGGAGCCCGATTCCTGGAAGAGCGTCGCCACGAGGACCCGCCGCGGCCGCCCCCGTCCGCTCACCCCCGCGGCGGTGGGGCGCAGCTCGCGCGCGGCGTGAAGGTCGTGGGGAGGACGACCGTCTCCGGCCCGCGGTCCTCCGCGAGGCGCCGGAGGAGGAGCTCCGCCGCGGTCCGCCCGATCGTGGCGATCTCCCGGCCGATCGTGGCGATCGGCGGCTGGTAGAGCTCGCTCAGGGGGATGTCGTCGCAGGTGACGAGCGAGAGGTCCGACCCCACCCGCACGCCCGCGGCCTGGAGCTCCCGGATGCACCCGATGAGGATCTGGTTGCCGCCTGCGATGAGCGCGGTGGGGCGCGGCTCCATGGCGAGGATCGCACGCGTGGCCGCCGCGCCGTGCTCGGCGGAGAAGGAGCCGGTCAGCTCGAGGGCGGTGACGTCCGCGCGTCCCGCCACGGCGCGCCGGAGGCCCGCCACACGTTCCCGGCCGGGGAGGAGCCCGAGCGACCCGGTGACGAGCGCGATCCGCCGGTGGCCGAGCGC
>Ga0208783_10000753_pt1 | contig 19509 bp, 22 predicted proteins | sample DEB19_08_DNA_2_FD_184529 | JGI IMG/M metagenome (GOLD analysis project Ga0208783, IMG submission 184529) | Aqueous microbial communities from the Delaware River and Bay under freshwater to marine salinity gradient to study organic matter... | ecosystem: Environmental > Aquatic > Marine >...
TATTCAGATGGCTTTCCAGATATAAACTCAACAGATCAAACAGTTTCTTTAGAATTAAGAGATATGTTTTTTTATTTTGAAAATATAACCGCACCACAAACTTTGATGACAAGGGTATCTTTAAGTTCTGCCATAGCAATGCTATTAGATTCAATCGGTTTTTCTAACTATGTATTTAAAAGAGTTGCTGACGAAACAGAGTTAATAATTCCATACTTTTATATTGAACCAGATGTTAGCGTGGCAGAAGTTTTACAAGACCTAGCAGTATCCACACAAACTGCAATGTTCTTTGATGAATATAATAATTTTGTAATGATGAGCAAGGATTACATCATGCCAACATTAGACCAAAGAGATACAGACATCATCTTGTCTGGAAATGAAAAAGAATCTGATAACGATATATTACCAAATATTTTAGAAATTTCATCACAAGAAAATAAAGTTTATAATGATGGAAAAATTAATTATTCAGAAAAATATATACAACGATCTGTCGGAACAATTAAGCAAGCAAGTTTAATTGACATGGAAAGATCTTGGATATATAAGCCAGTATTACTCTGGGAAGTTGCTGGAACAGAAAATACAAAATCTATCAATGGAGAAACAGCAACACAATCAAGTTACACTCTTTCTGCAATACCATTGAACTCTGATCTTCCTGCTACCCTGCCAACAGTTGTTAATAGAGAAGTTATAAATAATGTTATTGATTTTGGTGAGGGCATATATTGGATATCAAGATACAATGGCTATTTTTATTCCAATGGAGAAATTATAAAATATGACGCTGTACAGTTTAATGTTTCTGGTGTAGGTAATGTCTGGATTAGTAGTAACCAAGAATATCAATATTATTTTTCATCGTTGCCATTTAATGGAAAAATTTATCCAACTGGCGTAGTAAGAATATACACAGTACCAAATTATGAGGAAGTTAATGGATTCTTAAAATTAAAAAATGGTGATGTCGCCCTTCATGGCCGTGCCCAATTCGGAACATCTATAACATCACACAGCGCTGGACTATCTGAATACTGGATGGATAACAACAATGTTCGTGGCTGCATGATGCAATCACAATATTTATTTGAAAATAATTTAACCGTACCTTCTACAGAACTAGGGGTTGCTGGTCAAAATAATGAACTTGCAAAAAAGAGCACAAGAACTGGAGTTATTAGAAACTTTATGTCTTCATCATATAACTCAGAATCAGACATTAATACATTTAAACAAACAAAACCTGGAACTATCCAGTCCTCAGCATTGGTCATGCAAGGTCCATCATTTTTAGCAACAGATAAACCAAGAGACTTTGTTTCATATTTATATAAGCCATTGGATAATAGATACAAGCACTTTGGAACAAGAATGAGAATTATTGGAAAAATTGAAAATGGTTACAGTCGTGGACAGACTGCTAATGGAAGCACTAACTATTTTGTTGTTCCAGGATTAACACCAGACAAGGATATAACAATTTCTGGTGGTGGCGGTGGGTTAGCCGTAATGATAAATCCAGAAAACAATAATGGGTATTATCTTGAACTAAGTACATTAGGAAGTGCAAGTGTTACAACATTAGAAAAACAAAATGTTCACAATGTAATGTTTTATAAAATTAAAAAAGATTCAGCATCATCAAATGCGATACCTGTAAAAATTTGGGAAGGTTTAGGAAATATTATAGTAGACGACGGCAAGTTCACTGGCCAATATAGGATGGTTGCAGAAAAGAATCCTACAGTTTATGATATAGGGGTCGAATATGAAAATATTGGTAGCGCAAGAAGATTTCATATTTATATGAACGGATCACTTTTAGCAACTGTTGTTGACCAAGATCCACTGCCTGTGTATAATAACATGGCACTATTTGTTCGTGGTTCCTCAAGACTTATGTTTGAAAACATCTATGCCCTTACAAATAACTATAGCCAGAATACGCAGTTTGCCCTCAACACTCCAGTTAATTCAATTTTTGATGATGAGATTGATGCAACAGAATCTTTTAGAAAATATGCAATGAGTGGAGTTATTCAAGGCACGTACCTATCTGGTATAAGTAGTTCTGAGCCTCCAAAGTATAGTATGTATTTTGAAGAGTTTGGGACTATTATGAGAGAGGCAGCAACTTTCAATATTAAATATGATAAGGCTTATCCAGCGTTGTATGCAAAACTTTCACCAACATTTAATAGAATTAAAGGTTATACAGTTTCTGGTTTTAGGGCGGGATCTTACGGTGCTGAATTTATGATATTTAATGCAACAGATACGGCATTAAGCCTAGACGAAACTACTGGAAATTATTTAAGAATACAAGGTGTAACATTTACACAACAATCAAATAATGAATTAAAAGTAGATGATTATTTTTCAAAAAATAGTTCAATGTCTGATCCAGTAATCGAAGATTCTAATGTTATTATTTCACCGTTTAAAGTTAAAAAAGATTATGAAGATATTAAGTTAAGCAGAATGACCTACGGGAAAAAAGATTTTTCTATAGACAGTAGATATATTCAAACACAAGATGATGCAAATAATTTAATGAAGTGGCTTCTTTCAAAAATCAGTAAGCCAAGAAAAGCAATAGGTGTTAAAATTTTTAGTAATCCAACAATCCAATTAGGTGATATTGTTTCAATAAAATATACTCGTGAAAATTTAGAAAAAATAGAAAATACAAGATATGTTGTTTATTATATTGAATATTCTAAAAGCATCAATGGTCCAGACATGACTCTTTATTTAAGTGAGGTAGCATAATGGTTAGTTCAACTCCACAACTTCCACAGTCTAGCAATACTACAAGTTCTACATTACCAGTAAAGATAGCAACACCAGACTTAATCTTAATGCCAGATGAATCTGTTCCTATTGAGGTAATGACAGATTTAGTTTTTGAAGATATTGGTGGACACGAACTAATTAATATATCAAGAAACGATTTAATTAATGGACAAGACGTTATATATAAACCAATTAAAAATCTTAGTTCTATATTTTTTCAATATAACCCACAAAATATTTTAGCATTACAAAAAACATCTGATTCTTACTTTAAAAACTTTCCAATTAAATTAGAAGATAAGACACCAGATTGTGGAACTGGGTATACAAGGGTATACAATGATCCAAATAATTTAGAAGATTATACTGATACTGATAACTGTAAAATTGTTTATTGCGATCCAGCCAACGGTAGCATAATAATAAATGTTATAAATATGGGCAAGGAAGAGCAAGTAGAGGTTCAAATACTTCAACAAGGGGTTGTTCTTAGTGATACAATATATGGGGTGGAATAAATATGATAACTAATAACGGTAAGTCTATAATTGCAAAATATTTAGTGGGGCAGTCACCAGCGTATGCCTCATACATTGCTGTGGGCTGTGGTCCTAAGCCATTGGCACCAGATGATACATTCGGAGACTACTCAGACCAAAAGACATTAGACTTTGAGATGTTCCGTGTACCAATAACATCACGTGGTTTTATAAAAGAAGATGATGGCACTGCTAAGGTTGTTTTGACTGCAGAATTGCCAACAGAAGAACGTTATGAGATTTCTGAAATAGGTGTATATTCAGCAGGATCAAACCCAACTGCTGGAGCATATGATAGTAAAACATTATTTTCATTTTCTGAAGCAGAGGGATGGAAATATGATAATCAAACATCACTAGAATCAAAGTACGAACCATTAGATAAAGATGGTTCAAGTGGAGAGATTTATATAAAAAATAATGGTGAAGATGTTATGGCTTTTCAAACAAATGCTAATAATAGAATCTTTACAAACCCAGAAAGAGTTGCACGGTATGAAAGATGTAGATTTTTAAATAACATAGTTATAACCAATGGATCTATGTCAAATATATCTACTGAGGTTATAGATGGAGTAACTAGGCTTAAGGCAAATACTGGTAGCCACTATATTGGATTAACTGGAACAAGTTTGTCACTTAATAAAAATGCACCGACAGATCAAATCAAACTTGCATTTTCTGTTGTTAATAAAAATAAAAATGATGTGTCACCTATTAATCCAGATAAGGTTTATATTCTAATAGAATTTTCTGATAGTGATATTTATGGAGAAGGTCAGTGGGCTAGACTTGAAGTAATGCTGGACAATTATGATTTTGCAACAAATAGATATTTAGTTATTACCAAAGCGTTACAAGATCTTAGAAAGAGTACATCTGGTTTTGACTGGAGTGCTGCTAATACTGTTAAGGTCTATACGACAGTAATTAAAGATGATATTGTGTCAGATGATTTTTATATTTGTTTTGATGCAATTAGACTAGAGAATATTACATCAGTAAATCCACTATATGGTCTTGTAGGATATACAGTGGTAAAAAATAATCATTCTGAAACTATTATTAAATCTGCAAACAGCACAAGTTATATAGAATTTAGGTTCGCTATGGGTGTAAATAATGGCTGATCAAGGCATTAAAAAAGTTACAATTCCAAGATCATCATTACCTCCATCAGGTAAGGATGGTGAGTATCTAGTTAGATATAGAATAGCATCTCAAGATAAAAACAGATACTCACACTGGTCACCAATATATAAAGTTATAGGAAAATCTTTACCAGATAATTTTGTTGCAGAAGATAATGGAACTATTGAGATGATTGGGTCTATTATCATGGTTGCTTGGAATGCTATTGAGGATATTTCGTCATATGATATATTTATTAAATATGATACAGACTCAGATTACTCATACCATGGCTCAGCAATAACCAATTCGTATTCAATAATAAAAGAAAGTAATAAAAATTCAATCTCTGTCAAAGTACAGTTGGGCGGGATATCTAAAGAAATAACAACTATTAATACTGTTTATACTGGAAGTATAAGTTTGGTATAATTATCCAGGAGGAATTATGTCTAAAATACCATTACCCGAAAGAGGACAGCCACTAGATGTAAATTATTTATTTACTATGGCAAATGCAATAAATGATGTTGCACAGCAACTATCACCTTCATCATCTAAGTATGTCACTATAGATGTTCCAGGCGCAGATAGGCAGTCCGTTAAGGCATCAGAAGCAAGAATCATTGGCGCATATAAGATGGTTGTGACAAATTCATCAAAAAATATTGGAGACGAAGAATCCTTTGAATATGTTTATCCAGCAGAATTTAAGTTTAGACCAATAGCAATTGCTACTGCAGAAAATATAGGTCAAACACCTGCAGGAGAAAATGTTTCCGTAGTTCTAAAAAGTGTTGGAACCTCAAGAGTGGAAGGATTGGTACGATTTAACGAGACTGGTAATTTATCAGTTGCTGTTAATATCCTCGTTGTTGGTATACCTCTTTAATGATCAAATGCAAAAAATGTTCAAGAAAAATGTTTGTAGACAGGGTTCACAACTCAATATCTCATTTAGAGATTTACTGTCTGCTATGTGGATCAAGAGTATTTTTTCATCCACCCTCTGATTCGAAGGAAGGCAGATGGCTACTAGAAAAGGAAATAGAACGAGCCAAGAATACAATGTCGCTCCTGTAATACCTGGAAATAAAAAAGTTTGGTTTTTAAATAAAGATCTTGTTAGGATTGTGCATTATAACAGATCCAATGGCATTATGTCAATATATAATATAACAAAAGATCAACTTGAAAGTTGTTTAATTAGCGATTTTAAAAATAAAAGAGAAAGAGCATATACAGTAGGAGAAACTGCTGATTTAGTTAATAGACATAAAAAGTATATGCCATCACTTATGAAGCGTGGAGTTATTCCATTTCCGACTGGTTCACAAAAAGGTGGAGAACGAGGATGGCAAGTAAGATCGTATTACTCTGAATCGCAAGTAAGAGAGATTCGTGATATACTGGCTACATACCATATTGGTAGACCGAGAAAAGATAATTTAATAACAAACGATATTACTCCTACAAAGGCTGAGTTGACACGCCGTATGGGAGATGGTATACTGACATATACGAAGACTGAAGATGGTAGATTTATACCAATTTGGTCAGAATCAATATAACAGAAGGGTATGAAATGGAAGAAACAAAGGTATCAGTAACACTTGGATACACATTAAATCTTGGTAATTTTCAATCACTTAGACTTGATCTGGGTGTTGTAGATTCAAAGCGTGATGGCGAAAATACAGATCAGGCTTTTGAACGTGTATATAAATTCGTTGAAGATAAGTTAGCAGAAAAAATAGCAGAAGCAAAAGTTGAACTAGACGAAAGCGAATAATGTGACAGACAAACAGAAGCGATTTGCTCTGTTAAGTAGGTTTGATAAACATTATAAGTTTAAACTAGAACAAGAGCCACGCTATAACAAGTGGATTGAACAATGGTCTGCTGATGCTCTAATAGAGTCATATGGGCTAGATGTTTGCTATCAATTGCTTGAATATTATTTTGAGGTAACAGACAATCCATCGTGGAATCATTTTGCATATATTGCACATGATATACTTGAAAGAAAACAGGAACAAGAAAAAGATTTAATGGATAGATCACAACGTAGAAGAATGGCAAAGGAGTGGCTGAGTGAATAATACAGAATCAAAACTAATCTCAGCCGTATTAAAAGACAAGCAGGCCCATGTTTTATTGCAGGCCAATATAGAAAATATATTAACTACACATGTTGATGTATGGCATTTTATTAGAAAATACTATGAGAATAATGCTACAGTACCTCCTACCGATTTAGTAGTAGAAAAATTTAGAGATTTTGAACCAGTTGCTGGAGTTGGATCTACTAAGCATCATCTTGAAGAGTTACAGGCAGAATATCTTACAAATAGTTTAAAAGACATTATTAGATCTGCTGCTACAGATGTTCAGGGCGGACAAGGTGTTGAGGCACTTGAAACACTTATTACAAAAACAGCAGAACTAAGAAAAAATACTGCAGCCATTCGTGATATTGATGTAACAGATTTAGATTCTGCTGTTGCATATTTTGAAAATTTAAAGAAGCAACAAGAGGCTGGTGCCATAGGAATTAAGACAGGGCTTCCAGGATTTGACAACTACCTACCCTCTGGAATCATGCCAGGGCAGTTAGGAGTCTTCCTTGCATATCCAGGTATAGGAAAGTCATGGTTGTCTCTCTATTTCGCTGTACAGGCTTGGAAACAGGGTCGTAGCCCTATGATCATTAGTCTTGAAATGTCTGAGGTTGAAGTTAGAAATCGTGTGTTTGCCATTATGGGCGAAGGGTTGTGGTCACACCGTAAACTAAGTGCTGGACAGATAGAGATGGACATGCTTAAGTCTTGGCATGGCAAACATGTTCAGGGTAAGCCAGAGTTTCATATTATTTCAAATGATACAGGTGGAGATATTACCCCATTAGTTTTGCGTGGAAAGATTGATCAATATAAACCAGACTTTGTTATTGTCGACTACTTGCAACTAATGAGTCCAAACCAAAAGTCAGACAATGAAACTGTTCGTATGAAGAATCTTTCTCGTGAATTAAAGTTAATGGCTATTTCAGAAGAGGTCCCAATTATTGCAATCTCATCTGCAACTCCAGACGATGTTACAAAACTTGAGACCGTACCAACCCTTGGTCAAACAGCATGGTCAAGACAAATTGCCTATGATGCTGATTGGGTTTTGGCACTTGGTAGAGGTACAAATAGCGACATTATTGAGTGTGTATTCCGTAAGAATCGTAACGGTTTTATGGGGGAATTCTTAGTACAGGCTGATTTTGATAAGGGATATTACAGATATAAGGATTATGAAGATAAGTCAGTATAATATGCGGTATGGAGATATATCAGCACAAGCCCATCAAAAGGTTTGGTTTGGACGGGATCATCAATGATGACTCTGCCATATATAGATTACAGCAAGAATATATCAGGCTACTGGTATCAGAGATGCGATTATCTGGCTATGCTCCAAGAATTGATATCGATCCACAATTTACACTATCATATAATGAAACAAAAAATTACTTTGAATTTACATTAAGCGTATACGGAATATATATAGGGAGAAAGAAAACAGAATGGATATTAGGGATAGACGGAATCAAACCAGTGTATACACAACCAGTCAAGTTAAAAGAGTACTCGCAGGGTCTGGCATAACTGTAGAAAAAGAAGCAGAGTCAGAATACATAGTCTTTTGCCCATTCCATTCCAACCATAGAACCCCTGCTGGTGAGATTAATAAGTTTAGCGGATTGTTCTTTTGTTTCTCATGTAGCAAGACGGCAGATTTAGTAGAACTTGTAATGCATTTTTCTAATAGAACATATTTTGAGGCTGTTAGATTTATTAAAAGCAAAGAGGTAGAAACAGATATTCTATCTGAGGTTAATAATAAACTAGTTGAAAAAGAAGAATGGACAGAGTTTGACATTGGTGTTGTCAATAGACTTCACGAACAAGCGTTGATTTCTGAAAGAGCAAAAGAATATTTTATTAAAAGAAAGATTTCCAAAGAGTCTGTAGTTAAATTTAAACTTGGATATTCTGAAAATCAAGACATGATATCAATACCAGTATACAACCATGAAGGACTTTGTGTTGGCTTTGTTGCAAGATCAATTGAAGGTAAAGACTTTAAGAATACAACAAGATTGCCTAAGTCTAAACTATTGTTTAATTTAAATAGGGTCAAAACAGCATCTAAGGTTTATGTAGTGGAATCATCTTTTGATGCCATTAGATTAGATCAGGTAGGGTTTCCAGCAGTGGCCACATTGGGTGCAAATGTATCATCCAAACAAATAGATTTGCTTCAAAAGTATTTTAGCGATATAATAATTATTGCTGATAATGATGAAGCAGGCGGTAATATGAAAGAAAAGATAGTTGAAAGACTAGATGGAAGTGTTACTGTTATTAATTTAGACAAACAATATAAAGATATAGGCGATATGGATGATACGTCAATAAAAGAATTGGAATACCAATTTGACAAGTCAATACTGTCTATGCTAAAATAGAAAAGAACAAAGGAGAAAACTATGAGCGTTATTAAGGGACTAAAAAATATCAATGCCCTGCTCGACAAGAAAACAGATGAAACAGGTCCAAAGGTTCGTTGGCTTAAGTTGGCTGATGGACAAGCAGTAAAGATTCGATTCATTGAAGAATTGGATGAAGATTCAGCAAACTATAATGACAAGCGTGGTCTTGCGCTTGTTGTTAAGGAACACACAAATCCAAAGGACTACAAGCGTAAGGCTGTAGACACTCTTGATACAGAAGGTCGTGACTGGGCTGAAGAAATGTATCGCAAGGATCCAAAGGGTAATAGCGGATGGCGTGGTCGTCTTCGTTTCTATTGCAACGTTTTGGTAGATGATGGTATTGAAGCACCGTATGTCGCAATTTGGTCAATGGGTGTAAGCAAGCAATCTTCGTTTAACACTATCCGTGAGTATGCTCTTGAAACAGGAAGCATCTCAAACATTGTATGGAAGTTAAAGCGTAATGGTCAGGGAACTGAAACATCATACACTTTGATTCCTTCTGCTCCAGATAAGGAGCCCTTTAACTGGGAAGGCATTGAGCCATATCCTCTAGAGAAAGCATTGCGTCGTGTTCCATATGCAGAACAAGAAGCATTCTATCTCGGATTTGATTCACCTTCATCTACATCAGCGACGAATATCGACTGGTAGTAGATGAATTACGTACCACTACACTTACATACCCACTTTTCTTTATTCGATGGTATTGGGTTGCCATCTGAATATGTAGATCGTGCTACAAAGTTGGGTATGCCTGCAATAGCAATTACAGACCATGGCTCCCTTTCTGGCCACAGAGAAATGTATCGCATTGCAAAAGCGAGTGGTGTCAAGCCTATTCTTGGCATAGAAGGTTATATGTGTGAAGATCGCTTTGATCACAGAGATAAGAGCGAGAGAACCGATCAACTTGATATGGTTTACAACCATATAATTCTTCTAGCCAAGAATAAGGTTGGCTTAGAAAACTTAAACAAACTAAATGAAATTGCTTGGACAGAAGGATATTATAAGAAGCCAAGAATAGATTTTGAAGTTTTGTCTAAGTATAAGGAAGGTATCATTGTATCTTCTGCTTGTCCAAGTGGAATTATTGCTAAATCAATCGAACTTGGCGAACTCGGCATGGCAAAGAAATATATTAAATGGTTTAAAGAAGAGTTTGGCGATGATTACTATCTTGAGGTTATGCCACATAATGATGAATCAATTAATAGAAATATATTATTGTTAGCAGATGAGTTTAAGGTTAAGCCTATTGTAACTCCAGACTGTCACCACGTTGATCCATCACAAAAAGAAATTCAAGAATTAAAGTTGATTCTTAACACATACTCTAACAAGATTCAAAAAGATGCAACATATGAAAAGTCTAAAAAGCAAGGTGACTTAATGAAGCGTCTTGATTATTTATACGGTGCTGACAGACAGATGTCATTTAATAAGTTTGATATTCACCTATTGTCGTATGAAGAAATTAAAGAGGCAATGGAAAAGCAGGCGGTATGGAGAACTGATATTTATGAAAACACTATTGACCTTGCTAATAAGATTGAAGATTATGACATACAAGATGGATTAAACTTATTGCCAGTTCAATATAAAAATCCAGATAAGCAATTAAAAGAACTTGCTATGGAAGGTTTAAAAGATAAAGGTCTTGATACTAATCAAGAATATCTTGATAGACTTGAGGAAGAACTAAAGGTTATTAAAGATAAAAACTTTGGACCTTACTTCCTTGTTGTTCAGAGCATGATTTCATGGGCAAAGAAAGAAAAGATTATGGTTGGTCCAGGTCGTGGATCATCTGCTGGTTCTTTATTGTGTTACGCATTGGGCATTACAGACATTGATCCATTAAAACATGGACTACTGTTCTTCCGTTTTATTAATCCAGAACGTAATGACTTCCCAGATATCGATACTGATATTCAAGATTCTCGTCGTGATGAGGTAAAGGATTATCTTGTTAGACAGTATAAGCATGTTGCTTCTATTGCTACATTTTTAGAGTTTAAGGATAAGGGTGTAGTGCGAGATGTTGCTCGTGCATTAAATATACCACTAGTAGATGTAAATAAAGTTTTGAAGTTAGTAGATACATGGGATGAGTATTGCTCATCAAAAACTACTGCTTGGTTTAGAGAAAAGTATCCAGAGGTGGAACAATATGGAGAACAACTTCGTGGTCGTATTAGAGGTACTGGCATTCACGCTGCTGGTGTTGTCACTAGCAAAAATCCTATTTTTAGGTACGCACCGATGGAAACACGCAATTCTCCTGGTAGCGATGATCGCATTCCAGTTGTGGCGGTTGACATGGAAGAGGCTGAGAAAATTGGACTCATCAAAATCGATGCACTTGGTCTCAAAACCTTAAGCGTTATTAATGATACATTAGCAATCATTAAGGATCGTGAGGGAACAGATATAGATTTACTCAATATAGATATGGATGACCAAAAAGTTTATCAGATGCTATCTGAGGGTTATACAAAAGGTGTATTCCAATGTGAAGCAACTCCATATACAAATCTTTTGGTTAAGATGGGTGTAAAAAATCTAGCAGAACTTGCAGCATCAAATGCTCTTGTTCGTCCAGGTGCCATGAACACTATTGGCAAAGATTATATTGAGCGTAAACATGGAAGACAGGCAGTAAACTACCTACACCAAACCATGAAACCTTTTACAGAAGAAACATATGGGTGTATCCTATATCAAGAACAGGTTATGCAGGCCTGTGTTCAATTGGGAGGAATGTCTTGGTCTGAGGCCGATAAGGTTCGTAAGATCATTGGTAAAAAGAAGGATGCGAGAGAGTTTGATGCGTTTCGTGATAGGTTCGTTGATGGTGCTTCTAAGTTTGTTAGTCCTAATCAGGCTCGTGATTTATGGCATGACTTTGAGGCGCATGCGGGTTATTCGTTCAACAAATCTCATGCGGTTGCTTACTCTACGCTCTCGTATTGGACGGCATGGTTAAAGTATTATTATCCAATTGAGTTTATGTACTCGCTGTTAAAAAATGAAAGGGACAAGGATGCACGAACTGAATATCTTATTGAAGCGAAAAGAATGGGCATTAGCATTAAACTACCTCACATTAATGATTCGGATATCGATTTTAAAATTGAGGGTAAGGGTATTCGGTTTGGACTCTCGGGGATCAAGTTTATCTCTGATAAGATTGCAGAACGATATATATCGGCACGACCTTTTAAATCTTTTGAAGAACTTAGAACTTTCACGTTTACTAAAGGAAACGGAGTAAACAGTAGAGCATTAGAGGCACTAAGAATTATTGGTGCTGCAACATTCCCAGATAATCCTAGAAATGATGACGAACTAAGAGAAAATCTATATGAATATTTAGGTTTACCAGAATTCACACAAACAGTTCCATCACATTATCATGCATTCATAAATCCAGTAGAAGACTTTGAGGAAAAGGGATCTTTCATTTTAATGGGCATGGTTAAGGGTATTAAGCGTGGCAAGGGCTGGTCACGTGTTGAGATATTAGATAAGACTGGAAGCATTGGGGTATTTGATGAAGAGCAAACTACGATTGAGGCTGGACGAAGTTATATTGCACTCTGTTCTGATAATAGAATTGTTAGTGCTGTTCCTGTGGACGAGATAAAAAATTCAGATGCTGCATTGATTAAGTTTTTAAATTATAGAATGCTACCTTACAAAGATGATGAGTTATTTGTGGTATCCTTTAAACCTAGGATAACGAAAGCAGGGAAAAAGATGGCTTCTCTAACTCTAGCAGATACATCTAGAGAACTCCATCCTGTAACAGTATTCCCTACTGCATTTGCCAAAGCGTATATGAAAATTGAAGAGGGCCATGCTTATAAATTTGAATTGGGCAAAACAAAAGAGGGAACAGTAATATTGGAGGATATTAAATGATTAGAGTATGGAGCAATGAAAATTGTGTTCAGTGTGAGCAAACAAAAAAATTTTTAACTGATAATAATATTGATTATCTAACACTTATGTTAAAGGATAATCCAGAAGATACTCAAAGATTTATTGATATGGGTTTTAAGTCAGCCCCTATTGTCGAAACAGAAGATGATATTTGGTCTGGTTTTAAAATTGATAAGTTAAAAGAACTAGCAGCAAGGAGAGGTCAGTGACAGTTTCTTTAGAAGATGTATTAGCACAACTAAATCCTAAATTAAGAAAGAGCATACTTGTAGGTGACGAAGTTCCAAAGACAGAATATGCCATAACGCCAAGTTTTGGATTAAATCGTGCATTAAACGGTGGATTGCCATATGGTCGACAAGTGCTTATTTGGGGATCAAAATCATCTGCTAAGTCATCTCTATGCCTTCAGACAATAGCATTGGCTCAACAAGAAGGAAAGATATGTGCATGGATTGATGCTGAAATGTCTTATGATAAAGATTGGGCAGAAAAATTAGGAGTAGATACATCTAAACTAATTGTTTCTCAAGCACGAACAATTAATGAAATGGTGGATGTAGGCGTAAACTTAATTGAGGCAGGAGTAGACATAATTGTTGTTGACTCAATCACTTCCTTGCTTCCAGCAATTTATTTTGAGAAGGATTCATCAGAGTTAAAGCAATTAGAAAATACAAAACAGATTGGTGCAGAATCTAGGGATTTTAGTAACGCTTGGAAGATGCTTAACTATGCAAATAATAAAGTTAAGCCAACACTATTAATTCTTATTTCTCAGTCTAGAAATAATATTAATGCAATGTACACAAGCCAGCAACCAACTGGTGGACAGGCTACAAAGTTTTATTCTTCTACTGTTGTTAAACTATTTTCATCTGAATCAGATAATCAGGCATTGAAAGGAAAAATATATGTTGGTGACAAGGCTATTGAAGAAAAGATTGGTAGAAAGATTAGATGGGAACTCCAGTTTTCAAAAACTTCTCCTGCTTTTCAGTCTGGTGAGTATGATTTCTATTTTAGAGGCAATAATTTGGGCATTGATGGGGTCGCTGATCTTGTTGACACTGCTGAACTTGTTGGCATAGTTGAAAGAACTGGGGCATGGTATTTATTACCAGATGGATCTAAGGTTCAAGGAAGAGACGCTTTTGTTAATCGTGTAAGAGAGGATCTTGATCTACAAGAAATGATTAAGGCTAAGATCAGTGGATAAATATACGGTTTATGAAGGAAAGTTTCCCTGTAAGACTTGTAAGAAAGAAGTAAAAACAATTAGACTTCATCCAGCAACGGGTATAGCAACATGGATGTGTCCAGACAAGCATTTATCTGAGGTTCAGTTATGTAAGGTTGGATACAAGAAAGTTAAAAAATATGACTGAAAAAAATGAAAGTAAAAGAATAGGTGCAAAGCAACATAAAAATTCTGGTAGAAATACTAAGAAAGGCGACGCTACCTGGGAAAATTTTACTATTGACTTTAAAGAAAACTCAAAATCTTTTACACTCAATCAGGATGTATGGGCTAAGGCTACAACCGATGCGATAAGAAATGGCAATGACCCAGCCATAATTGTGGTACTTGGCGAGGGTAACAAGAAGACTAGGCTTGCTATAATAGAGTTAGAACTACTAGAACAGATGGTGAATGATGGAACAAAATAATACAACACTTGAAATGGTTAATGGTTTATCAGAAATAGCAGAGTATATGGAGGACGAGGAATTAACCTCAGCCCTTACATTTATTGCTAAGATAATTATAAAGCCAGACATACCAATGAATGTAGCAACATTAGAGATAGTAAGGTTACAGGCAATCGCAGCCAAGATGGCCTTTAGAGCAACCTGGATGGCTAATGTGGATAAGTCAGATAGAGGAAAGAAAAATATTTATTATACGGCAGCAGAATCTATCAATAATCTTGTTTCTGCACTTAAATACATAACCAGATGATAACTGGTATAATTTACTAAAAGGGATAATATGAAAAATTTACTAAGTCAAGTCATGGTTAAGTCTGACACAAAAAAGAAGCAGGCTGTACATAATAATGCTTTTAATGTAGATGGTCTAATAGAAAAAATACAATCTGGATATTTAGTTGGAAGAGATCCAAAGCATCAACAAAAAAAGACATTTGCACCTTCAACATTGGCATACAGTCATGGAGAGTGTCCACGATACTGGTATTTAGCATTTAGTGGAAATGTTTTTGTTAGTAACGATACACCCTATGGTGTTGCCAATATGAATTCAGGAACATTGTCTCATGGAAGAATACAGCAAGCCATGCTTGATTCTGGAGTTGCTAAAAAGTTTATAGATGAAAAAGAATTAGCAGCAACTGGCAAAGAAGTTGAAACTACAGAGTTTAAAGTTACATATAGCGACCCACCAATATTTGGTTGGGGAGATGCTATTCTAAACTGGAACGACGAAGAAATAGTCGGAGAAATTAAAACTATGGGCCATGAGGCTTTTGAGTATAAGAAAAATGCACAAAAGCCAAAAACTGGACACGTAATTCAGTTATTAATTTATATGAAGATTCTTAGAAAATCAAAGGGTGTTTTGATTTATGAAAATAAAAATAATCATGACCTTCTTGTATTTCCTATAGAAGTAAACAGTCATTATATCGGGTGGGTAGATCAGGCATTTGACTGGATGAGAACAGTTCGTAAGGCATGGGTTGAAAAAACTTTGCCAACGAAAAATTATAGATCTAATTCAAAGATCTGTAAGACTTGTCCATTACAACAAGCATGCGCTGATGCAGGGACTGGAGTGATTAAAATCAAGTCCTTGGAGCCATTAGAAGATGAAGAACTGTAAATGGTGCGATAAAAATTTTGAATCAAACATTTCTTATCAAATATATTGTTCAGAACAATGTAGAGAAGAAGCGACAAAAGAAAAAATTGCACAAAGATATATTCAAGCCAGACGACAAAAAAGAAAAGGCAAGAATAGATTATGTAAGCATTGTGGAGAAAGGTTGTCAATATATAATGATGAACCACTATGCAATAATTGCGTTATAAATCCTAATGATGTCAAGAAAGCACTAAAACAAATTAAGGGGTTGTCAAATGACAAAAGCAAAAGAGGGAGATAGGTACTTTAGACCAGAGTTATTATCTCAACCTGGAGTCATTTGTGCTATTGATGCCAGTACAAATAGTCTTGCTTTTACCATTTATTCATATAAAAATTTAGGCAATCACGGAAAAATAGTTTTTGAAGGTCATGACATTTATCAAAAAGTAATAGATGCTACTAAAAAAACAAAAGCCCTATTTGATCATTTTAATTTAGTTGAGGCTATAGTTATTGAGCATACCGTATTTATGAATAGCCCTAAGACTGCTGCAGATCTTGCATTGGTTCAGGGCGCAATAATTGGTGGCGCTGGTCTGGCTGGTATAAAGATTATCGGCAAGGTATCCCCAATTACTTGGCAGTCTTATTTGGGGAATAAAAAGTTAACCAAAGAAGAACAAATACAGATTAGATCATTAAATCCTAATAAGTCAGCATCCTGGTACAAAACATATGAACGAGAGTTCAGAAAACAACGAACAATTAAACTATTAGATATTATCTATGATAAAACAATAACAGATAATGATGTTGCTGACTCTGCAGGTATAGGGCATTGGGCAATTAATAATTGGGACAAGGCAATTTGACAGGTACTGCTATGGCTGCTAAACTATATACAAGTGAATTATGGCTTAAAAAGAGATATCATATTGATAAGAAAACTCCAGAGGCCATAGCACAAGAATGTGGGGTCAGTGTGGAAACTATTTATGTATACCTTGCTAAATTTGGACTAAGGAAATCAAAGCGATGAGACCAGAACCAGTGTATCCAGACGTAAAGAATTTTAGTTGTCAAGATTTATATCTTCATTCCACAGGTGCTCCATCTGGGTCACATATTCTTGACACCTGTCATAACATTGCAAAAATGTTAATAGATAAAAATATTGCATACGGAGATTCTGCACTTAGTCCTGTTAGAATTTTTAGCAAATCAGACGCAAGGGAACAGTTACATGTTCGTATTGATGATAAGTTAAGCAGACTTATGAAAGGTTCTGATTATCCAGGGGACAATGACATTGATGACTTAATTGGATATCTTGTACTTTTAAAAATAGCAAAGGAAAGAAATGTCAACTGAAGAAGATTTAATTAAACATCTCGATGAGATTAATACAGTTGTTGGAGAATACCTAAAGGGTAATGACGCAACTAAAATTTCTAAAGATCTTGCTATCCCAAGAACTCGTGTAGTTCAACATATCAATGAGTGGAAGGTGATGGCATCTGCCAATGATGCAATTCGTGCTCGTGCAAAAGAAGCCCTTGCTGTTGCAGATACTCATTATAATAAATTAATCTCAAAATCTTATGAGGTTATTGATGAGGCTACATTAACAAACAATCTTGGAGCAAAAACCCAAGCAATCAAACTTGTTATGGATATTGAGTCTAAAAGAATTGATATGTTGCAAAAAGCAGGTCTTCTTGAAAACAAAGAACTTGCAGAAGAGATGCTACAGATAGAAAAGAAACAAGAAGTTCTCATGGCAATTCTTCGAGACATAGCATCCGAACATCCAGAAATTCGTGATGAGATTATGCGTAGACTTTCTGATATTGCTAAAAAGGATGAAGTGATTACAATTGTCCATGAAGTTTGATGATTTTCTTGAGGCTCTTGCCGATAATCACTTTGAAGAAACCCCAGTAGACGCTAAGACATTTGTTGAGTCTCCAGATTATTTGGGGCAGCCTGGACTATCAGATATTCAATATGACATTGTTGAAGCAATGAGTCAGATATATAGAAAAGAAGATCTTCAAATAATAATGGGAGAAGAAGAAGGCGCAAGATATTTTGAAAAATTTACTAAGAATGAAATTATCCTCCAATTGGGCAAGGGTAGTGGTAAAGATTTTACTTCCACTGTTGCTTGTGCTTATATTGTTTACAAATTACTTTGTCTTAAAGACCCTGCAAAATACTTCGGAAAGCCATCTGGAGACGCTATAGACTTAATTAATGTGGCGATTAATGCTCAGCAGGCAAAGAATGTTTTCTTTAAGGGTTTTAAGTCAAAGATTGAAAGATCTCCATGGTTTGCTGGTAAGTATGAAGCAAAGGTAGATTCTATTAGTTTTGAGAAGTCTGTAACTGTCTACTCTGGTCACTCAGAAAGAGAATCACATGAGGGACTTAATCTTTTGCTTGCAGTTCTTGATGAGATTTCAGGTTTTGCATCTGAAGTAGCAACAGGTAATGAACAAGGTAAAACAGCAGATAATATTTATAAAGCATTCCGTGGATCAGTTGATTCTCGTTTCCCTGATCTTGGAAAGGTTGTTCTATTATCATTTCCAAGATACAACGGAGACTTTATTTCTGAGCGGTATGAAGCAGTAATTGCTGAAAAAGAAGTAGTATCTAAAACACATAGATTTATAATTAACCCACTTCTGCCAGAAGATGATAAAGATAATTGGTTTGAAATTGCTTGGGATGAAGACACAGTTATTTCTTATAAGTACCCTGGAGTATTTGCATTGAAACGTCCAACATGGGAAGTAAACCCAACTCGTAAGATTGATGATTTCAAAATTGCATTCATGACGGACCTCGGTGATGCAATGATGCGTTTTGCTTGTGTTCCAACATATGCATCTGATGCATTTTTTAAGCAGGCAGACAAAGTAAGAGCCTGCATGAGTATTAGAAACCCACTGGATAATTTCAGAAGATTTGAAGAAAACTTTAAGCCAGATCCAGAAAAGGTTTATTATGTTCATGCTGACCTTGCACAAAAACATGACAAGTGTGCTGTAGCAATTGCACACGTTGAGAAATGGGTGAATGTTCAAGTAATTAAAGACTATGAGCAGATATCTCCAGTAGTTGTTGTAGACGCTGTTGCTTGGTGGGAACCAAAGGTAGAAGGTCCAGTAAATCTATCTGAGGTAAAGCAATGGATACAAAACCTACGCAGACTTGGCTTTAATATTGGTTTAGTTACATTTGACCGTTGGCAATCATTTGATATTCAAAATGAATTACAGGCGGTAGGAATGAGAACAGAGACAGTATCTGTAGCAAAGAAACACTACGAAGATATGGCGATGCTTGTATATGAAGAGAGACTTGCTATGCCTGCTATCGAACTTTTGTTTGAAGAACTAACCGAACTAAAGATTATGAAAAACGATAAAGTTGACCACCCACGAAAAAAGTCTAAGGACTTAGCAGATGCCGTGTGTGGATCTATTTTTGGTGCTATCTCATATACTCCAAGAGATCAAAACCTTGAAGTCGAAGTCCACACTTTTAGGGACAGACCTAAGCGAGTTGACAGTCTCCCAGAGAATGTGATACACTATAAACCTAGTCAAATAGAAGAAATAAATGACTATTTGGATAGGCTAAAAACAATATAAATAAAATGAATATAAGGAGAAAAATGAATTCATTAAAGAAAATCG
>Ga0208783_10000757_pt1 | contig 19468 bp, 10 predicted proteins | sample DEB19_08_DNA_2_FD_184529 | JGI IMG/M metagenome (GOLD analysis project Ga0208783, IMG submission 184529) | Aqueous microbial communities from the Delaware River and Bay under freshwater to marine salinity gradient to study organic matter... | ecosystem: Environmental > Aquatic > Marine >...
CCGGTGGGGTGGGTTGAGCCAGTCGAGCATCGGAGCACGAGTCTCCGGTCGCGGTGCGGGCTTGGGCAGTGAGACGTGGTCCGAAAATACCGGGATGTCGTTTCCGTGCACCCGAGGCATCCCCCGGCAAAACCCGTCAAAACGCACATTGACCGCCGAGAAATCGGAAATGGGTAAAGAAAAGGTAAAGCAAAGGTAAAGCCTCTTGCCTGCAGGGTAGGGAAGGCTTCTCAGTTCGTGGGTCTGAGGGGCCCCGGCGTCCCGCCTGTCGTTACCTTCGCCTGTGGCGCTGCCACCGTCCCGCCCGGTGGCCCGCAGAGACAGCAGCGATTCCGGCAATTCGCAGGGCGGTAAAGCAAAGGTAAAGTGCAGCGTGTGATACCGTGTGTGCCGCAGAAAGTGGTATCAAAGGGTCACGTCAGCAGGTGACCTGGTCCAGCGGACGTGAGTCCGCTCCACCTGAACGCGGGGAAAAGCCAGAGCTGGCTCACGCTGGCGGCTACCGTTCAGGGGTTTAAAGTGTCAAAGGGTGACATCACCGGGTGACCCGCCGAGAAATCGAAATTCGGTAAAGCAAAGGTAAAGGAAAAGTAAAGCCACTGGAGGGCTCTGGTGGTGGATTTCTTGTTTGTAAGTAGCTCCATATTAGTCAAATAGGAACACGTTTAGCTTCCTGTCGATTCGGGGGTGGATTCTTCAGGGCTTTACCGCTTTTACCACCCCGTCGTCCCGTCCGCGGCAACTTCATCCTCCCGAAACATCCCCCGGAATTCCTTGATGAACCAGAATTCTGCGTAGCAAAAGGCTCCCAAGCACGGGCGGGGCGCTGGTTGAAACGGCGGGTATGGATGGCCCGCTAGGCCGTCCGTGCCGCCTCGTTTTACCTCGTGGCCACCATGAAACCATTTGCTCAACCTGACGCACACAACTCCTTTGAGAGCAAAAGACCCACTCCGAGATGGGAGGAGCAGGGTTTCGAACGGCTGACGCTATCACCTCACGATTTGGGAGCCTTTCATGAGGCAACTTGTTCCACTCTCCAATGGCGTGGCACACTCATTGGCGCAGGTGATGGCACACTTTGCGGGAGAAACACGCAATTCCGGGCTATTTCACTTCGTCTTCGTTGGCATGGTGCGTGTTAACTAGTTGATGGTTGAAAGTTGATTGCTGATTGAACCCATGTGAACGCCGCAGCGTGGCGTCCCTACCGATGATGGGCGGGGAAGGGGCTGGATGTCGGTTCATTTGCGTCCATCTGCGGTTAAATTAAATTCAAGTGTTATGCAAATGGATCGGTTGACTATCAAGGCGCAGGAGGCGTTGCAGGCGGCGCAGAACATTGCGCGCGAACTCTCGCATCAGGAACTGGATTGCGAGCATCTGCTGCTGGCGTTGACCCAGCAGCCGGAGAGTCTCGTGCCGGAGTTGCTGGAGAAGCTCGGCGTGCCCACCCCCAAACTCACCGCAGACCTCAACCAGGAACTGGCCCGGCGCCATAAAGTTCAGGGCGGCGCGGAGTCGTTCGTGGGTCAGTCGTTGCGCAAGGCGCTCGACGCGGCCGAGTCCGAGGCACGCAAGCTCAAGGATGACTATATCAGCACGGAGCATCTGTTGCTGGGCATCGTGGAGACGGCGGGCGGGTCGCTTAAAAAAACGTTGTCTTCGGCGGGACTGAGTCGCGAGGCCTTGATGAAGGCGCTGGTGGAGTTGCGCGGCAATCAACGCGTCACCGACCAGAATCCGGAGGACAAGTTTCAAGCGTTGGAGAAATACGGCAGGGATCTCACGGCGTTGGCGCGGCAGGGCAAAATTGATCCGGTGATCGGGCGCGACGACGAGATCCGGCGCGTGATGCAGGTCTTGTCGCGGCGCACGAAGAATAATCCGGTCCTCATCGGCGAGCCGGGCGTGGGCAAGACGGCCATTGCCGAGGGGCTGGCGCGGCGCATTGTCAGCGGGGACGTGCCGGAGTCGCTCAAGAACAAGCGGTTGGTGGCGATGGATATCGGGTCCATGATCGCCGGCGCGAAATATCGTGGGGAATTCGAGGATCGCCTGAAGGCGTTCCTCAAGGAGGTGACGTCAAGCGAGGGGAAGATCATCCTGTTCATTGACGAGCTGCACACGATTGTCGGCGCGGGCAAGGCCGAGGGCGCGGTGGACGCGGGCAACATGCTCAAGCCGCAGCTGGCGCGGGGCGAGTTGCGTTGCGTGGGCGCCACCACGCTGGATGAGTATCGCAAATACATCGAGAAGGACCCGGCGTTGGAGCGGCGGTTCCAACCGGTGCAGGTGACCGAACCGAGCGTGGAGGCGACGATTGCCATCCTGCGCGGACTCAAGGAGCGTTACGAAGTGCATCACGGTGTGCGGATTCAGGACAATGCGCTCGTCGCGGCGGCCACACTTTCGAATCGTTATATCACTGAACGTTTCCTGCCGGACAAGGCCATCGACCTGGTGGACGAGGCGGCGTCGCGCTTGCGCATGGAGTTGGATTCCATGCCGACGGAGATCGACCAGCTAGAGCGGCAGATCATGCAGTTGGAGATCGAGCAGAATGCGTTGAAGCGCGAGAAAGACGCGGCATCGAGGGAGCGTTTGACGAGGCTGGAACGCGAGCTGGCGGACTTGAAGGAGAAGTCCACGGCGATGAAGGCGCAGTGGCAGAACGAAAAGGCGTCCATCAATGCGGTGGGCATCATCAACGGCCAGCTGGAGGAGGCGAAGTCGGAGTTGGAGAAGGTGCAACGTCATGGCGACCTGAATGCGGCGGCCCAGATCCAATACGGCAAGATCCCGGACTTGCAGCGGAAGCTGGCGGCCGCGGAGAAGTTGCTGAAGGAGAAGCCGAGCGACAACCGTTTGCTGCATGAGGAGGTGGCGGAGGAGGAGATCGCCGAGGTGGTGGCGGCGTGGACGGGCATACCGGTGTCGAAGATGTTGCAGGGCGAACGCGAGAAGCTGGTGCAGATCGAGGCGCAGTTGCAGAAGCGTGTCATCGGTCAGCAGGAGGCGATTGCGGCTGTGGCCAACGCGGTGCGGCGTTCGCGCAGTGGTTTGCAGGATCCAAATCGCCCGATCGGCTCATTCATTTTCCTCGGACCCACCGGCGTCGGCAAAACCGAAACAGCGCGGGCGTTGGCGGAGTTTTTGTTCGACGACGAGAACGCGATGGTGCGCATCGATATGTCGGAATACATGGAGAAGCATGCGGTGTCGCGCCTCGTGGGCGCGCCGCCCGGCTACGTAGGTTATGAGGAGGGCGGGCAATTGAGCGAGGCGGTGCGGCGGCGGCCTTACAGCGTGGTGTTGTTCGACGAGATCGAGAAGGCGCATCACGACGTGTTCAACGTGCTGTTGCAGGTGCTGGACGACGGGCGATTGACGGACGGGCAGGGGAGGACGGTGGATTTCAAGAACGCCATCGTCATCATGACGAGCAATATCGGGTCGCCGATCATCCAGGAATTCTATGCCAAGGGTCCGGCCTCGTTGAAGGATGAGGCGGAATTGGAACGCGTGGTGAAGATGGAGCTGAAGACACATTTCCGTCCGGAGTTTCTGAATCGCGTGGATGACATCATCATCTTCCACAGCCTGAGCGAAGCGCAGATCGGGGAGATTGTGGACGTGCAGCTCAGGACGGTGGTCAAACGGCTGGCCGAGCAGAAGGTGACGCTGGAACTGACGCCCGAAGCGAAGAAGCTGGTTGCGAAGCAGGGTTACGACCCGCAATTCGGCGCCCGTCCACTCAAGCGGGCGATCCAGGATGTGCTGCTCAATCCGCTCGCGACGAAGTTGCTCAACGGCGAGATCAAGCCAGGCGACACGGTGAAGACTGTGGCGCAAGGCGGAGAGTTGTGGTTTGAGTGAGGCTGTTTAGCCGCTAATCACCAAAAGAGGTATAGGGGCTGGGCATTTAGGACGAGTGTAGCTGCAATTGGAGCGCCGGTCCCGGCCCCGGAATGTTGATGGACTGTCGCGAGTCGGGGACGGGTCGGAGACCGGCCTCCGGTTAAGGATTAGCAGATGTCTAGAATGTCTTTGTGCCTCAGCCCATGCTCAAGGAAGGGCGGCGTGCAGCGGCGCCGCCTTTTTGCATAGGGGCAGCCGACAAAGCGTTTGGGGATCTTGCGGCACCAACGACCCGCTTGCGGGAGCTTTCCGGCAGGAGGAATTGACTTAAGGGGCGATGCCGCGAATGGTGCGATAAAACCGGTTCGTGGGGCCGGCAGCTGTTTCATCCGTCACGGTGACTTCGCCACCGGCGCTGGCATTGGTAACCAGCCAGTTTTGCCATCCGAAGGGCTGCAGCGCGTCCGTGAATTGGAAGGTGTATATAAAATCGGGCTGTCCGGTGAGCGTGAGATGAATCGACGGTCCGGGGCTGGCTGTGATGTTGAGCTCGTCCGTGCCCGGCGGGTCCGGGGCGACCGCTACCGAAACCAAGCCAGTGGCCGAGCCGCCTTGGCTGTCGATGATGATGTATTCGAGGCTGCCTACATTGGCGTCACCAGGAGGAGGCTGATAACTGACGACTCCATTGGTGAATTGGAGGGTCGCCCCAAGCGGTGTGGCGTTGGAGACTTCCGTCATGCTCAACAGGTCGCCATCCACGTCGGTGTCATTGGTCAGCAGGACTGCGCCCAGCGTAGTGGTTCCCTGCGTCTCATAGCGAACGATCTGATCGGGGTTGGCAACGGGCGCGTCGTTCACGTTGGTTAGTGTGAGGCTAACGGTGGTCACATCGGAGTTGAGTGAGCCGTCGTAAACCTGAAACACCAGGCTATCGGGTCCGAAGTAATTGGTGGCTGGGGTATAAGTCAGGTTCGGGGCTGTGCCTGACACGATCCCATTGACTGGATTGGTGACTACGATGTAATTGGTTGCCGGGCCATCCACATCAGCGCCAATCAGAGTGATGGCCAAGGCGGCGTCCTCGGCGTTGGTGAGAGATTGAGCATAGGCAACGGGCGCATCGTTCACGTTGGTCAACGTGAGGCTTACCACAGCCACGGCCGAGGTGAGCGAACCGTCGTGGACCCGAAAGGCAAAGTTGTCCGGGCCAAAATAGTTGGCGGATGGATTGTAGGTCAGATGGGGGGCGGTGCCAGTGAGAGTTCCGTGAACCGGGTTGGTGACGACCACGTAGTTGGTTACAGGACCAATGTTTCCTCCCACGCTCAGGGTGATCGGGAGCGATAGATCCTCGGCGTTGGTGATGGCCTGCGCGTAGGCGATCGGACCAATGACGCTCACAATGGTGAGTTGAGCCGGCGAACTCAGCGCGGTGCCGACGCTGTTGCTGACGAGGACAGTGTATTCGCCGGCGTTGGCCAGACCCAAGTTGCTGAGAGTGATTGAATTTGAGGCGGTGGAGGAAAAGGTGGTGCCATTTTGCTGCCAGAAATATTTCAGCGCCGGAGATCCAAGGCTTTGCACGGTAAAGGTGACGCTTTGTCCGTTGGTCCGGGTCTGGCTTTGAGGTTGAGTGATAATCGCAGGGCCGTAGAGGTCGGTGTTGTAAGTGAGGGTCGCCGCGAAGCTCAGGTCAGTGCTGGCCGCGTCGACCTGATGCACTTCGACGGCGAGCAGATTTGTGCCGGCGGTGAGCAGGGCGGAATCGAAGTTCGCCGAGTAAAATAAATATTCGTCGGCTCCGGACGCGCTGTTGGTGGCGTAGGTAACATGGGTCGGCGTGCCCGTGTCCATGCCGGTGCGATAAATCTCGATGCCATTTAGATAGACGATCGCGCCATCGTCCCGCATAAGGTTCAATACGGCCGAGGACGGCGCAGCGGCGGGTGGGAGAGTGAAGGTATGGCGAAAGTAGCAGGCCGGATACTTGTTGTCCGGATCGGGGCCGTAACCGATCACCGTGTTTTCCGGGCGCCCCTCCGCGCTGTCGCCGTAGCCAAGTTCCGCGGCACCGAAGTTCCAGGAGGTGTCATTGAAGATGAGTTGGTTCCAACCGACACCCGGATTGGTGCCGCCCTCAAAATATCGCCACACGGCATTGGAGGCGATGCCCTGCGTGGATTCGGATGCGCTCGCTTGGGCAAAAACTTGGGCGACGGACGGCTGGCTGAGGGCGGATCCCGCATCGCGCGCAATGACGGCCACGGCGTGCGGTCCGGGCGTGAGAAAGGTCCACGAGAGGCTGAAGGGCGGAGTGGCCACGCTGGCGAGCAGATTGCCGTTGTCAAAGTAGTCTACACTGGCCACCGGGCTGTCCGGGTCGCTCACCGTCACCGTCAACAAAAGGTTGGAGTTGGCGGGGAGGATGGCTTGGTTGGTGGGGAACGTCAGCGTGATGCTGGGTGGCAGGGAGGTGACGACAAGGGAAAGTTGCATTGATGCACTCATCCCGCCGGAATCATCCGTGGCAATGGCCATCAGCGTATTGGTGCCGAGCGCGGCATTGGTCCAAACATACTGCCAGGGCGGGGTGTTCAATTGTGCGATGAGATTGCCGTTGGCATGCAGGGCCAAGTTGGTGACGTTGCCATCGGCATCGGTGGCATTAATGGTGATGGGGATGCCTTGCAGCACATTCCATCGGGAGAGGTTGGCGGGTGCGCCGAAGGAAATCTCAGGCAACAAATTCGCGACGTTCGCGCGACCCGCGGATTTGGCGGAGGCAGACCAGTTGATCGGATCGTCGCCGAAGGCGGAGTTGGTCTGGCGCTGGAGAGAATTGCCCAAGCCATCGGCTCCCGATTGCCACGGCAAAACGTCGCGATACGTGATCTCCTCCAGCTGAATGTAAGGAACCAAGAAGGTGCCGTTGGTCGGGTCCGGGACGCCCGGCTGCTTGAGTTCGATGGTTTCCGCGCTGTTGTCGAGCTTGCCGCTCCAAGGACCAAGGACCAGGACGTTCGTGGGCACATTGTTGTGCGCGCGAAAGGCCGTCAGTTGGGCGAGATTTGTCTGAGGATTGAAGCCGACGATGAGTAGCCGTCCGCCGGCGGCGAGCGTCAGGTTCGTCGGGAAGTCAAAGTCCACGGCATTGCGCAACCGCCAGGTATTGGTGGCCGCGGCCGGGGCGTAGCCCGGCACATTCGTGTCGGTGCAGAACAACGCGACGTTTGTGGGCGCGATATTCTGGAGTTCGAGGTATTCATCAAGATCGTTGTCCACGAGCCCGGGCAGGTCCGGCGGGTGATACATGATTTCGGAGATGACGACCGGTCCAACGCGCGGGAGACCGTTGGCTGCGCCCAGCGAATTGGTCTTTTGCAGGACAAAATGGTCGCCGCCCTGGCTGTCGATATGGCGGCCGAGCGACACGCCGTTGGGCGAAGCGCCGAAATTCTGCAACTGGTAAGCACCGGTGAGGTTGGTCTGGGAATCCGTGGCGAAGAGCGCCACCGATTCGCCGTATTCCGAAAGCAGGAACGGAGTGGCGCCAATGCCAAAACTCGTGTCCGCAGACAGCACCAGAAACGCTCCGGGCGCGAGCGTTGTGCCTGTGGGGATCCGGTATTTTTTCGGGGTGAAGAAGTCATCGGTCACGAACCATCCTCCGACACTGGCTGTGTTGGTTCCCGGGTTGAAGAGTTCGATGCTGTCCACCAGCGGCAGGTCTGTGTGCGCGAGGACTTCATTGATGACGACGGTGGGCGGCGATGGGGTGGGAGCGCTGTCGCTGCCGGGTGAGCCATGCAATTCGCCGCTGGGCCGCCAACTCGCCTTGTCGGCCCAAGTGAACCACGGTGCGGTGTCATCCACAATCACCAGCGAGAATCCCAAGCCGTCAGTGATGGGATACCAGCTGTTGTTGTAGGAAAACTCGAGAATCTTCTCGCCCACGGCGTCCTCCAGCCGAAGTTGTTCCCCGTTGCTGTCGAGCGATCCGGCAAAGACGCCGGCGACCAACGGCCCGCCGCCATAGCGGGCGGCGAACATGGGCTGGCTGCGAACGACCACTACGCGCTGGCCGGGCAGCAGGTTGGTAACGGCACTGCCGGTGAAGCTGAAGGTGATGCCGCCCGCGAAGCGGACGCCGTTCAGGTTCAGGCTGACATTGGTGGAGATGTTTCTCAATTCGACGTATTCAAGCGCCTGCGCGTTGTTCGTGAGCGCCGGGGCGGGGGCGGGGCTATACATGATCTCCGTGACCCGCAGGAATTGCTGGGCAGGGGAAGGGTTGCCAGCGTAGGTGTTGCTGGAGACAAGCCAGCCACTGCGGTCATGCAAGGTAAGGGTTTCACCCCGGGCGGAAAGCTGGCCCTGATAAGGACCGGAGACGAGACAGTTCTGGTTGCTGGTCGGAGCCGTGAGCCGTTGGCGGAAGGCGTAGGGATCGCAGGCGACGAACAGTTTGCCGATGTTGCCATTGGTCGCCGCACCGGCAGGAATCACCGTGCCCGGCGGGAATTTGTAATCAATCGCGCCCTGCAATTTCCAACCGGAGAAGTCCACCGCAAATGCGTTGGGGTTGCGCAACTCAATGTATTCGTGCGCCTGGTTGCCGCTTGCGGGATTGTAATCAATCGCCTCAATCACGATGTTCACGTTGGTTGGCTGAGCAAGCGGGATGGGCGCGCCCGAGCTGGTGGGGCTGAGGCTGTTCAGGTAGCTTCGCCGACCGGGCAGAAAAATGTCCCGGATGCGCTGCGCCTGCGGACGGATTTCCTGATCTGCCTGGGCGCTGAATTGCTGCGTGCTGTTGGTCCACCAGCCCCACTTCGTGAAGTCGAGGTCTGCGTCACTGCTAACTATGTTCGTGGGGTCCATGACATCCATCAACTCGGCGATGCGATTTTCGTTCGTCTTGAGGGCGGGCGGAGCGGAGTCGGGCTGAAGCACTTCATCCATCAGGGTTCGCAACCGGCGCAGAAACATCGCGTTCAGCTCGGCGTTGCCATAGATGATGCTCGTGAAGTCGTTCACATCACCGGAGGGGATCGGGGTGTTGGTGTAGATCGTGTCGTTGAAATACAAGTCCGAGAAAGTCCACTTGCGGCCGAAGGTCAGGTCGACGTCCCACGGCAGGGTGCTCCACTGACGGGTGCCGTTGCTGTCGCGGTAGAGATAAAAGTTTTTGTGGCCTTGGTCATCGGAGTTGGCCAGCACCATCGCGGCCAGATAGTTGATGGTCGTGGCGAGGTCCACGTTGTCATACACGTAGCTCTGGCGCGCGGCCATCGGGTTGAGCGTGGAGATCCGCTGGCAAAAGTTGGTGAGATCGGTGTCGTTGTCGTAGTGGCGCGATTTCTTTTCGCAGATCCAGGTTGCTCCGGCGGGCAGTTCGGTGGATTGATACACCTTGTAAAGGGCGCCCTCGGGATCGAGCCCGACGCGCTCCAGATAGCGGTCGTCCCCGTCCTCCACGAGGTCAAGGATCGCGTGAAATCCGCCGTTCGTCTGCACCCGCACCGGGAATGCCCAATGCGTGGGCAGACCCGTCCGCGCGAACATCTCGTAGGCGAGCGTGTTGCGGACCTTCGATTTGTCCGCCCAGTTGGAGAGCAGGTGAACGTCCTTCGCCTCTTCCTCGCCCGCCCGCCACTTGAAGCGGTTGTTCCCGTTGAAATCAAAATCATGGCTCTTCTTCGGGAAGTCCCTCGTGCTTTGCCCGTGCAGCGTAGTGATCACGTTGTCGTAGAATCGGTCCAGATAAAACAGCGAGCAACGTGTCCCACCCTCGGTCGCCGCCGCCGGGTAGTTGTTGACGAACCAGTTCAAGACCGGCAGGCGGCTGTTGGTTTCTGCCGGATTCAACGCCACGGTGCCGTAGTAACGGTCGTCGTCGTTCGCATCCAGAAACAGCGGGCCGGTGCCGACGTTGTTGGACGAATCGCGCGCTTCGATACGCCAGCGCAACATCCGTCCCGCCGTGAGGCCGGTGGTGGGAATGGTCGCGGTGCAGACGCCGCCGGTGGCCGGCGTCATGGGCACGGCCGTCTCGTTGCTGAACATCACCCGGTAATATAGCGTGACGTTGGTGATCGGGGCGAGCGCGCGGGTCACCAGCGCTGTCACCGTGAGCGCGGGACTGCCTGCGCCGCCCACCGGACGGGCCGCTTGGGAAAGCAGTGCGATGGCGGGTCCGACGTCGGTGGTGGCCGAGGAATTGGTTGTGCCCGGCGTGGGCGTGAACAAATAAGCAGGAGCCGTTGCCGTTGCGGGATACGACAGGTCCAGTTCAGGTAGGAGCAAGAGGGACTCGTTGGTGGACAGCAGGCGAAGCGACTGGATGGCGAGCAGATTCGTGCCGTTCATGGCGCTGGTGACGGGCAGGTTGAAGACTGCCCATGCGGCGTTAAGCGATTCGTCGCGGGCGGCGGTGGCCAGATTGGTCCACGACACGCCGGCTGGGGCAGAACTTGTCGCCACCGGGATGCCGTTGAGCCAAGCCTTGAAGCCGTCGTTGTAGCGCATCCGCAGGCGAAGCGAGGAGGCGCTCGCCACATTGGTGAGGGGGAAGGTGAACCGAGTAAACAGGGCCGTGTTGTTGCTATACATCAGCGACCTTGGGCTGGTGCCGTTCGACCCAAAATAAGGCGTAAGGTTCACTTGATTGATCTCGTCATCCCAGCCGAGACCGCTGGTGGAGTTATTCCAGCTGGTGAGCGAATAGTTCAGGTTTGAATTCCAGCCAGGCGACTGGTTGTTGAAATCTTTCTGCGTTGTCCAAACTCTCCAGCGCACGGGAGCGCCTTTCGACAGCGCCGCCACGCGGGTTTCGCTGGCAAAACCATAGCTACGGTCGCGCGCCTGAATCGGAAACAGCGGCGCGAACTCCGTGGCGATGGTTGTTCCGTCGGGCTGGACCAGGGCGAGGTATTCGCCGTCGGCCCCGAGTTTGAAGTTGGTATGCAGCGGTGCGCCGGGTGTGCGGCGGTCTTTGCTGGAGGCGAAGACGACGATGAACTTTCCCGGGCCGATGTTGGTGGCGGGAAAGCGCCACTTGGTCAGGTTGGCCGCGCTGTCCGTCAATGCCCAGCCGTCCAACGGTACAGCGTTGGTGCCATCATTGAATAGCTCGATCCAGTCCTCGTGATCGAAATTTTCATCGGTGATGCCGTTGGCATTGTCCGCCATGAACTCGGTGATGCGCACCGCGCCGGACACGGGGCTGACAGCCAGCAATCCGAGCAGCCCCAGCAATGACGTCAAAAGACTAAGTCGTAGGAAATACGCCATTGCGCACTTGGGAACGTCGGTGCTCGGTGTCATGGCGGGTAACGTTAGGGGGCGTGTATCAATCGGCAATCAGTCGGAGTTCAACGAGCTCGCCGGGGCGCAGTTTCAAACTATCGGGAACGCTGACGACGATCGGCAGCCCGCGCTCTTGAGCGGCGCCCATACCACGCACGCGCAGGGGTGCGTCGAACAATTCTATGCGCGGCCCAACGTCTGCCACCGTCGAGCGGACCGTAGCACGGTCACTGCCCCGGCTGCGGATTTCCACTGGCATGCCGACCTTGGGTTCAACTCGCACCGGCTGGGGGATGTAGCCGATGATGCGCTGGACTTTGGAGTCGGACAAAGTCAGCAGTGGCTGGCGCCGGTTGACTAAAGCATTGGCGGCAACGTCCACCCGCGTCACGTAACCGCTGATCGGGGCACGCAAGATCACGGGCTTGAGCTCGGATTCAGCGAGACGCAGTTGCTCCCGCGCGACGCGTAGTTGTGCCTGGATGTAATCTGACCCTCCGCCGTCGCTGATGGCGTCAAGGCGCAGGAGCGTGGCCTCCGTCATTTTGACAGCCTTCTCTTTGGCAGCGATTTCTTCGCGGGTGCCCAATGCCTGCGAACGCGCCAGCTCTAATTCAGATTGGTTTGCGATGCCTTGTTGATTGAGCTTCTCGAAGCGGGCCTGTTCGGCATCGAGATAGGGCAGGTTGGCCCGCAACTTGGCGATGTCAGCTTGAAGAGTGAGCCAATCGAAGTGCAATTCCGTGAGGCGGATCTGGTCAGCAGGAGCAGAGACGGCCTCCGCCACCGTGGCATCCATTTCAGCTCGGATGAGCGCGAGTGTGTTGCTCAGCACGTCTGGTTTGGCGCCCGCCACCACGCCCAGCACATCGCCAGCGTAAACTTGCTGGAAAAGCTTTACTTCCAGGCAGACCAGTTCCCCATCCATCGGGCTGGTCACGTCCGCTTGAGGCGATTCTGCCTGCCCCATGACCAGCGGATTGGCGAGATTCGCTCCCCAAAGCCAGACAGAGAGCGCCAGCACGATCACAAATGCGATACCAGGCAGGCCCGTTTGCCGGAAGTGTTTCCACCGCTGACCCGGCGGCATCGGAATGGGAGTCAAATCCCCGGAACTCATAATTCTGATTCCTCCTCCGCTTTCAAGCTGCTCACGCGAGATACCCCGGTGAGTGCGCGTAGTTCGTTGACCAGTTCATCGGCCCGGGCCGGATCACGCAGCAACAGCCGGTAGGAGAGGTCCGAGCCTGCCATGCCCTCGGCGTTGCGCTGGTTGGCCATCTGCATACTTCGGCTGTGGCGGCGCAGAACTTGGTTCAAAGCCAACGCCTCGCTCATCGGCCGCGCCCAATGGAGATTCACGATGACATCGTAGCGATGGCGGCTGCCAAAACCTGTGAACCAGAGATAGAACATGGCGAGCGCCAGGGTGGCTGTTGCAATCACCGCGAGCGAGAAGCGCTGCGTGCCGCAGGCCATGCCGACCGCCAGAACGCAGAGCACGTAGCTGGTGTCGAGCGTGTCGCGAAGGATGTTGCGGAAACGAACGACGGCGAACACGGCCATTAAGCCGAAAGCGGTCACCAGGTTGTTGTTCAGCACCATCATCACGACCGTGACGATCATCGGGATGACGACGAGTGAATTAACGAAGGAGCGCGAATAAGAAAGCCCGCGATGGGTGGCCATGTAGGTCCATGCGATGACATTGCCGGACAAGAAAGAGAGGCAGAGGCCGAGCAGCAATGCGGGGACATTGAGCGGGTGCGCAGAGTAGTCGGCGCTTAGGAATGTGCTGGCTAAGTCGTTCATGCGGCTACTTCGGAGTGATGGGAGCGCTTTTGCGTGCTGCGCTCTTGGATGAATCGTTCAGTCAATTGTGCCTGCTCGGCGCTGGCCCAGGCGGATGGGAAACGGTGCTCGCCCAGCGTGGTGATGCCCTCAGCGTATTTGGCCACCCCGCATTGCATGATGCCGAACATCCTCGCAAGTTCACCGAACCAGTTGGGGAATCGTCCGGTGAACTTAAGCTCCATGATCACCATTTCGCCCCACGGACAAGCGGGGGACACCATCGCGCAAGTGACATCCTGCGTGTTTCGTCGCTCGATGCGAACAGCCCGGTCAAAGGTGACGCGGGCGGAATTGCCGTTCTCCGTCATCCATGCTTCCCGGAGGTAGTTGACGTGGGTCTGGGGGCTGGCGCGTTGCTGGAGCATCAACTGACTAAAGCGTTTCAAGGCTGAGAGGTTGCGCTGGTTGACCGTGAACAAGTGTTGCTCCGAGGGGGTCTCGCCATCCAGCATCGCAGCCAAGGCTTCCCGGCGGATGGCGCTCCGCTGCTTGAGAATGGCGTCGTTGTGACGTTGTTTGATTTCGAGGAATAGTGGTGAGGTCGGATCCTCGTTGTAGAAGCGCACGCGCAACTTGTATCGGTTGCGATTGCCGTTGATCACGTCCCAATACATTCGCAGGTCCGAGGAGTCGAGATACAGGCTATGGTTGGGATACGAGTTGTTGGGCTGGCCGAGGCAGTTTTCGTCCAGCACTAAATAGCTGGAGACGAAATCACGTGCAGCTTGGGCCACGTGCTCCGAAACCAGATATTTTAGTTCAAACCGCTGTGGTTGTAGGCGATCCATCTTTGCTTTGTTGATACTACGACGATTCGAATCTCCTTCGCCGCCACCAGCAGCATCACCCGGTGACCAATCCAAGAGATAGTTTAGAATCGGGTGCGGAGGCGGCCAAGTGAAAGCGTCTTGATGAATCCCCGGAACTTCTCCCGGGGAAAACCTTGGGCCCGACGGCGGAAAGGCGCTTTTTGATGAGTTGATGGGTGATCCTGCCCGTCCACAGCGAAGCAAACTGCGTCAGCATCACGGAGACAAAGAACATGAAGAAGGCGTCTTGACTTGAACGTGTATCGTGGCGAGACCGCCGGATTTGACGAAGTGCTGCCTTGCCAGAATGCATCGCCACTTCTGAGAGTATGGAGCTGTCCTTGATGGTCAACCGCCATTCCCGTGTGGCTGTATATGATGTATTCGGCAGCAAACTTGATTTCCATTCCACGTTAGCCGGTTCTGTGACCACACAGGTTGATTGCAGGCGGAAGTATCTCCTTTTGTGCTTTCTTAGAAAGGACCGTCTTGCCCTCCACTCGACAATGCGGCTTTTCGTTCGATTTGCTCAAATCTTAACATTTTGGTTGTGCAACTGGATTGGCCATCGTGCTGGAATGCCTGATTTTATTGAGGATTGTTGAATCTATGAAAATGATTCGCTTTCTGGCACCACTGCTGCTTGAGGCGTGTCGGTGACGGGTTGCGTTGGCGGGCGTGATGCCTGCGGCGCGAAGCGAGTGACGCTTTGGAACCCACCCAGATCCGGCGGACAACAAAAAATCAAATGAAGAAAATCGAAGCCATCATCAAACCCTTCAAGCTTGAAGAAGTGAAGGAGTCGCTCGGTGAAGTCGGCATCACCGGCATGACTGTTACCGAGGTCAAAGGATTCGGCCGTCAAAAAGGCCATACCGAAATCTATCGCGGCAGTGAATACACCGTGGATTTCCTGCCCAAGATCAAACTCGAGCTGGTCGTTCCGGACGGCACTGTGCAACAGGCTGTGGGCGCCATCGTCAAGGCGGCGAAGACCGGCAAGATTGGTGACGGCAAAGTATTCGTCTCACCGGTGGAGGAATCGATTCGCATCCGCACGGAGGAGAAAGGGGATTCGGCGGTTTAAACCCGGTCCCATCACTCTTATTGTATCAATACCATGAAAAAGTTAATTTACATCCTTACCCTTCTGGCCGCCCTCTTTCTCAGCACGCCTTCAGTGCTCGCAGCGGACGAAGCCATGGCAGAGCGCAGCGTGACTGAACGCCTCGAAGACATTGAGGCCTACATCAACAACGGCGCCCGCAACGACAGCACCAATGCTCCCACCAAAATTGCTGGTCCTGGCCCTGGTCACAACGCCTGGCAGATGACCTCTACGGCGTTGGTGTTGTTCATGACGCTGCCTGGTTTGGCGTTGTTCTACGGCGGCCTCGTGCGTCGCAAGAACATCCTTTCCGTGATGGCGCAATGCTTGGGAATTGCCGGGATGGTGACAATCCTCTGGTGGCTATGCGGTTACAGCCTTTCGTTCGGACCCGGCTCGTCACCGTCCTCTTTCATTGGCAGCCTGACCGAGTTTGCCATGTTCAAGGGGGTGAGTCCCTATGAAGTTGGGCACGGCTACCACTGGATATCGAACAGCGTGTGGGCCATGTTCCAGCTCACGTTCGCCATCATCACTCCAGCCCTCATCGTCGGTGCAATCGCTGAGCGCATGAAGTTCTCGGCCATCCTGCTGTTCATTGCCATCTGGATGTTCGCGGTTTACTTCCCGTTCGCGCACATGGTTTGGGCGGTTGACGGCTTCATGTGCGGTCCGTTGAATCCGAATGCAACCATCAAGGCGATTGACTTCGCAGGCGGCACGGTTGTTCATATGACATCCGGGTGGTCGGCATTGGTGTTGTGCTTGATCCTTGGGCCGCGCCTCGGCTTCGGCAAGGAACCGATGCCTCCGCACAGCATGGTGCTCTGTATGGTCGGCACCGGTATGCTGTGGGTCGGCTGGTATGGCTTCAACGCGGGCAGCGCCCTAGGCGCCGACGGCATCGCTTCCAACGCTTTCACCACCACGACGCTCGCGGCTGCGACCGCTGGCTTCGTCTGGGGCATGGCGGAATACATACTCAAGGGCAAACCCAGCGTGCTTGGGTTCTGCTCCGGTATCGTGGCGGGATTGGTGGTGGTCACCCCTGCGTGCGGTTTCGTGGATACCAAAGGCGCCATGATCATCGGCCTGGTGGCGGGTATCGTTCCGTTCGTCGCTTGCTGGAAGCTCAAAGCTTGGTTCGGCTATGACGACGCGCTGGATACCTTCGGCGTGCATGGGGTGGGTGGCACCTTGGGTGCAATCCTAACCGGTGTGCTTGCCACGAAGGAAGCGAATGGAGTTGTCGAAGGGCTTAAGGACGGCCTCCTCATGAACCAGTTGAAAGCCGTCGGTCTCACGATCGTGTGGTCTGTCGTCGCCACGGTGATCATTGCCTACATTGTCAAAGCGGTGATCGGCCTGCGTCCGAGCGAAGAAGTAGAGACCGTCGGTCTCGACCTCGCCGAGCACGGCGAAGAGGGCTATCACAACGCCAAGGGCTAATAGTTGACCCAGACATTCACAACCGCGCCAATCGGGCTTTGCCTGGTTGGCGCGGTTCTAATTTACACCCCGACCTCGATGACCAATGCCGTGGCGTTGTCGCGTCCGGAATTCTGAACAGACATTTGCACAACAGTGCGGGCGGGGTTTTCGTCAGCGGATGTGGTTGGGGCAGGGCGGAGGAGGTCGAGAAGGGCAGAGTCATACAACCCGTCGGTGACGCCGTCGGTGCACAGGAGGAAAATGTCACCGGGTTCGCAGGCCACCGCACCTAGCTGGGGTTCTACAAATTGATTGGAGCCGCCCAGCGACTTCTGGAGCACGCTGCGGCGCGGATGGGTGCGCGCTTCGCGTTCATTGATCTGACCATTGCGAAACAGCCAGCCAACGTAAGTGTCGTCATGACTGAGTTGTCTGATGCCCCCAAGGCGTCGAGGCAGGTAGTAGATGCGCGTGTCGCCGATGTGCGCATAATACATCCAGCCCGGCGTCAACCAGCCCAGCGTCAGCGTGGTTTCCATGCCGTTACACTCCTCATAACTGCTGCCTACATACGCAAGGGCTTTGTGGACTTGGGCGAACAACTCCGTCAACACATCGCCAAACCCTGACTCCAGGCCGCTGGCGGCATGTTGAAAAGCGCGTGGGAGCATCGTGGTGATTTTCTCCGTCGCGATCTGGCTTGCGAACTCGCCCGCCTTTGCCCCGCCCATGCCGTCGCACACGGCAAAAACATAATCCATCTGCTCCAAGCTGGCCTCGCCGTATTTGCCCAAACGGTTCACTTCCATGGCGTTAAAACGCAGCCCTAAGAAGGAGTCCTCATTGTTGGAGCGCACCTTGCCGCGATCTGTCCAGCCCGACCATTTGAGGGTTCTGATGGAAGAAGTTGTGGATGCTTCGCTCATGGGGTGGCGGCGGAGTCGGAGCCGGTCAGGTCTGAGGCAAACTCAAAATCAATGATGCAGAACCTCCCGTCCTTCTGACGGTACGTCACGTTGCGCATCTCAGGGTCGTCATGGCGTACGCCGAATTTCTCCAAGTCGGCAAATAGTTCCTTGGTTCGTTTTTCGTCCAGATGGTCCACCCGGCTGCCGCAACTGCTGGTGACGATGCGAAGAAGATTCCGGTCGGACTCCAGCAGTCGCGGGACGAAGTCACAATTCCTCGCCTCCAGCAATTTGAGGATCCGCACTTCATTGTCGAATCGCTCCTGCGCCTTTGGGCCGCGATACTCCTTGATCACCCGGCCATCGAAGGTCAGGCGAACCGTGGCGCGCAGGGTATCTTTCAGGGTCAGCATGGCGGCAAAAAGTGCTGGCCCCAAGCTTGCCTTGATTTGCCCGCCTTGTTCAATCCGCAACAGTCGGTTGGCTGCCTTTTATTGCAACGCGGTCGGCTGATGAAAATAGTTCAGCCGGGTTTTACCGGAAATTCCGGCCTGAATCGAAACTGGCCCCAAAAAGCCCTAAAAATCTTGCTTCGTGGCACCGACCCTGCTCAGATGCGCGGCCAGTGACAGGACCGGGATTTGGCCCGGTTCAAATTCACTTTAACCCGAGTTAAAATAAACCCACGCACATGGCGAAATACAAATTAGAATACATCTGGCTCGACGGCTATATGCCCGTCGCCAATCTGCGCAGCAAAACTCTCATCAAGGAATTCAGCAGCTTCCCGAAGCTGGAAGAGTTGCCCATCTGGGGCTTCGACGGCAGTTCCACCCGTCAGGCCGAGGGCAAGAGCTCGGACTGCAGGTTGCACCCGGTGGCTGTCTATGCTGACACGACCCGCAAGAACGGCGTGCTCGTCATGTGCGAAGTTTACATGCCGGACGACAAGACCCCGCATCCATCCAACAGCCGGGCAAACATCCCCGATGATCCCGGAGCTTGGTTTGGCTTCGAGCAGGAATATTTCTTGTATCAAAATGGCCGTCCGCTCGGCTTCCCCGGTGGCGAGGGTAATTTCCCGTATCCCCAAGGCGAATATTACACTGGCGTCGGCTATAAGGCCGTCGGCAACATTGCCCGGCAGATCGTCGAGGAGCATCTCGACCTCTGCCATGACGCTGGTATCAACCATGAAGGCATCAACGCTGAAGTGGCGAAGGGCCAGTGGGAGTTCCAGATCTTCGGCAAGGGTTCCAAAAACGCTGCCGACCAGGTTTGGGTTGCTCGTTATCTCCTCATGCGCTTGTGCGAAAAGTATTCCGTGGACGTTAACTGGCATTGCAAGCCGCTCGGCACCGATGTGGACTGGAACGGCTCGGGGATGCACTCGAACTTCTCCACCACTCACATGCGTGAGGTCGGCGGCAAGGAATACTTCGAGGCTCTCATGGCGGCCTTCGACAAATACAAGAATGAACACATCGCCGTGTATGGCCCGGATAACCACCTCCGCTTGACCGGTTTGCACGAGACCCAATCCATCGACAAGTTCAACTATGGTATCGCCAACCGTGGCGCTTCCATCCGTGTGCCCCACAGCTTCGTGAACAGTGGCTACAAGGGTTACTTGGAGGACCGCCGCCCGAACTCCCAGGGTGACCCTTACAAGATCGCCGCACGTATTCTGCAGACGATCCAGACAGTTCCGACGAAGTGATTCGCGGACAGGTTAGCTTCAACGGCGCGGTCTCTAGACCGCGCCGTTTTTGCTTTGAATCCCGTCGCAGCGCCCTCGGGCAGGAGGTCGAAATGTGGGGGGGGTTCTCTCCCTCCTGTTGTCGCCTTTGCGTCCATCTGGGTTCATCTGCGGTCGGGTTTGAGCCGCATGCTTGCCGCTGCCTGCTGTTATGTTAGATTCAGCCCGTTGTCAGAGAACCAAATCACGAAACACGAATAAAGACTATGCCATTTGAACTCGCACCCCTTCCTTACGCGAAGGAAGCCCTCGAACCCCACATTGACGCCATGACGATGGAGATCCACCACGGCCGCCATCACAAGGCCTACGTGGACAACCTGAACAAGGCTATCGCTGGATCACCGTTGGAAGGCAAGTCGCTGGAAGAAATCGTTCGCGGCATCGGCTCGGCTCCGGAGAATATTCGCGGCCCCGTCCGCAACAA
>Ga0208783_10000758_pt1 | contig 19464 bp, 17 predicted proteins | sample DEB19_08_DNA_2_FD_184529 | JGI IMG/M metagenome (GOLD analysis project Ga0208783, IMG submission 184529) | Aqueous microbial communities from the Delaware River and Bay under freshwater to marine salinity gradient to study organic matter... | ecosystem: Environmental > Aquatic > Marine >...
GCGATTTCAATGTCCAAGCGCGCGGCTTCGGTCTCGAACTTGAGCAGGTCTGATTCAGCGGTGTGTCCCTCGGCGACCCGCTGGCGCAACGTGGCGATCAGCGTGCCAAGCGCCTCGCGATCTGCCGTCCGCGCGTCGAACACGCCGCGCGCTCTGAGCGTCTGCACGTAGAGTTGCGAGGTTCGCAGCGAGATCAGTGCGTCGGTGTTGTGAAGGTTGGCGACCGCAAGGGCGCGATCCGCCGCCGCAATACCCACGCGTAACTGACGCTTGCCGCCAAGTTCCAGTGGCTGGCCAACGACGGCAAACACGTCACGCTGCAGCGACGGCTGGCGGCCCAGATTCTCGACGCGAACGTCGATCAGCGGATTCAACATCCGGCCCGCCAGTCGCTCCGCCTCGGTCGAGCCCTCCACGAGCCGCTCCGAGGCGGCACGCAGCGGTGAGGCGGTGCGGGCGTGGGCCACGGCTTGCGCCAGCGTCAACGGATCTGGTGCCGACGCGTTCAGGCCGGCCGCCAGTGCGAGCAGAAGAAGCATGTCGCCGCTCCTCAGCGCTCGCGCGCCTCACCACGGTTCCGGGACTCGTCGCGCAGCGGCGCCGAGGGTTCCATGGTGTCGGTCGTCCACCTCTCGTACGCCGACGCGGCGTTGTAGGTGTAGACCAGTTGCCCGCCCGCGTGCCCGACGCGAAGGGCGAGCGCGGACACGCCGATAGAGACGATCACCGCCGCGACCGTCAGCGCGCCCGCAACCGACCGGCGCCGCCCGAGCAGCACCAGTGCTGACAGCACGAGCGAGGCGCCGCTCGCCCAGGCGAACTGCTCCGCGTACTCCTCGTGTTCGTGGATCGCCCGTTCAGGCACCACTTGCTCGACGCGCTCCTCTTCGATGCTGCCGGTGTTGATGGCGACCAACGCCGATCCGACGAGGAGCCCCTGGAGCGCGACAACGGCTGGGAGGTTCAGCTTCCTGGTCCAGATGGCCCACGCAAAGCCGGCGGCAAACACCGGCATGAGCATCGCGAGACCAAGCGGGATATGAACGATGGCGGGATGCAGCGGTACGGAATTCATAAGGCCTCCTGATGACGGTGCGCGCCGGTAGAACGCGACTGCCCATACTAACAGTGAGGCCGAGCGAGGGGTCATCAGACGAATGTCTAATGCGGTTATCTCAAACGATCAGAACGGGTTAAGCAGCGTGGACGAGACGGACGTAGGACGACGCCGGCAGGCACTCGGGTTGGTCTTGTTCCTGATCATTGCGTTCCTGATGGGCATTGACCTGTTTGGAGACGCGGAAACGGGCGCCGACTGGGAGCACCTGATGGTCGAAGCGCTCGTCATGGCCCTCGCCGTCCTCGGCATCGTCGCACTCTGGCGCGGGCTGCTGGCCGCCGAAATGCGCGCGGCGCGACTCGATGTCAGTCTCGACGCTGCGCTGAAAGAGGCCAGCCGTTTCAGGTCCGAGGCCCAGGAGGCGCTGCGGGGACTCGGAGAAGCCATCGACGCCCAGTTCGAGCGGTGGGGCCTGACCCCGGCAGAGCGGGAGGTCTGCCTGTTGTTGCTCAAGGGCCTGAGCCACAAGGAGGTGGCCGAAGTGCGCAACACCAGCGAACCGACCGTGCGCCAGCAGGCCCTTGTGGTCTACAGAAAGTCAGGACTTCGAAACCGTTCGGATCTCTCGGCGTTCTTCCTTGAGGATCTGCTGCTACCGAGAGACCCCAATTGAAATCCGCAAGTCCTTGTGCGACGATAGTTAGCTCTTCGCGGTGAGGTGGCCGAGTGGCTGAAGGCGGCGGTTTGCTAAACCGTTGTAGGACCTTTAAAGTCCTACCCAGGGTTCGAATCCCTGCCTCACCGCCAAATCATTCGACCTTCGGTCTCATTCAGCGCTTCGTCAGGTCTTCGGGATCAATCGCCGTCGCTTTGCGACGTCGGCAGTGCGAATCCCTGCCTCACCGCCAGTTTCAATTTCCCCTACATGCTGACGCGCACGCTATGACGCGTTGATGCGCACGGCGCGCATGAGCGCGGCTTCCAGCGTCTCGGTCTTGAGCGGCTTGCTGACGTAGTCGTCCATGCCGGCCGCCAGGCACGCTTCACGATCTTCATCAAATGCGTTGGCCGTCAGCGCGATGATCCGCGGACGACGGCCTGGCGGATGTTCAGCGATGATGCGCTTGGTGGCACCCACGCCATCGAGCTCCGGCATCTGCAAATCCATGAACACCACGTCGTACGGTACGCGCCGCACGGCTTCAACCGCCTTGAGTCCATCACCGGCCAGGTCGGCGCGATAGCCAAGGTGCCGCAACATCGCGAGTGCCACCTTCTGGTTCACGCCGTTGTCTTCCGCCACCAATACGCGCAGCGGGTGACGATCCGCGAGCTTCTCGCCTTCGGTGGCCGGGGCTGCCGGACGCGCCGGCGCCGCGTTCTCGGCCAGCACGTCAATCAGCGCATCGAACAGCCGCGATGCCTTCACCGGCTTGGTCACCGACGCGGCGAACAATTTGTTGGGCTGGCCCGCACTCAGGCCCGGCGCATGGTTACGCTGGCCGCTCGAAGGGTAAGATCGTTCTCCTGTGACCCCGCGCCTTCGTTTCGCCCCGTCGCCGACCGGCTACCTGCACGTCGGCGGCGCCCGGACTGCACTGTTCAACTGGCTCTACGCCCGCCGCCACGGCGGTACGTTCATCCTGCGCATCGAAGACACGGACGTGGAGCGGTCGCAGGCTGAGATGGTGACCGGCATCCTCGACGGCCTGCGGTGGCTGGGCATCGATTGGGACGAAGGGCCTGAGGTCGAGGGGCCGCATGCCCCGTATTACCAGTCACTCCGCCTCGAGCGTTATCGGGCGGCCGCCAGCCAGCTGCTCGAGTCCGGCCAGGCGTTCGAAGACGGCGGCGCCATCCGCTTCAAGGTACCGCCCGGCAAGACGCAGTTTGTCGACAGCGTGCACGGCCCGATCGAGTTCGACAACGAACATATCGAGAGCTTTGTGATCCTCCGCTCCGACACCCATCCCACCTACCACCTGTCGGTCGTCGTCGACGACATCGACATGGCGATCACGCACGTGGTGCGCGGCGACGACCACATCTCCAACACGCCAAAGCAGGTGCTGCTCTACAACGCCTTCGGCAAGACGCCACCTGCCTTCGCGCATGTGCCGCTGATCATGGGCCCTGACAAACAGCGCCTCAGCAAGCGTCACGGCGCCACGTCGGTGATGGAGTACGAAAAGCAGGGCTACATCCCCGAGGCGATGTTCAACTTCCTCGCGCTGCTTGGATGGGGCACCGGCAGCAATGACGAGTTGTTCACGCGCGACGAGTTGATCCAGCGCTTCAACCTTGAAGGTATCAGCGGCGGCAATGCGGTGTTCAACACCGAGAAGCTGGATTGGTTCAATCACCAGCACCTGCTGCGCTTGCCTGACGAGCAGTTGATGGCGCGGCTGATGCCATCATTCGAGGCTGCCGGCTACCGGACCGACGATGTCGGCTGGCTTGGCCGTATCCTGGCGCTGCTGCGGCCTCGCGCGAAGAAGCTGACGGACTTCGTGGACCAGATCAGGCCGTTCTTCGTGGAGCCGGTCGAGTACGACGCCGACGGGGTCAAGAAGCACCTCGCCGCCGCGGGTACCGCTGATCACATCCGCGCGCTGCGCGTCGCATTCGCGGGGCTTCAAGAGTGGGCCGAGGCGCCGCTCGAAAAGGCGCTACGCGAGCTGGCCGAGCAGCGCGGTGTGAAGGCGGGGGTACTGATTCACGGTACACGCATCGCGATGACCGGCCGTATGGTCAGTCCAGGGCTGTTTGAGATGCTGGTACTCATCGGCCGCGAGAGCGTCCTGCGCAGACTCGACAGGATCGCCGGCACGTTGCCATAGCCGTGTTGTCATAGGCGTCATATGAAACGACGTGAATTCATCAAGGCCGTCGGCGCTGCACCACTGTTGATGGGCGTGCAGCCGTCCCGCCAGGAGTTTGACTTCATCGTCGTCGGTGCAGGATCGGCGGGCTGCGTGCTCGCCAATCGCCTGTCGGCTGATGCCAACGTGCGCGTGCTGCTGGTGGAAGCGGGCGCGCCCGTGAACGACGATCCGGCGATTACCGTGCCCGGTAAGTGGGTCGGCTTGATGGGCTCGAAGTACGACTGGGGCTACACCACCGAGCCCGAACCCGGACTGCAGAATCGCCGCATCGCGTTTCCGCGCGGCAAGGTGATCGGGGGATCGAGTGCCATCAACGCGATGACCTTCATTCGCGGCCACCAGTTCGTGTTCGATCGCTGGGAACGCGCCGGCAACCTGGGATGGGGATACGAGGCTATCCTGCCGTATTTCAAGCGACTCGAGCGGAACGAACTTGGCGAGTCGCACTACCGGGGCGGTGACGGGCCGCTGGCCGTCTCGATGTGCACCGACCCGCACGCCGGGCACCGCGCGTTCCTCGGAGCAGTGGCGCAGCAGCAGTACAAGGTCGATGCGCGCTACGACTTCAACCTCCCGGCACCGGTGAACGTGGCCGGCTACTACCAGAAGAACATCCTCGACGGGAAACGTCACAGCGTGGCGGACGCGTACCTGACGCCGGTGCGCTCGCGCGCGAACCTGGAAGTCCGATCGCTCTGCCACGCCACGAAGCTCATTTTCGAGGGCACGCGCGTGACGGGCCTGGAGTATCTGCGCGACGGCAAGACGGAACGCGTCCGTGCGGCTCGCGAGGTGATTCTCTGCGGCGGCGTGATCGACACACCGAAGCTGTTGATGCTGTCGGGTGTCGGTCCGGCCGACCACCTGAAGACGCTCGGCATCCCCGTAGTGGCTGACGTGGACGGCGTCGGCAAGAACTTCCAGGACCACCTCAAGCTCTCGATCCGCTGGAACGGCAAGACGGAACTTCCTGGCTCCACCGTCACGGCGGGCATGTTCGTACGCTCGGATCCGAGCAACTATGCGGATCCGCCCGACCTGCAGTTCTACATCGGGCGCGGCGTGGAAACGCCGGACCGCTTCATCACCATGACGGTGGCGCTGGTCTTCCCGAAGTCACGCGGCGCGATCACGCTGCGATCGGGGGATCCCGCGGCCGCGCCGATCATCCGCGCGAACTACCTGCAGGAGGCATCGGACGTGTCCGCACTGGTCCGCGGCGTGATTCTCGCGCGGTGGTTCGCCGAGGCAGAGTCCTACGCCGGGCTGATCGGCGACGAAATTCTTCCCGGTCCAGCGGCCAAGAGCGACGCGGACGTCGCCAACTTCGTCCGCCGCGACAGCGACACGATCTATCACGGCGCCGGCACCTGCAAAATGGGACCGGCGTCCGATCGCGCGGCAGTGGTCGATGCGTCGCTGCGGGTCCGCGGTGTCGACGGCTTACGCGTGGCAGACGCATCGATCATGCCGGAGGTCGTCAACGCGACCACGCACGCCGCGTGCGTGATGATCGGCGAGAAGGCCTCGGACTTACTGCGCCAGGGCTAGCGAGTCTTTCGAAACTTCGCGCACCAGCTCGCCAACATCGCCCGCGCGCGCCGTCAGCGCCACGTCGGCCTGCGAGATGATGCCGCAGCAGCGGCCCGTGGCGTCCACGACCGGCACGCGGCGAATCTGCTTGCCCTCCATGATCGCCAGCACGTCTTCGAGCGTCGCGTCTTCGTTGACCGTGATGACGGGCTCGCTCATGCATTCCGCCGCGGTCACCGCCGACGGGTTCTTGCCGTTCGCGACCGCGCGGCAGACGATGTCACGGTCGGTGATGACACCGACCAGCCGGTTGCCGTCCGTCACCGGGATTTCGCCGCAGTCCGCCTCGACCATGAGTTTCGCGACGTCGTTAAGTGTGGTGTCCCGCGAGCAACATTGTGGCGCCGCGGTCATGATGTCCTTTGCCAGTTTCAACATGCGGGCCTTCAATGCAATTCCTTCACCACACCCACAGCTTTTTCATATTGGACATGGAACGGCTGGTAACGATTCAATACGCTTATGAATAACGGCGACATCGCGTGGATGCTGCTGTCCACGGCCCTGGTGCTGCTGATGACGCCGGCACTGGCCTTTTTTTACGGCGGCCTCGTGCGATCGAAGAACGCCCTCAACACGATGATGATGAGCTTCGTCGCGCTGGGGCCGGTTGCGGTGTTGTGGGCACTGCTGGGGTATTCCCTGGCCTTCGCGCCTGGTAACGCGGCCATTGGGTCGTTCAGTTTCGCCGGGCTGCGCGGTGTCGGCATGGAGGCGCAGGGCACGATCCCGCATCTCCTCTTTATGGCGTTCCAGGGCACCTTCGCGATCATCACGCCGGCGCTGATTTCCGGCGCGGTCGTGGAACGCATGCGCTTCAACGCCTATCTCGCCTTCATTTCGCTGTGGGTCATCCTGGTGTACGCGCCGGTCGCGCACTGGGTGTGGGGCGGTGGGTTCCTGGCCACGATGGGCGCGCTGGACTTTGCTGGTGGCGCTGTGGTCCACGTCAACGCCGCATCAGCGGCCCTGGTCGCGGCGCTGGTGGTCGGTGCCCGCAAGGACTACGGCCGCCACGCGATCCTCCCGCACAACGTGCCGTTCACGATGCTCGGCGCTGGATTGCTGTGGTTCGGCTGGTTTGGCTTCAACGCCGGCAGCGCGCTGTCGGCCGGCTCGACCGCAACGCTTGCCTTCGCCAACACGCTCCTCGCCCCCGCGGCAACACTGGCAGCGTGGACGCTGATCGACTTGCTGCGCGGCGGCACCGTCACCGCCGTTGGCGCGGCTACCGCCATCGTGGTCGGCCTCGTTGTCGTGACGCCGGCAGCGGGTTACATCAGCCCGCTGTCTGCAATCATCATGGGCGCGCTCGGTGCCGTGCCGAGCTACTTCGCGCTGATCTACAGGGCCAAGACCAAGCTGGACGATTCACTCGACGTTGTCGCGGCGCATGGGCTCGGCGGCGCCACCGGCGCGATTCTCACCGGCGTCTTTGCCGACGCGGCCTGGAGCGGCGGCGCCAACGGCTTGATCGGCGGCAACTTCGCCCAGGTGCTGACGCAGCTGGCCAGCGTGCTGATTGTGCTCGCCTACAGCGGAGTGGCGACGTTCCTGATCCTGAAGGGCCTCGCCTTTGTGATGCCGCTCCGGATCGACGGGCGCGACGAGAAGCTGGGCCTCGACGTGAGCGATCACGGCGAAGAGGCGTACACGCATGGCGATGGCGCCATTCTCGTCAAGCCCAAGGTCAAGCCGATGTCCCAGGGCGCAACCGACGTGGACGTCGTGACGCTGCCAACCAAGATCTCACTCTGAGGCGAGGGGCCACACCATGAAATTGATTGTCGCCGTCATCCGCCCGGAGCAGCTCAGCGACGTGCTGGAGCAGTTGTTCCACGCCGAAGTGCGTGGTCTCACCATCAGCCGCGTGCAGGGGCACGGCGGCGAGATGGAGCACGTCGAAAACTACCGCGGTACCAGTGTCAAGATGGCGCTGGCCGAGAAGGTGCGGATCGAGATCGGCGTCTCGAACCACTTTGTGCAGACGGCCATCGACGCCATCATCGCCGGCGCCCGCACCGGCGAGGTCGGTGACGGCAAGATCATGGTGCTGCCGATCGAGAAGATCGTCCGCATCCGCACCGGCGAGGAAGACCAGGACGCGGTGACGCCGGTGCAAGCGACGGAATAGGCGCCCCCCCGGCGCCATCCATGAGTTTTTCAGACTGAACGCATCGCGCAGGCGTTTCGGTTTCCATCTGTTTTGCGCACGATTCGCATAGTTATATTGCGCTTTTGTTATGTGTCGGCATTTTCTCTAATAGGGACTCGATTGGGGAAGACGACATGGACGACAGTGACCAGCGGGGCCTCTACCGCCCCAGTGACGAACATGACGCGTGCGGTGTGGGCTTTGTCGCCAACATCAAGGGCACGCGCTCACACCAGATAGTCCGGTCCGCACTAGACCTCCTCATCAACCTGGAACACCGCGGCGCCACTGGGTCCGATCCGGACACCGGTGACGGCGCCGGCATCCTGCTGCAGATCCCAGATCGTTTTCTGCGCAAAGCCGTGCAGTTCGCGTTACCGGAAGCCGGCAAGTACGGCTGCGGACTGGTCTTCCTGCCCCATGACCTGAACGCACGTTCAGCGGCAAAAACAGTCGTCGAACGCATCATTAGTGAAGAAGGACTCGCCCTGCTCGGCTGGCGCGAGGTCCCGGTCGACCTGACGAAGGTCGGCAAGACCGCTGCCTCGGTCGCACCGGTATTTGAGCAGCTGTTCATCGGACCGGTCCGCACGAAGGCGGACGCCGCTGGGGTCCCGGGCGCTGCCCCTGCCGCCGGGGCCACGGAGGCGAATCCTGCAGCGTCCGGCTTTAGCCGGACTGTTCCCAACGACTTCGAGCGGAAGCTCTACATCATCCGCAAGCGGATCGAGCGCGAAGCGAAGGACCTCTATATCTGCAGCCTGTCGTCGCGCACCCTCATCTACAAGGGCATGCTGACGGCAACGCAGATCGAGGGACTGTTTCCCGATCTGTCGGATCCCGCCGTCGAATCGGCGTTGGCGCTGGTGCACCAGCGCTTCTCGACCAACACGTTTCCGTCGTGGCCGCTCGCCCATCCGTACCGCTACGTCGCTCACAACGGCGAGATCAACACGCTGCGCGGCAACATCAACTGGATGAAGGCGCGCGAGGGCCTGCTGCAGTCGAGCGTCTTTGGCGATGACCTGAAGAAGGTGTTGCCGGTGATCCAGCCCGGCGGCAGCGACACGGCCACGTTCGACAACGTGCTCGAGTTCCTGGTGATGGCCGGCCGCTCGTTGCCGCACGCAGTGTTGATGATGATTCCGGAACCATGGTCGGGAAACCCGGCGATGGATCCGGCGGTGCGCGCGTTCTACGAGTATCACTCGTCGCTGATGGAGCCGTGGGACGGACCCGCGTCGATCACTTTTACCGACGGCCGCCTGATCGGCGCCGTGCTCGATCGCAACGGCCTGCGTCCGTCTCGCTACTGCATCACCAAGGACGACCTGGTCATCATGGCGTCCGAGGTCGGCGTGCTCGACATCCCGGCCGAGCGGATCGTCTCGAAGGATCGCCTGCGCCCCGGCAAGATGCTGCTGATCGACACCGGTGAAGGCCGCATCATCAGCGATGCCGAGATCAAGCAGACACTGGCCGCGCAGCATCCCTACGGCGAGTGGCTGCAGCAGCACCTGGTCGATATCGAGAACCTGCCAAGCGCCTACGCTGAACGGCCCGACCACCTGACCGTGCTGCGGCGTCAGCAGGCGTTCGGCTACACGCAGGAAGACCTGCGCTTGTTGCTGACGCCCATGGCGCTCAACGGCGAAGAGCCGATTGGCTCGATGGGCACCGACACCGCGCTCGCGGTGTTGTCGGACAAGCCGCGCCTGCTCTACGACTATTTCAAGCAGCTCTTCGCGCAGGTCACCAATCCGCCGCTCGACGCCATTCGCGAAGAGCTCGTGACGTCGATGGGTGTGACGATTGGCGCCGAAGCCAACCTGCTCGAGCCAGGACCGGAAGCCTGCCGTCAGATCAAGGTCGACTTCCCGGTGCTTCACAACGACCAGGTGGCAAAGTTGCGTCACCTGCCGACGGGCTCCCCGTTCAGGTCGACGACGCTGCCGCTGCTCTACGACCCAAGGGAAGACGGTCCGGGTCTCGAACGCGCGATGGAACAGCTGTGCCGCAAGGCAAGCGTCGCCGTCGATGCCGGTGTCGGCGTGCTGATCCTGTCCGACCGCGGCGTCGACGCTGACCACGCGCCGATTCCGAGCCTGCTGGCGGTCGCCGGCGTCCACCATCACCTGGTGCGCGAGGGTACGCGTCACAAGTGCGGCCTGCTGATCGAGACGGGCGAGGCGCGCGAAGTGCATCACATCGCGCTGCTGCTCGGCTACGGCGCCGGCTCGGTCAACCCGTACCTTGCCTTCGAAACGCTCGACGACATGATCCGCCAGGGCATGCTGCCGAACGTCTCGCACAACGACGCCGTGAAGCGCTACATCAAGGCGCTCAACAAGGGCGTGCTCAAGGTGATGTCGAAGATGGGCATCTCGACGCTGCAGAGCTACTGCGGCGCGCAGATCTTTGAAGCCGTCGGCCTCGACAAGGCGTTTGTCGAGCGCTATTTCACCTCGACCGCCTCGAAGATCGGCGGCGTCGGTGTGGTCCAGATCTCGTCAGAAGTCGCGCAGCGTCACGCACGCGCCTACGGCGCGCAGCGCTCCAACGAACTTCAGAGTGGCGGTGAGTACCAGTGGCGCCGCGACGGCGAACTGCACCTGTTCAACCCGGACACGGTATTCAAGCTCCAGCACGCGACCCGCTCAGGGCAGTACGACATCTTCAAGCAGTACACGCAGCTTGTCGACGATCAGAGCAAGGCGCGCGCGACGCTGCGCGGCCTGTTCGGACTGAAGCCGTTCGGACCGCCCGTTCCGCTGGACGAAGTGGAGCCCGTCGAAGCGATCCTGCCGCGCTTCTCGACCGGCGCGATGTCCTACGGCTCGATCAGCCAGGAGGCGCACGAGACCCTCGCAATCGCCATGAACCGCATGGGCGCCAAGTCCAACACCGGTGAAGGCGGCGAAGATCCGTCGCGCTACGTGCCTGACACCAACGGCGACTCACGCAGGAGCGCGATCAAGCAGGTGGCCTCTGGACGCTTCGGCGTCACGAGCGAGTACCTGGTCAACGCCGACGACCTGCAGATCAAGATGGCGCAGGGCGCCAAGCCGGGAGAAGGCGGACAGCTGCCAGGCCACAAGGTCTATCCGTGGATCGCGAAGGTTCGCCACTCCACGCCTGGCGTCGGGCTGATTTCACCGCCGCCGCATCACGACATTTATTCGATCGAAGACCTGGCGCAGCTGATCTTCGACCTGAAGAACGCGAATCCCGTGGCGCGTGTCCACGTCAAGCTTGTCGCCGAATCTGGCGTCGGTACGGTCGCTGCCGGTGTCGCCAAGGCCCACGCTGACGTGGTGCTGATCTCGGGTCACGACGGCGGCACGGGCGCGTCCCCATTGACCAGCCTGAAGCACGCCGGCACGCCGTGGGAACTTGGCCTCGCCGAGACGCAGCAGGTGCTGTTGATGAACAAGCTGCGCGACCGCATCGTCGTTCAGGTTGACGGTCAGATGAAGACCGGGCGCGACGTGGTCATTGCGGCGCTGCTCGGCGCCGAGGAGTTCGGCTTTGCCACCGCGCCGCTCGTCGTCATGGGCTGCGTGATGATGCGCGTCTGCCACCTCAACACCTGCCCGGTCGGCATTGCGACGCAGGATCCGGAGCTGCGCAAAACCTTCACCGGCAAGCCTGAATTCGTGCAGAACTTCTTCCGCTTCATCGCGGAAGAGGTCAGGGAATTGATGGCGGCGCTCGGCTTCCGCAAGCTCGACCAGATGATCGGCCAGGCCGAATGCCTCGACTTCGAGCCGGCCAAGGATCACTGGAAGGCCAAGGGCCTGGATCTATCGCCGGTGCTTTTCGTGCCCGATCCGGCCGAGAACCTTGCGCGCCGAAACACCTACACGCAGGAGGCGGGCCTGGCCCACATCCTCGATCACCAGTTGATCGAGTGTGCGATGCCGGCGCTCGACCATCGCACGCCCGTCGAGATGGCGTTTGCGATCCGCAACACCGACCGGACCGTCGGCACGATGCTCGGCTACCAGGTGACGAAACGGTTTGGCGGCGACGGCCTGCCCGACAACACCATCAAGATCGCGTTGAGCGGATCGGCCGGCCAGAGTTTCGGCGCGTTCATCCCGCGTGGCATCACGCTGGCGCTCGAAGGCGAAGCCAACGACTTTGTCGGCAAGGGTCTTTCCGGCGGACGGATCGTCGTGCGTCCGCCAGCCGACGCAGCGTTCGCGGCGGAGGAGAACGTCATCATCGGCAACGTCGCGCTCTACGGCGCCACCAGCGGCAGCGCGTTCGTGCGCGGTGTCGCCGGCGAACGATTCGCGGTTCGCAACAGCGGCGCGTTCGCGGTAGTTGAAGGCGTTGGCGACCATGGCTGTGAGTACATGACCGGCGGACGCGTCGTGGTGCTCGGCCGCACCGGCAGGAACTTCGCGGCGGGCATGAGCGGCGGCATTGCCTACGTGCTCGATCCGGATGGTTCCTTCGCCTTGAACTGCAACATCGACATGGTCGACCTGGAGCGGCTCGAGTCGCCGAAGGACCTCCATACCGTGCGCGAACTGGTCGAGTCACACGTCGCCGCCACTGGCAGCGCCATCGGTGCGCGCGTCTTGGGCAATTGGGCCGAAGCAGTACGTCAATTCGTGGTCGTCATGCCACGTGAATTCAAGAAGGCGCAAACGGAATGGGCAAAGCAACTGGTTTCATCGAAATCGGTCGCGTAAAGCCGCCGGCGCGCCCTGTTGAAGAGCGCGTTGGCGACTTCCGACACGTGTATTACGCGTATCCGGCGGACGAACTCACCCGCCAGGCGTCTCGCTGCATGGATTGCGGGATTCCGTTCTGCCACCAGGGATGCCCGCTCGGCAACCTGATACCGGATTGGAACGATCTCGTCTATCGCGATAACTGGCGCACCGCGATCGATCGCCTGCACCAGACCAACAACTTCCCGGAGTTCACCGGCCTCCTTTGCCCAGCTCCGTGCGAAGGCTCGTGCGTGCTCGGCATCAACAAAGATCCGGTGACGATCAAGTCGATCGAACTGTCGATCGTCGATCGAGCCTTCGATGAAGGCTGGATCGTGCCGCGGCCACCTGCGTCGCGCACGTGGAAGAAGGTCGCCATCATCGGATCAGGACCCGCGGGCCTCGCCGCCGCGGCGCAACTTAATAGCGCCGGTCACACAGTGACCGTGTTCGAGAAGTCCGATCGCGTCGGCGGTTTGCTGCGCTACGGTATCCCGGAGTTCAAGCTCGAGAAACGCGTGCTCAATCGGCGCCTCGAACTGCTCAGCGCTGAAGGCGTCGTGTTCCGCACACGCGTGAACGTTGGCGAGGACGTGTCGGCGCAGGACCTTCGTCGAGAGTTCGATGCCGTCGTGCTCGCCGGCGGCGCTGGTCAGCCGCGCGACCTCAACGTATCCGGACGCGATCTGAAGGGCGTGCACTTCGCAATGGACTACCTCACGCAGCAGAACCGCACCTGCGAAGGCGATGAGATTCCATGGATCACCGCGTCCGGCAAGCACGTGATCATCATCGGCGGCGGTGACACCGGCGCCGACTGCCTCGGCACGGCGCACAGGCAAGGCGCGGCATCCGTGACGCAGCTCGAGTTGTTGCCCACGCCTCCCGAACAGCGGGCCGCCGACAACCCGTGGCCGCTCTGGCCGAACATCTTCCGCACCTCGTCGGCGCACGAAGAGGGCGGGGAGCGCGTCTATTCGGTCGAGACCACGGCGTTTGGCGGCGACCAGCGCGTCAGCGTGCTGAAAGGCCGCCGCGTCGAACGCACCAACACGAACGGCCGCGTGAACTTCGAGCCAGTTGCCAACAGCGAATTCCAGATGAAGGCAGACCTGGTGCTGCTGGCCATGGGCTTCGTCGGTCCGGAGAAGAGCAAGCTGCTCAACGATCTGGACGTGAAGCTGACCGAGCGCGGCAACGTGTGGCGCGACGAGCGGTGGATGACCAGCGTGGCTGGCGTGTTCGCCGCGGGCGACATGCAGCGCGGTCAGTCACTGATCGTCTGGGCGATCGACGACGGCCGTAGGGCCGCCGCGTCGGTCGACCGCTACCTGAGCAGCAGCTAGCACCCGCACCTCGCACCTCGCACTCTTGCGCCCCTGACCCCTTGGGGCGCAGAATGTGCGTGTCGTGTAGCGATGCTAACCTGACGACACGAGTACGCTGTGAGATTCCTCTGTGTTCTAGCGGTGCTCTTCTTGCTGCCCGTTCACTCGACGGCGCAGCAGCGACGAAACGACGACCGGCGAACCACCGACCGTGGCTCCGACCCGCAAGGCGCGGAGGATCGGCGGCCGGCTCGGGCGACCTTCGACCCACGACTGCCCTCATGGGAACAGGCGCGAACACCCTGGTGGGAACAGCGCGGCACACCATGGTGGGAGGGCGGATCGAATTCTTCTCGCCCGGCGAATGATCGAGGCGAACAGGATCGCCCGCGACAAGACCACCGCTATCGCAGCTATTGGAACAACAACGGCGCGGGCGTGGTCTACATCGTGCCTTCATATCCGTACGTCAACGAAGCGCCCTCAACGCCAACCACGCCATCCCCAGCATCGTCGTCGATCAGCAATCAACCAGCGCCTGAGCCGCCCGCCCCGCCGGCAGCAGACGAACCCGAGACGGCTCGTCCGGTCGCACCGTCAGGGCCAACCACGATATACATGATCAAGGGGTGCTATGTCGGTAACGTCGCGCCGAGAGCGGGTGATCTTCCCGCCGGCTGCGACATCTCGAAAATGACGACGTTTAGGCCCTAAGACGCCGCTTCAACGCGCGGAATGCCGCGAGCATCTCCTCGTAGGTGAAGTTGGCGTTTCGTCCGCTTGGATTTGGCAGCACAAACACTTCGGTGTCGCCGATCCTCTCCGGCTGACGCCCCAGCTTGACCGCCCCTTTTCGCTCGGGATACATCGCGCGAAACACTGTCACCCCGACCATCGCAATGACGGTCGGCTTGAATCGACCCACCTTGCGCCGCAGCTTCATTCGGCCGGCGACGTACTCGTGCGGCTCGATCGTGTCGATGCTCGGGGTGGCGCGCGGCACGATGTTCGTGATGCCGTATCCCCACTCCGGCAGGCGGTCGTCATCCTCAAAGGTGATCGGGTGCGGTACCAATTTCGATTCGTGAAGCAGCCGCCAGAAGCGGTTTGAAAACCCCGCAAAATGATGCCCGGTCAGGGCCGAGCGCACCCCGGGGTTAATGCCAACAAACAGCACGCGGACGCCAGGCTTGATCCGATCGCGGAGGGGTGGGAATTCTGTGTAGGACCGCACTAGGCTATTCTGACGGACGGAGTGAAGATGCGCGCGATCATTGTCGGTTTGATATGCCTGGTATTCGGCTCGGCGGCGTCGGCACAGACGTCCGAACGGGATGCTGTTCTGAAGGTCGTGCAAGGTTTCGTCGACACCATGACGGCACGGGACGTCGAGGGCGCCAGAACGATCCTGGAGCCGCAAGGCCGCTTTCATGCCACACGGATGCGCGACGGCAAGCCGGAGATCAGGGCCTTCTCAAACGAAGAGTATCTGGCCGACCTGCAGTCCGGGAAGACGCGGATGCAGGAACGCCTCTGGAATCAGGACGTGCGCATCAGCGGCACCATTGCCACCGTGTGGTCGCCCTACGACTTCTGGATCGACGGCAAGTTCAGTCATTGCGGGATCGACGTGTTTAACCTGATCAAGACCGAAGAAGGCTGGAAGCTCGCCGGTGGCGTCTACACGCTGGAATCAAAGTGCGACCCCAGCCCCCTTGGCCCACCAAAGCCGCAGTGATGTGCGCCCTTGCGGGGCGTACGCCCATAAACTGGTAGCCTTCATGGCCCTCACGGCAACCATCTACAACTTCGACATCGACCTGTCCGACAACGATCGCGGCGTCTACGAGACCCTCGCGCTCAGGGTCGCGCAGCATCCGTCGGAATCCAACGAGTACCTGATCGCGCGCGTGCTGGCGTACATGCTCGAGTTCGCCGAGGGAATCGATTTCTCTCGCGGCGTGTCGGAACCTGAGGAGCCCACGATTTCGATCCGTGATCTCACCGGCGCCATCACGACGTGGATCGAGATCGGCACGCCTGATTCGACTCGTCTGCACAAGGCGTCGAAGGCGGCCGCTCGTGTCGCCGTCTACTGCCACAAGGAAGGGGCGCAGTGGCTCAAAGGGCTGGCGGCCGCAGGGATTCATCGCGCCGATGCGCTCGAGCTCTACGCGATCGACCGTGACCTGATCGGCGCGCTGGTCGCCAAGCTGGATCGACGCATGGCGTTCAGCGTGTCCATCACCGATCGGGAGCTGTATGTCTCGATCGGCGACGAGAACCTCACGGGCGCCGTCACGCGCCTGGCGATCTAAGGCAGGCTGAAGGCGAGGAACTCGGCGGGGTGCGTGGCTCCGCCGATCGCAATCACGATGAATTGCCTGCCGTTGTGCATGTAGGTCATCAGCGTGCCGGTGCTGCCGGCATCCATCGCGTATTCCCACACCACCTTGCCGGTGGCCTTTTCATAGGCACGGATCTTCTTGCCGCCGCCGTTGGTCGGCGTGCGGGTCGATATCTGATCGCCTTCGGTGACAAACAACAGTGATTTGGTCACGAGCGGCGCAGCTCGAACGGCCTGGCCAAGGGGCGGCAGGTTCAGCGCGTTCAGCTCCGGATGGAAGCGCGGACCGTCACCATTTGGCACCATCCACTTCAGTTCGCCCCTGTTGAGATCGAGCGCGGTGATGCGGCCGTACGGCGGCTTTACGAGCGGCAGGCCGCGCGGACCGGAGATCAACTCGCGCGTCGACGCACGGTAGCGAAGGTTTGTCTCCTTCGGATCACCCGGAATGAGATTTGCCACAAACGGGTTCGTCATCGACGGCACGAACAACATGCCGGTCTCGGGATCGAACGCGGCGCCGGTCCAGTTCGCGCCACCAACCGATCCCGGCAGCTCGATCGTGCCCTTGCGATCGTTCGGGCCGGGGCCCTCGATCGACGGCGGCGTAAAGATCGGTCCGGTGCGATAGCGCTTGAAGATCTCCAGGGCTTCGGCACGAAGCTGCGGCGTGAAGTCGATCAGGTCGTCTTCGGTGATGCCCTGCCGATCAAACGCAGGAGGCTTGGAGGGAAACGGCTGCGTCGGCGACGCCCGTTCGCCCGGCACGTCCGACGCGGGCACGGGCCGCTCAACGATCGGCCACACCGGCTTGCCGGTCACGCGATCGAGCACGTATGCCGATCGCCAGGTGACCGCGAATCTCGTCGTCGATCTGCTGATCGTCGGGACGCTGAGTCATGGTGACCTCTACTCTTCGGTGGCCGGATTCATGATGCGGCCGATCACATTCACCAGTTGCGACCAGCGATCGCGTTCGCGGGACAACTGCGCCTTGCCGGCCGCGGTCAGCTGGTAGTACTTCGCCTTGTGATTGGCTTCGCTGATGCCCCATTCAGATTTCAGCCAGCCTTTTTTCTCGAGACGATGCAGCGCTGGATAGAGCGATCCGGTCTCGACCTTAAGCAGGTCGTCGGATTGCTGGTTGATCGCCTGGCCGATGCCGTGGCCGTGGCGCGGACCCCATTGAAGCGTCCGTAAAACCAGCATGTCGAGGGTGCCTTGCAGCAGTTCGAGGCGCTCAGGATCGGGAGACTTGGCCATATTTATCGCTGGTGACCGTCGGTGAGGCGGCGCCGAAGTGAGTGAATTGGTTGCAGCATGGACTACTGCGCTTGGCTCCGTTGGAGTCGCCACAAGCCGCGCGCCGAAAGAACCAGCGTGAGCCCTCCGAGCCCACCCAGCATCCAGAGTGTCCAGACAAAGAAGAACCCGCCCTCAGACCTTGCGATCTCCGGATAGCGCGCTCCACTCATGTGGATAACGGGCATGGCGGCCGCGAACAGTCCAATGATTGACGTGATGACGTGTCCCGATACCTTCCCGGAGAGAATCAGCGTTCCGTAAAGAAAAATCACGAACACGACCAGTGCAGTCTTGGAGGGCTCAGCCTGCGAGATTCCCCGAACAATGTCGTCCGTGATGTGAAGCGTCAGCAGCAGGAGCGAAAGCAGCGACGCGGCGACCAGGATCGTTTCTTCTCTCATGGACAGGAGCCGTATATGTAGACGTTCTACGGCTGATACGTAGACCGTCTACTGCTGGTTCCCGAATTCCGCGAAATCGTGCCGTAATGTGTAGAAATCGGCCCGTCGCCAAACAGAAGATTCGACGGATTCGGCCATTTTTTCTATAATGGGAAGTTCCAACCCTACTGGGAGGTCGTTCAACGGTAGGACAGCGGACTCTGACTCCGCTTATCGGGGTTCGAATCCCTGCCTCCCAGCCAGTCCCTGAATTGCTAACGGCGCCGCGCCCCGCATCGCGAGGAGTGAACAGAACGTGTGCCGTAGCCGATGTGCTCCGTTCGCTGGCACCTTGGCTTTCCGACCCGCCCGCCGCACGTGCCATCAGCCGTGCGCCGCCTTCGAGCATGCGCGTCGCGGCGGTGTGCCGCAAGTCATGAAACCGGCACGTCACACCAGCGTCTCGCTTGGCGCTTTCCCACGCCTCCTTCACGCTCTTGATCGGTTGTGTGGGGGGCGTCGCATAGGCATACACGTCGCCGACATCTCCCGCGATGCCGTATCGCTCTGAGGCGAAGACGCAATCCCCCGGCTGCTGTAGCGCACATCGACCATTCAGGAACTCCAGCACAACAAACGCGTGCTGGTTCAGAGGGATTACACGACCGCGCCCGGCCTGCGTCTTGCTGTGGCGGACACGGACGCGCCTCGCCACAAGGTCCACATCGTGCCATTGCAACTGCAGGATTTCTCGGTAGTGCATGCCGAACCCAAGAGGTACAATTGCCGAAAGAGTCAGTTCAGAGCAGACAAGCTTTCGTTGCCTCCTCCCACTCCGACGCGTATCGGTCGCTATGAAATCCAACATCGGCTTGGCGCCGGAGGGATGGGACTCGTCTATCTGGCCACCGATCCGCTGCTGCAACGCACGGTAGCGATCAAGGTCCTGCCCGAACAGGACGAGGACTTGCGCGACCGCTTTGCCCGCGAGGCGCGATCGGCCGCCGCGCTCCGCCACTCGAACGTCGTCACGATCTACGACATCGGCGAACACGAGGGCCAGCCGTTCATCGCCATGGAATTCCTTGATGGCGAGTCGCTGTCCGAAATCGTTCGGCGCCGCGCTCCGCTCAGCGTCGATCGGCGCCTGCAACTGATGCTCGAGTTGTGCGCCGGACTCGGCTATGCGCATGCGCGCGGCATCGTGCATCGCGACATCAAGCCCGGCAACTTGATCGTCACCGGCGACGGGGCGCTTAAGATCCTCGACTTCGGCCTGGCCCGCATCGTCAGCGAAGCCGGCGCGTCGGGCTTGACGCGGGTCGGCTCGGTGATGGGCACGCCGCACTACATGTCCCCGGAACAGGTCGATGGTAAGGTCGCCGATTCGCGCAGCGACATCTTCTCCGTCGGCGTCGTGTTCTACGAGCTGCTGACGTATCAAAAAGCCTACCCCGGCGAGTCGGCCCACGTCGTGCTGCACAACATCGTGCACGTGATGCCGACGCCGATCCGCCAGTTGATGCCGTCGATCGATCCCGATCTCGAAACGATCGTCAACAAGGCACTCGAGAAGGATCCGGCACAGCGCTACCAGGATCTCGCCGCGCTCGCCGCCGATGCCGCCCGCGTCCGCGCGAAGATGATGGCCGGCGCGCAATCGGACACGATGATCGGTCCGCCA
>Ga0208783_10000759_pt1 | contig 19447 bp, 23 predicted proteins | sample DEB19_08_DNA_2_FD_184529 | JGI IMG/M metagenome (GOLD analysis project Ga0208783, IMG submission 184529) | Aqueous microbial communities from the Delaware River and Bay under freshwater to marine salinity gradient to study organic matter... | ecosystem: Environmental > Aquatic > Marine >...
CAGCGTCGTCCCCGCTTCCGTGCTGAGTTGGTCGTAGCTCAGGATGTGCATGTTGTCGAGGATGCGAAAATACTTGCGCCACAACGCGTAGGTACGTCGCATCTGCGTCATGGTGCCGGACGTCGTGAGGATGATGCCGATCTTGGCCTGCAGAGCCGTCGGCGCGAGCAGAGCGGCGCCCGCCTTGCCGTGGCCTACACCCACGGGACAGAAGGCGCCACCGCAGGCCATGCAGGCCGCCAGGATGGCACTCTGCGCGAGCTTCAGGCCCTCGATCTTGGCGCCCGAGAGGTCGATGAAGGGCAAGCGTGCTTCGGGCCGTAGGAACTCAGCCGTCAAGTCGACACCGAAGTAGTCGACTTGGGGGAGCGAGACGATCCGCACGGCCTCCGAGACCAAGTCCGGGCGTCGCTGAGATTCGGGAATGGCCGCGTTGAGACGATCAATCAGCCGCACACGATGCGCCGGCTCGGCGATCGGATGGGTCGCAGTGCGTTTGCTACTTCGCAGCAGGTCCGCGAGCTTCGACGTGGCCGGAGGGGTTTCTACCCCCCGCTGCTGCTCCTGCAGCCGACGAACCTGGTCGAGCAGCGAACTCACTGGGGCATGCCCCGGAGCACCCATCCCAGGACCGCGGCGGGGGTCACGACGACAGGGAAGCCGAGACGCGCGAGTTGCGCCCCCGCCAGCGCCATGCGAGGCGTGTACAGGGCCTGCCTGAGCGCCAGGTGGACGTTCCCATGGCGGAGCGACTGGGCGGCCAACACACCCGATAGGCACGCGGCCCCCGAGGCGCCCTTGACCATCCAAGCCGCAATCTTGAGGCGGTCCTCGGTACTCATGGCCAACCACCTCTCCCCAGCAGTCCCGCGGCGGTGAGTCGAATACCGTTTCTCCGCCGAATTTCGGCCTTGAAGGCTTGCCGTGCTCCCGCATGCAGGTGTTCAGCTTGCGTGGTGGCCCAAACGAGATACGACTTGTCGACCTCCGACAACAGAAGGCCGATGCTCTTCCCGGCTCCCAAGCGGATGTGCCCGTCCTCGCGCCCCCGATACAGCCAGAACCCCCACTGTCTGGTCTCCGCTTCGAGGTATTGCCGGAAGTGGCCCTGCTCCTCGAGGGCCTCATCGATGTCGTCGGGAATCAGACCGTCACGCAGCAATTGGTCGGTCAATTGCAACGTCGCGGTGGCATCGGCAACGGCTGAGTGAGCTTGGTCAAGCACGATGCCGTAAGTCGCGCACATCTCCCCCAACTTCCGGCTCTTCTGGCCCCGAAGGTGCCACCGCGCGAAGATTAGGGGGTCGAGGACGCTGGCGGGGTCGACGCGGAAAGCATTCCCAGCGCGGGCGAACTCGGCGTTGAGGATGCTGGCGTCGTAGCTCGAGGCGTTGTACCCCACGAGCGCCCCCGTCGAGAGGCACCGCTCGAGGGTGGAGGCAATCTCGCCGAACGACGGGCACCCGAAGAGTGTGGCCCCCGTGATCCCGTGGACATTGGAAGCCTCTTCGGGGATCGGAACGCCTGGGTCGATGTAGTGATGTGTGATCGTGGGCTCGCCGCCGACCCGGTGCGTCACCGCCCCGAACTCGACGACTCGGTCGGTGCTGGTGTCGAGCCCGGTCGTCTCCGTGTCGAACGACGTCAGGGTCATGTCCGAGATGCGGGGCATGCGGGTCCTCTCAGTAGCAGGTACGGATGACCTCGGTGGCGAACCGCGTCAGGTAGGCCACGACCTCGTTGTAGCAGGGGTGGTGCTTGTCGCAGTACAGCGCCGCCGGAAGTCGTAGCTCGCCGCGGTTGGCGGCCATGGCGATGGCCGTGACCACCGACTTGGGCCCGTCCCGCCAGGCCAACTGCTGGTAGTCGACCACCTCGTTCTCTGCGGCTACCTTCGCCTCGAACGGCCGGAGGAAGTCCGCCAGGTCGGTGACCGGACCCCGCATCGGGCGGCAGTTGAGGTAGAGGACGAACTCCGCGGGATCGTCGCTGGGGCCTGCCGTGACCGGACCCTTGAAGCTCGCGGTCCGGTCGCACAACTCGTTGAAGACTCGCGTGGCCACCTCACGGGGCGTCTCCGCAGGGGCCGTCGTCTCCGACTTTGTGGGCACCGTCGGCGAGGCCTCGGCGAGCACGTCATCGACGGCCTCAGGTGACACGGCCACGTTGACGTCGGACACGGGGGGCGTCGCGGCCTCGGTAGGCGTCGCGGGCGCGGCCTCGGCGGGGGGTATGGCCTCGGGGGGGGGTGTGGTCTCGGCGGGGGACGGCGTGGGGCTCACGTAGGTGTTTCGCCACGCCTCGGCTGCCGCACGCCATTCGGTGCTGTACGTCAGCGCGAGCATCAGACGCAGATCGACCACCAGCATGTCCATGGTCCGGCCCTTGGCGGGCAGAACGCTGAACTCGCGGTAGATCTTCACGGCCTGGCTGCCCTCGAGCACGTCGGAGAACACCTTGGCGTGCGCGTCGGTGAGGTCCTTTTTGCCCAACTTCAGCGCGTCGCGACCGTCGGGCAACTGCAGGATCGGAGTTGCCGTCGCGGGCTTCGCGGTTGTGTCGTCGACATCGGGAGCGTTGGGTCCAGGGCCGTCCGGGGGGTTGATCGTCGACCCGACACCGTTCGCGATCGACGACCGGAGCTTGGTCGGCTTCAAGAACCGGGCGGTCACCGCGGGCGTCGCCAGCACAATGTGCATCGTCCCCTGCGACACGGCCACCAGCCCGTTGTCGAACGCCTCGTAGAGCACGTCGTTGCCGTTCTCGTCGATCACCACGTTGTGTGTGTGTGACCGCCGGGCACTCCACTCCTCACCGACGTACTTGGGCCACCACTGCTCGATCGGGACGTTTTCGGGCTGGGAGGGGTCATCGACGACAAAGGGCTGCATGTCCACGATGTCGATCGGGCCCACGACCGAGACGCGCTGCTCGCGGGCGATCCGAGCGTCCGCCTCGTTCACCATGCCCTGGAACACGTTCCGCATCAGGGCGTCGACCGTTCCATCGGTGGGCTCGCCGAGAACAGCGCGGATCTGGTCGGCCGCCTTCTTGACTTCCTCCGACGACCCCCCTTGCGCTCGCGTGAACAGCGGGGACAACGTCCGCAGTCGCTGTTGCTGATTCGGCGCGGGTGCGGTGGTCGCCGCGTTGGGGGCCGTGCTCGTACGCGAGGTACGCAGCGCGTCGATCAGGGGGTTGGCCGCGGGCGGGGAACTGGCCTGCGGCAACGGCACCGCGTCGATGACCTTCCGACCGAACGACGTCAACAGCACGACGTCGCCCTCGAGGCGCACCATCCCGTGCGCGACCATCCCGGGGTACGGCGTCCAGTCCGCGCGCTTGACCAGGTCGTTCCCGCGGAAGACCTTGAGGGCCTCGCGGAACGCCTCGGTGTTCTTGATCTCCTCCACCACCTGCGCGTGCTGCGTCGCCTCGTCGGCGACGAGGGGGGCGGTCGACGTGGCGGGGGCCGCGGGGGTCGCGGGGGTCGCGGAAACCGACTTTTTCTGCTTGAGCAGTTCTACCAATGTGTTCGCCATTCAGTCCTCCGAATATGCGCCTTTCCGGCAGTCATCCTGAGCGGGGCTGGGGATCGGCCCTCAGGGCTTCGTCTTGCTTTCGTGAATCAGGACTTCGAGAGCCTTGACCAATTGCTGGCGCGCCGTCTCCGCGTCCTCGGCCTTCTGCACGAAGAACTTCACCATCTCGAGAGCGGTGGCTTTTTGGAAACGCTCCGACTCGTCGTCGGACATGGCCCCGATGCCAACCGTGACGGCTGCCGTCAAGTCGGCATGCACGGTCTGTTTCTCAAAAAACGATTCTTCCAGTTCACGGACCGCCAACACCAGATCTTCGAGCATTTGTACGTCAAGGCCCGCGGTGCGGGCCTCCTGCAGCCACTTCTCGAGGATCTCGCTTGGTAGTGTTACGAGCCGTTCCAAGTTGGTCATTGTGATGCTTCTCGTTGTTGTTCTTGCCGCCCGTTTATATGGGCATCCATCATAATGGTCAATAACCTCTTCACTTTTTTTTGCCGTCGTGAGATACCCCCGGGCGTGTACAAGCGCAGGAGTTGCCGTGTCACTGCAGGAATGGCTTCGGTACATCGGACGCCGCGTCCCCTGGTTGGCCCAGGAACTCGGCGTGACGAAACAAGCGGTATATCAGTGGATCGACGGTCGAAGTGCCCCGCGCGCCGTGCATCTGGCTCGGATTGAGAAGATGTCGGCTGGTCGCGTTACGGCCAGTACCTTTCGTGAGCAGGGGGTCGGTCAATGACCCCGGAGGTCACGATTTGGGAATCACCGTACTTGAAGGGCTGGGACGGTACGCTCGAGAGCCTGGAGGAGTTGACCCCCTGTCCCGTGAGAGGCCTCCTCGAGGCCCTCGAGGATGAGTACACCACCGACGCGCACTGCTGGCCTGGACGCTTGGTCGGCGCCGACGGTGAGCACCCGACGAGCATCGCGCGTCTGCGGAAGGACTCACTGAAGGCGCTCAGCGAGCAAGGCTTCACGGTCGAAATGACCGCGCTGTTCATCGACGTGGATAACGCCGCCGCCCACAAGAACAACGAGCCCGCGAGCGACGAGTGGTTCGCCGAGCACCAGGCACTCGTTGCCAAGCTCCCCTGGGCCAACACGGCCGGTATCTACCGATCGCGGGGTGGGTATCGATTGGTCTGGCGGCTCCGAGAGCCGATGAACATCGACACTTTTCTGGCCTATGCGAAAGCGTTTCGGGCCGAGTTGCGGTGCGCCGGCATCGAGGCCGACGAACTCGTCGACTGGGGGCGAAGCTATCGTCTCCCCAAGGTTGTCCGGCAGGGCAAAAACCAGCGTCTTTTCATGGACTTCAGCCGACTCGGCGACCTGAATTGGACGATGTCTTCGGGAAGCTCGAAGGACGCTCGGAAAACGGGATCAGGTGTTTTCGCGGGGGTCGGAGCCGCTCGCAGTCCGGGGCAGCAGTACAAGGTCCCCGCCAAGATCACCCAGAACCGGAACAGCGAGCTGGTTCGGCTGGTGGGGTCGCTGCACCGGAGTGGACTCACCCCCGAGGCCATCTTGGCGGCGGTGAGAACAACCAACGAGCAGCAGTGTGAACCGCCACTGCCCGATGAAGAGATCGTCCACATGGTGGAGTCCTCCACCTCGTGGTCACCGCCCCAGACCTACCAGGTCGTCGCGCACGCACTTCGACAGCGCGTTGTCGAGTCCACACCACCCGCTGCCGTGCCGACCGTGGCCCCCGCTGCGTCCGTCCGCGAAGTGCCCACGGGGGGCGGCGGCCCTCAGCCCGAAGACGGGGACGACCCGGCAGAGCAGACGTCTTCACCCGCAACTCCGGCGAAGACCAGTCCCTTGGCATCTCTTCTGCGCGTACCGGGTGAAGCCAGAGCCCGAGTGCTGAAGGAGATGGAGCAGACTCAAGCTGCGGAAGCCAAGGCGTCGCCCGCGGCCCTGCGCCAGAGCAGGGCTGCCGGCGGCCCGGCGGGGCGCGGCGACTTCCTGCTCGACGCCAAGTGGGCCATCGACTATCACGGCCTGCCTGTGGGGCCCCGGCGGATCGGCGTGCTGGTGAATCGGACGACCCCGGCCTCGGGGCCGACATCGGCAGCCCGATTCGCGAGTGACTCTGACCAAGACCTCGCCGAGCACGTTCTCACCGAGATGGAGCGCGAGGACTACATCACGGTGTTCGACCTCGGCGACCTCTGGCGGTACCACCCCGACATGGGGTACTGGCGGCGCGTGCCCGACGCCGTTCTCGAGTCCATGGTCATGTCGCTGCATGGTGAGCCCGTGCTCACGATGAAGGGCGATTCGAGGCCGCTCTTGTTGAGCAACGCCAAGATCGAGGCTGTGGCCAACGTCGTGCGCCGGGCCGCATCCGCACAGGGCTTCTACGAGGACCAGGTCCCGGGGGTCGCTTGTGAGAACGGCTTCGCTACCGTCCAAGACGGGCGTGTCGTGGTCCTCGCTCACAACCCCCAGCATCGCTCCCTTTTCGGGCTGCCGATTCGAGCCGAGGAGAACGCGACGCCGGAGTTGTTCCTGCAGTACCTGCGCCAGTGTTTTCGCGATGACGTCGATGGCGAAGAGAAGATCAAAGTGTTGCAGGAGTTCACCGGCGCAGCTCTGATGGGCATGTCGACGAAGTACCAGAAGGGCTTGATGCTCGTCGGCCATGGCGCGAACGGCAAGTCGACGTTTCAGACCATCATCACCGCTCTTTTCCCGACGAATGCTGTGACTGCTGTGCCTCCCCAGGAGATGGACAACGAGTACCGGCGCGCGATGCTCGCCGGATCGCGAATCAACATGGTCAGCGAGTTGCCCGAGAGCGACATCCTGGCCAGCGAGGCCATCAAGGCCATGATCTCGGGCGACCAGGTCGTCGGCCGACACATCCGCGAGGCACCCTTTGCGTTTCGGCCCGTCGCGGGGCATATCTTCAGCGCCAACAACCTGCCGGCGGTCACGGACATGACCGACGGGTTCTTCCGACGCTGGCTGATCATCTCGTGGGACCGGAGATTCAGCACCGCCGAGCAGGACAAGCGACTCAGCGACCGCGTGATCGGCACCGAACTAGGCAGTATCCTGTCGTGGGCCCTACAGGGCGCCGCGCGCCTACTCGAGCAGGATGCCTACACCGAGACCGCCTCGATGCGCACCAACGTGCAGGAGTGGCGCGAGTCGACCGACCAGGTGTCGAGTTGGCTGCACGCCCGGTACGTGTGGCCGCCGATCCCGGGGCACACCACGGCGATGTACAGCGCCGCGACCCTGTACGAGGACTTCAGTCGCTGGGCGGCCATGAACGGCCACAAGACCATGACGAGCACGAAATGGGGCCGTCGCATGAAGTTGCTCGACGTGCCCTGTACTCGGAAAAACAATGGCCTGCACTACCAACTCGAGCGCCAGGTCTTCGTCCTACCAGGGCAGTCGACCGCAGAGTAGGCGTGGCGTCCCCACCGGCGCCTACACGACAGCACATAGAGCTACGTGTATTAGCGTGTAACGACATGCAACCGCCTGTCGTTGACTAGGCGACCTTTCATCACGTTCCCTCCCATGGTGGAGAGGCTCTGGTGAGCGGTTCGCGTGTAGGGTTGACCCCCTGCGTGTAGGGTTTGGTGTTGCTCCAAACACAACCCTACACGGTCTAACTGCCCGTTCTCGAAGGCGAAAACGCGATTCGTGTAGGGTGTGTAGGGTTTCTCGCGCGATCCCGTATGCGCACGATGCGCCTAGCGTAGCGTAGCGTAGCGCGTAGCGTGCGCGTAGCGTGCGTAACGCGCTATACCCGCTATGCGCTACGCTACGCTACGCTAGGCGGGCGATCCTGTACGCGTATATACAACCCTACACACCCTACACAACTCTACACGGGCCTAGTGCCATGCGGTTTTGCGGCGTGTAGGGTTGGTTTTGAACCCTACACGAATGGCCCAAACCCTACACGAATTGACCTCCAGGGCGGACTCTGGCTTATTACCCAGTATGCGCAGAAGCCCACGTCAACCCCGCGTCAGCACGGCCCGAGAGACCCCGGACCAGATCTTCGTCGTGAAGGAGCTGCGGCGCCTGCAGGCCCGAAGCGGCGGCCAGGTCCGGTTCTTCGCGGTGCCGAACGGCGGCAGCCGTCAACCGGGCGAACGGGCGCGGCTCGCGGCCCAGGGGGTCGTCCCGGGGGTGCCGGACCTGATCTTGGTCGGTCGCCCCGTCCCCGAGGGCGAGCTGCCGCTGGGGGACGAGGAACTGGCCATGCTGCGCTCGGCCGTGGCGCAGACGGCACCGGACACGCTCGTGCGCCGGCTCCTCGCGACGCTCGATGCGCGGAGCTGCTGCGCGCTCGAGATGAAGCGCGAGTCGGGCGGCCGTGTTGCCAGCGAGCAGTCCGACTGGCTCGCCTGGCTGCAGGCCCGTGGATGGGCAACCATCGTGGGCCGCGGCGCCATCGACGCGCTCCAGAGCCTGCAGGCCCACGGGTACCCCGTCTCCGCCCCGACCGGGTGGGACGACGTCGCCGAGGCCTCTGGCAGCCCCGTAGAGGCGCGCAGCCGGTCCCGCCCCCGGGCAGTGACGCCCAGGGAGCCTTCCGGGCCCCCTGCGGGCGAATAGGGCGTCTAAGCGCGCCCCATCTCGCGCTCCCGCCATTGCCCCTGCGGGATCTGCCACTCAATCCGCAGGGGGGTGAGCCCCTGGGGGTCGAGCGCGATGGTGATCCAGAGCTGGTCGCCCCGCAGGACGATGCGCTCCAGGTACTCGTCCTGCGACATCGCGTCCCGCAGGACCGCGAGGGCCCGCTGGGGCCGCCGTTGCTGCGCGGCCCACAGGGCGACGGCGGCAGCGCATGTCGAACGCCACGCCCCCAAGACCCCGGGGGCGATGGAATAGAACTCCGCCACGTCGGCCTCTTCGTGCCTCATAGAAGGCCTCCTGCTGCCCGTCCACGGGCATAATCGGGGGTACCCCGCTGGGGTAGTAGCCACAAACGGGCATCGGGTCCGTATAGGCCCGGCAGGCCCCCTAATCGGGGGTACCCTGTAGTTGCTGCCGAACGTACCAGTTGGCGTCGCCCGCGAGCATGCGAACGACCTTTTCGGGGAGCCCCGCCCGGGCTGCGACCCGAATGCGAACCCGAGGGTCTGGGTCGCCCGCCAGGCGCGCGAGGGCCTCATCGGAGAGGTCGGCCTTCTCAGCCTCCAAGCATCTCTCCCGGGGCCCACTGGGGGTCGGAAGGCGCTTGTTGCCGCTGATGAAATCCGACAGGAACAGTTCGTACTTCAGCACACGTCCTCTTCCGGCGCGTCGTGCGCATCGACTTCCCAGGTCCCGTCGTTGAGCACCGACAGGTCCTCGCTGAATACGTGGAACCCGGCCGTGCGTAGGCCGGCGAGGATCTTTGCTCGGGCGTCGGCATTCGCCGCGTCGGTCGGCGGCCCGGCCCATGTCCCGCGCAGGACCGAATGCCCATCGTAGCCCCGAACGGCCTCTCGGACGTTCGTGGTTGCGCACTGGCAGCCCACGCCCGCCCAGCACGTCGCTTCGCAGCCCTCGGCGCGGTAGTCCCACCCGCCGTCTTCTTCGACGACGGCAGACTCGTCGTCGAACACGTAGACGACCGGCGCCTGACCGTGGCCGTTGGGGTACTCGACGGCCGCGCCGAGGTCGCGCGCCGCCTCGAGCATTTTGCGGCCGTCGGCCGTGCGGCGGACCTGCCCGTCATTGGCGAAGAGGACTGCGAGTTCTTGGGCAGTAGTCATGGCGTCTCCTTGTTCGCGTTCTTGTTCTTCCTGCCCTTCCTGACGCACGACCCCCACATAAAATTCATAAAAACGAGTTTCTCACGGTATTTTCGGTACCGCAGCTCCCCTCAGGAGCTGCCGAGGTAAAAAATAACGAGAAAACGTGTTTCCGTGAGATTGATCAGCAGCCCGGGGAGTCCGATATGCAGAATCCGGTTGACAAGTAACCGGCGGCTTCGCATCCTACGCGTACACGAACGAGAACCACATGCCGAACAACAACAACAAGGGCCCCGCGAGGGGCGTCTGGATCATCGTGGCCATCGGGGCATCTTTGCTGGGGTGGTACTACCACCTCAACAATCGGCCGTTGGCCTGGCGCTGCCAGGATGACGCCGGCCAAGAGCATCCCGTATCTGCGACGGCGGCGCGCGTCACCCAGACCCCCGAGGGCTGGGTGGTCGACACCGACACGGAGGTTCGTTTCTTCGACCACTGCTATCGCGATCAAGGCCAGGAATGACTCGGACTGCACCGGCCCCGTGCGCCGTCTGCACGGTGTCCATCACCCGCAAGACTTGTGGGCCGGTGCTCCACGAGGATCTCAAGCGGGCTGTGGCGCTCCGACAGGGCGTCATGTGCTCGGACTGCTTGCTGAATCGACTGCGCACGCTCGGCAGCACGGGGCGAACGGGGGGCCTGTTGACCCTGTCCGACCTCGAGCCGTGCCTGCAGTCTTTGGCCTGGGTGCTGCGGAAGCGCCCGGGATGGCTCGGATCACAGGTCTTTCAGCGGTTCGTCGTGGCCGTGAGCACGCAAATGCAACTGGAGGCTCTGGATGAGTGAATGGTTGTCACGCGCCACCTGCATGGGCCGCGGCCGATGACCCACGAGGAGTGGTGTGGTATGCAGGAGGAGCTACAGTCCTTCCCGGACACTACGACCTGGAGTGGTTGATGGAGCCTCGAGTCCTGAGTTGGTTTTCATGTGGTGATGCGTCGGCCGTCGCGGCCCGCATCGCCGTCGAGCAGTACCAGGGCGTCGAGGTGTTGTACTGCGACACGCTGGCGTATGAGCACCCGGACAACATCCGTTTCCTCCACGACGTGGAACGATGGGTCGGCCAGCCCATCCAAGTGCTCAAGAACCCGGACTACCGGGACATCTATGACGTCTTCGAGAAGACGCGGTACCTAGTCGGCCCCAAGGGGGCGCGCTGCACCACCGAACTGAAGAAGGTGGTGCGCAAGCGGTACCAGCGGGTCGATGACCTGCACATCTTCGGGTACACGGTCGACGAGGGGGTGCGCATCGCGCGCTTCCATCAGGAGAACCCGGAGATCAACGCACGGTTCCCGCTGTTCGAGCAGGGCCTCACCAAGGACGACTGTCACCGCATCGTCCGCGAGGCCGGAATTCAGCTCCCGATGATGTACCGCCTCGGATACAAGAACAACAACTGCATCTGGTGCGTGAAGGGCGGGATGGGCTACTGGAACAAGATCCGTCGGGACTTCCCCGACATCTTCCAGAAGATGGCCCGGCAGGAGCGGGACTTGGACGTGGCCATCTTGTCGAAGCAGGTTCGGGGGGTGCGGGTGCGGGTGTTCTTGGACGAGCTGGACCCCCGGGCGGGCAGGCTCGAGGAAGAGCCCGACATCGAGTGTGGTGTGCTCTGTACGACGGGGGCCTGAGGGTCAGGAGGGGGGCTGCTGGAGGGACTTGAGGTTCACCGGCGACCGCGGCGCGGCATCCGCCGGGACAGGTTCTCTCGAGGCCTGAAGTAGTCGTACCCTTTCATAAAGCCCTCTTCCTCGGCCTGCTCGATGTAGGCGACGGGGATCTGGGCCCGCTGGGCGGCGGCCCGCAGTTCACCTGCCAACTCGTTGAGCCGGAGGGCCTCGGCGGACCGAGGCGCCCCGGGCTTCGCCATGTCGTAGCCGCATTGCCAGATGCGCTTCAGCAGCTCGTTCTGCTCGGCGGACATCGTGTGCGCGGCGTCCCACTCGGCCATCTGCAGCGCGGTCGGGTTGGCGCGGCCGACCTGGTGCTTCGCGGCGCGAACCCCACGTTCGACCGCTTTGTCGGCCTCGAACCGGACCTCCGACCCCGAGATCGAAGCCTGCTCGAGCAGGCTGTGGAGCGTGCCCCGCAGACGCCTGGCGAGTCCGTACGAGCCGTTGGCCTCGGCGACCTCCGTCTCCTCGGCGAGGTGACGGATCTCCTCGAGCATCTCGCGGTGCCCCGTGGGGCGACCGTTCGACCGCGCCCCCCGGGCGATGGCCACGGCCTCATCGTAGTTGTGGCTCTCGAGGAGCCGAGCGACCCGCGGGACGTCCCGCTCCTGGCCATCGTAGGCCCGCAACAGGAGAACCCGGGCAGCCGATTGTGCACCGCCCGTCTTGGAGGTCTCGACCATCCAGTCGGTGACCTCGGATGCCACCGTGTTGCCCGCCCGCAGCAGGGCGGCGTCCATGGCCTCGACGTCGAGCTTGAACGCCCAGCCCGTGGCGTTCGAGCGCGGCATCTCGCACGACGACCCCGCGTGGGACCCGTTGCGACGGTGCCGGGGGTTCGCACAGGCGGCGGCATTCATCCGCGAGGGGCGACACGCCGAGCCCTGGTGGGAGCCGTTGCGACGGTGCTGGGGGTTCATGCAGGCCCCCACGTTGGAGCGCGCGGGGCTCGAGAGGTGCTGCCCTCGGTACTGGGCGGGGAAGTGCCGGCGGTGCAGGCGCCGAATTTCGGACTCGCTCGCGCTCCCCGGACTCCAGTTCGGCAGCACGGCCATCAGGTCGTGCCCCATCCGCACCAGGTCCGACACCGCAACGGGCGGACGCTCGGCGGTACGGCGGCCGTTGGGTCGATGCGCGTTGCTGCGCTCGGGGCCCTCGCCGATGTCGAAGAGCGCGCCCTCGTGGACGACCGAGTATGCAGCGGACATCTCCTCGTCCGAGCCTTCGGCCTCGAGTTGCTCGGCCGCGACTTGCTGCAGGCGCTCGATCTCGTCGGGGGTCGCCTGGATCAGCGTTCGGGAGCCGCTGACGTCCCAGGTGGACAGTCCCGCGAAGTGCCGTGACACGACGGCGTAGAGAGGGTCGCCCTGCCCCCACCACCAGTGCTGCGCCATCTGGGCCACGTCGGGGGAGAGATGAATCCACTGGGGCGCCGTGCTCTCATCTTCGACCTGGCCGTTGCGACGCCCACGAGCGGCTTCTCGGCCCGTCTCTTCGGCCTCGACGGCCGCGTCGTGCTGCCCAAGTCGCTCGGCCCTCGCCATGAGATGGTCGAGTTCCGCGTCGAGGTGCTTCGCCTGATCGATGGCGCCGTGGAGACGGAAGTCGGCAGCCTTCTGGGCAGTCTCGCGGATCTTGGCGATGAGGTCGTCCCCGTTGTTGCGGGGCTGGCCGACGAAGTGGCTTCGGTGGCGCACGACGGCTGTGGGTGAACCGCCATTGATCGTCCGCCACACGCCCCGACGGATCGAGTCGTCGACCTGGTCGCGGTGACCGTTGGCTCGGGCCTCGTCGGGCCAGTGCGATTCGATCTCGCACACCCCGTTGTCCTCGAGAGTGACGAACCACTCGGCAGACGCCCCGTTCATGCGGCCCTCAGCCACGGCCCGATCGAAGTCGCCGGCCCGGAGCATGCGCTCGTAGGCGCGCAGCTTCCGGGCGAGGACTTCGGGGTCCTCGCGAACGTGCTCGCGCTCGATGCGCCGACCATACGGGGTCAGCCGCCGGCTGCCGGGCACCATGACCCCGGCGTTCTGCATGGAGGCCGTAGCGATGGCGAAGGCCCGCTGCCGGCGCTCGCTGGGGTCCGCGATCTTCTTGCGGAGCGAGCGATAGACCTGCAGCGCCGTGTGCTGCAGGACGACCGGCGTTCGGAGGGACTCCCGAGGACCGGAACGCCCCTGAGCCGCGCCGGTCTCGATGGGGGAGGGGGGTTCCCCCCGATTCGGCCGAGCCGCACCGGGGGCCGGAGCGGCCGTGGGTGCTACCGGCGTGGCGTCGGCCTTGATGACCTGCGCCACGGTGGGGCTCTCGGTGACTGTGGGGGTGACGACCGGCGGGGTTGCCGGTTGATCGGCATTCCGGCGCGTACGCTTCGTGCGCGAGGGAGCTTGCTTGCGGGGCATGGAGTCCTCGTTCAGGCCTGGGTGAGGTAGTACGCACCGGCAGCCGCCGCCATCAGTCCGACGACGACCCCCGTGTTGGACTTGGTGGGGGGCTTCGCCGGAGGCTCCTTCGCCGGAGGCTCCTTCGCCGGACGCTTCTTCGCCGGAGGAGGCTTCTTCGCCGGGGGCTTCTTTTCCTTCCGGGGGGGCAGAGGCGGAGCGGGCGGCGCGGGAGGCGGGGGCGCAGCATCGGGGGGCGGCGGCGGGGCGCACGTCGAGGCGCTGTTGCCCTGGGCCACGCAGGCCTCGACGGCGGTCTGCTGTTGGCCGCTTTGCACGACCCACCCAGCGGGGCCGCTGGCGGAGGGTACCGGGTACCGCTTGCCAGCGGACGGGGGACATCGGGTGCGTGAGAGGTCAAGGGCACGATACCAGTGCTCGCCCCAGTCACGACCGCTCGGGAACGCGACCGTGCCACCGTCAAGGTGAACACCGATCACGTTGGCGATCTCCGCGATGGACCGTTCACCGAGCATGCCGTCTCTGTTGTAGCAGTTGTGGTCCTTCGTTCCCTGCGCGACGTCTGGGTTGCACGCGCCATCGCAGTATTGAACCTGCGGCCAGTCGGGATTGTTGGGCCCGAGGGCCTTGCGGAGCATGTTCGTGTCGTGAATGAAGCAGTAGAGATCGCGGGCGAGCTTGGAGTCGCCGACCCCACTGTAGGGTCCGCCTGCGCGCACGGACCACCCGAGGCCGCCCGCTTTCCGGGCGTTCCAACCGGCGGCCGATCCGCTCAAAATGGGAGCGGAGAGGCCCCGCAAACGGCTTTTAACGTAGCGCATCGTGTCACCCCTGGGTAAGGTAGTAGGCGCCGGCAGCGGCGGCCATGATGCCGACCACGAGACCGGCGCTGCTCTTCTTGGCGGCGGGGGGCGTGTAGGCCTCCTCGCGGGCGGGAGGTGCCTCGTCGCGTCGCGGGGCGACCTCCTTCTTGACCGGCGTCTTCTCCTTCTTGGGCTTCACGGCGGGTTCGTCGCGAGGAAGGGGGGTGCCGCAGGAGGCACCGGGGAAGCGCAGGCTGTCGGAGATCAGTTGCCCCGGTCGGGCGCACTCGTTGATGAGGCGGATGAACAGCGCGCGGGTGGGCTCATCGAGCGTACCGGTCACGCGGATGTTGTTCGCCCGCTGCACGGCGGCGACGTCCTGCGCCAGCTTCGGATCGGCGGGAGAGGTGTAGGCCTTCCCGGCGATCGTGGTCCACCCGTGCGCGACGGCGGACTGCTGGTTGTACCGGCCGGCGAACGCGGTGTCGATGCCACCGAAAACGACCGTCTTGCCGAGGGTGCCGTTGTCGAATGGCACGATGATGCCGCTTTGGACCTTGGCGATGGTGCGTGGTCCGAGTTGACCGTCGACCGTGAGCCCGGCCCCGTGCTGGAACGCGGCGACATACATCACGAAGTCGTCGGACCCCGGGTCGACCCCCACGCCGGGGTGGATCGTCCACCCGTTGTCGCGACTTGACCGCGCGTTGTATGCCCGAGCTGCGGCGAAGTCGATCCGCTTGGCCCAATCCGCGAGGTTGGCCATGTTGACGCCCATCAGCCCCCGTACACCACGAGGCTGGCGAACGGATTTGGCTGTGGGGTTTGCGAAATAGTGCATGCAGGCCTCTCCATTTGTGCTTCCACGACACGGTAGCGCATGACGCGCCGTGTCGCACCAAAAACGAGAGGGCCGTCGATGTCAGTTTGCGGGTGATCGGAGCAGGAAGAAGAGGCCGGCGGCGACGCCAATGAAGAGGAAGACCCCTTTGGCGTTCCGCCGCGGGGCCGTCGTGGCCGGAGGAGCCCCCGCGGGCTGGATGTTGGCGACTTCCTGCGGTCCGGCCACCACGGGAACTTCCGCTTGTGCCGCCGAACCGTCGAAAGCCCACGCGTCTTCGCTGTCGTCACCGCGGGCACGCTCGATGTCCGCAGCGGAAGCGGAGGACCAAGCGGCGTTGCCGGCGTTGAACGCGCTGGGCTCCGATCCGCCACCGCTGCCACCACTCCGAGTGGCCGTCACCTCGGGCACGATGGGCGTCCCGGGAGTACCCGCGCCGGGGTCGCTCGAGTCGAAGGCGACGTCGGCGGTCGTATCCACGATCTCGCTGTCGTTTGTCACCTCACCCGCGGGTGTCTGGGCTGTGCCCACGATCTCGCTGTCGTTCGTCGCATCCCCCGCGGGCGTCTGCCCGGTCGGGTTGCTGGTACGCACAAGGGGCCCCCCGAAGTCGAATACGGGGTTGGCCATCTTGCTCGCGAGGGTCGGCGTGACGAAGCCGCCACGGCCCCCCGTCGCCGGCATGGCGCCACGACCCGCCGCGGCAGCGGAGTTGCCGACGTCCTGCTTCCACTGCGCGACCAGTCCCTTGCTCGATGCCGTCAGGCTCTGCTCTCGCGCATACTGATCGCGCTGCACCTGCGTGGCCAGGCGAATTTTCTCGGTGCCGCTCGCCTGTGCGCCCACGAGCTTGGGCTGCAGGTTCGACACGACACCATCACTCCGAGTCCCGCGCTGCGCCGCCGCCCGCCGCCGGGCGTTCAGTTCGTCGACCTGCGCTCGGGTCGTCTGCTCGGAGCTGAACATGATGAGCAGGCTGAAACGGCGCCCCCAGTCGGTGTTGGCGCGCATCTCCTGCCGGATGGCCGACGAGATGCGGGCCGTGAACATGCCCTTGGGCGCCCAGCCCTTCGTCAGCTCCCACTGCGCGACCCAGAGGGCCAAGATGGGGCTGTCGGCCCCGGACAACCGGGTCAGCGGGCGCGGTACGTTCGGGCGGACCCGCAGCCCCACCAGCGCGTCGTCGGGTCGGCTGTAGACGGTGCTCTGCCCCGGGGCGAGGGCCGCCACATAGCGGTTCCACACGCACGCCTGAAGCACCTGGCCGAAGGTCAAGCCGAAGACCTCGGTCCCCGTGTTGCCCGTCCGCTGGCGGCGACCGAGCACGGAAATCGTATTTCGCCAGGGATAGACCGTGATCGGCGTCCGCCGTGCAGGCGTGGCATCTCGAGCAGCCAGAGCAGCGCGCGTTTCCGCTGTGGTCGCGGCCCACGTACCATGGCGAGCAACGCGTCCACCGCAGAGTCGAACTGGCAGGCTCGTCGCCGGTGCATCGAGGTTGAAGGCTTCGCGGATGCGGAGACCTTCACCCGTACGAGCCGCCGCCTCACGCTGAAAGGCGCTCCACGTCGTCTCGTCGACCTGCCCCGTCACCGGCAGGCCGAGACGCTGCTGCAGGCAGATGACCAGGTCGACCACCTGGGGGTCGGCCGCACTGAGCCCGAGGGTGCTCTCGACCGGCAGTCGCGTCGGCCACCAGCCGTGACGGCAACTCGAAACGATGTTTGCGAGGCCCGCGTTGACGTACTGCTCGATGGTCAGCGGTGAGCGGAGGGAGGCGACGGGTGTGGATGCCCTGCCCGCGGTGTGCTTCACCGTATGGGCGATGGTTTTCGCGTGGGCGCTGGCTGCCGGCATGTGATCACTCCTGTGGGACGTGATCACCATGCCGCGCACGGGCTGATTCTTCAACACCTTCGTCGGCATCCGATGGTGCGGGCGCCGGGAGGACAACGCCCTTCTCCCCCGGGATGCGCATCTGGAGTCGGCGTAATAGGCTCTCGGCGTGCGCTATCAGGACATCCGCGGGCGGTGGCGGAGAGCCGTCGGAGAGCAGGAAAGCGGCTTGGAGCAGGACTTGTAGCAGAGACGCCATCAGGGTCTCCGACTGGGTGTGCGAGGGCTGTCGAGTTGCTTCTCGATCCGGGTGAGCAACTCACCAAGTCGGCGTCGGTCTTCCATGTCCAGCCGGTCCCGCGTCTCGACTTGGGCACGCAGTTGCCGGAATTGCTCTTCCAAGCTGCGCATACTGTCGCGCAGCCCACCCTGCTCTGTTTCGACGTGTTGTACGCGAACCGAGATGCCCGGGGCGTCACCCAAACCGTCAAGTCGCATGCCCAACCGAGCGACTTCCGACCGCAAATCGTATGCGTAGGCCGCCCCGCCCAGGAGTAGGGCCGCCAGCGCGACGAGATGTCGGGGGAGCAGGTGAATACGGGTTTTCTCGGGGTCCAGAATGCTGCTCTGTGGGCTGGCCATCAGGCGTCCTTTCCGATCTTGTTGCGGTCGGCCAAGTACCTGTAAACCGCCCCACCACCGGCGATGTACGCGATGGTTTCGATCGCCTTCATGGTGACGCCCTCGGGGCGCTCCATAAACACCACGACCATGATCGCCAAGATGGCGAACATGGCGAGTATGATTGTCCGCCAGGGTCCGAGGCCGTTTGAGGATGGGAATGTCGACATGACGTGGCTCCTGTAAGTAGTCAGGATGCCAGGATGGGCGGGAAAGGCAAGACTCAACCGAGGAGTTGGCTGTCAAGTCCCCCACGGGGAGGTACTCGTCGTGGTTCCAGAGTGCGCGACGACGCCCAATCGGTAGGCGTTCGCGCTGACCTCCGCGTACATCTGGAAGCGAGCACCGACCATCTTCCGGGTCAGGACTGGCGCCCGCCGTCATCCAACAAATTCGAGCCGGAGACGTTCTGATCATCAAGCATCGTCGGCGTCAGCACGAACTGGTCACTGTTGCAAGCCGGGCACGTACGGGCGGGCTTTCGCCCGCCTTTACGAAACGTCGTCCGATACTTGGTTCCGCAATTCGCACACGTTACGCTCACCACCGACTTCATTCAGGTTTACCTCGTGCAAGTTCTTCGTAGAACTTCATGTTGGTGTTCAATCTCTGATCTGCTGGCGCATATTCTAGGGCCAATCGGCCCTGCGTCACCGCCAAATCCGCGTGGCCAAGCCGGTAGGCCGCAATGGCAGCCAGGTCGTGCGGTTTCCAGCCCCAGGCCGTGGCGTCGTTCGGCCACGTCGTCCTGAAATCGACGATTTGTAGGGCTTTCATTGCGGCAGCCAAGCACTCGGACCATTGCGAGCGCCGGTACATGGCGTCAGCCAATGCAACCCAGGGCTCACGGCGCAACGGGTCTTCCGACGTACCCCGCTTGTACCACTCCAACGCCGCATCCCCGCGGTTCAGAGCTTCACACGCATCACCCAAGAGACGCGCCACCAAGGCCCGCTCCGCAGGCCACACCGCTGTCGGAAGTGCTAGGTATCGCTCCAACTCGGTGACGGCTTCGGCCCACAGCCGGTGGTACGTCAACTCACGCGCGTAGTAGAAGCTGTTACGCGAACAAAACGGGTCTTCCGTTGCTCCAGCCCTAAGCAAGTCGAGATACTGAGCACGCGACTTGGTTGGATCAGGCAAGTGCCGCAATAGCAGTACGTTCAAGTCCGTTGGGCGCCCCGCCACGCGCGAATCGAGGTACAACGCCTCGTGACACGGGTGGCGCCACATCCAACCATGGCGACTGTGAATCCGTGTCTGGCCGAAAACACCACCACCCCAATCAAACAACACGCGCATCGACGTCGTGTTGGGCCTCCAATGCTGCTCGATATGCTGGCGCCATCCCGGTTCCAGCACTTCATCGACATCGAGGCTGATGCACACGTCCACGTCCGATGGAATCAACCCCATCGCGATGTTACGCGCGTGGTCGAAGCGCCACGGGCGGACGGTGATGTCGTAGACCGTGGCGCCTGCGTCACGCGCAAGCTCTACCGTCCGATCAGTGCTGCCCGTGTCGCAGAGCACAAACAAATCGGCGTCTGCCGCGCTACGGATGCAGCGTTCTACGAACAATTCTTCGTTCTTCGAGATTGCGTAAACACAAATGCGCACAAGCCGACCCCGCATTACGCAAATTACGGGGCCTGTTTGGCCACCTGTAAATTGCATCATACACGCCGGTAGGATGGAAACTAGCCGTTTTAAATGTAAAACGCGGAGCCCGCCACTGGCGAACTCCGCGTTGCTCTAAGTACATCTGCCACTCAGTCGAATTTACTGAATGACAGCACCTCTAAAACCCACGAAAATCGCATTCGTGCTGCTGAGTGCACGCAGCACCGGCTTCGTGACCTCGCCGGTCGTCGTCGGCTCAG
>Ga0208783_10000760_pt1 | contig 19438 bp, 15 predicted proteins | sample DEB19_08_DNA_2_FD_184529 | JGI IMG/M metagenome (GOLD analysis project Ga0208783, IMG submission 184529) | Aqueous microbial communities from the Delaware River and Bay under freshwater to marine salinity gradient to study organic matter... | ecosystem: Environmental > Aquatic > Marine >...
GATGAGCCCGAGATAGACGGAGCGAAGCAGATCGGTGCCGTCGTTGTCGCGGCGGAGCAATCCAGCGCGAAGGTTCGGGAGCAGAACACCGAGACTTCCTTGTTGGACGACGGGGGCTCGATAAATAGCGTCTCTGACCAAGCAGCCGTACCCGCCATAAGCGCCGCCTTAGTTGCCGGATTTGTCGCGTAGTTCAAAGTGACTACCGCGGTGTGATCGGCGTTATCACCTGTGTGGGCGACTCTAATCCGAACATCTACGAGAACCTTACACGCTCGGGTTACCTTGATGCAGTCCAGAGCTGAGTCGAACACGAAGGGGTTAGCTTCGGAGTAGATGGAATAGCCCTGGGAAGCGTCGTAGATCGCCTCAGCAACGGTTATCGTTGCCCCGCTAAACGTCATACTCATCGCCGCCGAGAACGCCGCCGCAGCGTGCGTGTCGTCGACCTCTTCCGCGATGTACTGAGGCTGGAGGACGGCGGTATCGAGGTCAGCGGCGGTAATAGCCGCGCCTGAAGTCCAGTCCACGAGACGGCCGGCGTTGGTCTGCGGGGTGATCCGCTGGATCTTAAGGATCGCTCCGGCTGCCGTGGGCAGCACCGAGGAGTCCAGGGTTACCGTAGCGGCACCTGAGGTTCCGGTGACCGAGAGCAACTGGCCCCCGGCTACCGTCCACTCGGTACCGTTGTAGTAGACCTTAATGTGGGAAAGCAGGAGGAAATCCTTGTTAAAGGAGTACGCCGCCTGACTTGTGTTAGAGATTGTGTACTCGACGTATGAGTTAGCCATTACTTGATACCTCCGTCAGCGATTTTCTCGAAATCGTCCCTCAACGACATCGAAGTACGCCCGGCTTTCTTGTCTTCGTCTGAGCGTGAAAGAAGATAAGTTCTTGCAGCTTTAAGACGCTCGTTGAGGGCGGCGGTCAAGCGCTGCTTAAATAATTCGGCATTAGGCTCACGAACATTTAGTGGCCTAGTCGGGATACTAAGCTCAGGAGCTACAGGCCCCTGATAATTCGGATCCGCGATTGTTGCGGGTAGCGCATCACCGATGTCCCCGAGCCTGGCGTACAAGTATTCGATAAGATTCTGGTTTTTCTTACCGCCGATTCCACCTATAGGGTTTGCAGCCGTAAAGGGGTCGGAGATTTCGATATTAGAATCACCGTACATGTACAAATCGAGCAAATGCGAATGCGCATCTCGGTTGTCACCCATGGTGAACTTCCGCAAATCGGCTTTACCGCCGTTACGCGTCGGATCAGGGTCGGTAAGCATTCGGTCTACGTAAGGGACGGGGTAACCCGCCTGTGCGAGGAGTTTTGCCAGGGTGCGATTTTTACGCTCGCTCTTACCGTCACCCAGGTCAAGGGCGTAGTCTTCGCTAAGACCGAGTACGATATTCCCGAGTTTCTCACCGAAACCTTCAAGTCCAGGCTTAAGCTTCTTCTTTGCGCCTGTGATATCCCGAGATTCGCGGCCTTTACGACCGAGGAAGCGAACAACGTTTCCGGTAAAATCGGGGGCACCGGCCCAGATACCAGCGGTTTTCTTTTCGCCGAACGGCGTGGAGGACCTGTTCTCAAGCTTGTAGCCGCTTTGCAGTTCTGCGAGCGTACCGTAAAGCTGGAAACCTCCGAGGGGTACACCGAGTATTTTGGTCATGAATTCCACGATTGGGTTCGGGAACTCGGTAATGCTTTCCTTGGTCGCTTCTACAAAGTCGGAAGCACCGAGGATGTCAGCAATTTCAAGCAGGGACGCTCCGATGGCTTCAGGACCGTCGGTGACTCCGTCTTGGTAAGCATCTTCCAAATGCCCGATCATTTCGTTAGCCGCCTTAACTGATGGATCGTTGTCGCCAAACATGCCCTTCATCGCTCGGGAACCTTTCCTAGCTCCAGATTCGGCGATGGTGCCGACAAAATCCCAAATAGCCAGGGCGGGCGTGACAATCGGTATCTCCTTACCCATAACCGCGCCGCGCTTAGTCTCCAGAATACGACGCGATTGTCTAGCTGTCCTGCTGCTGCGTTCGTCCAGAATGGTTACAGCTGGTTGCGTAATCTCACCAGATTCGCCTACGCGGGCCCCGGTAGCCGACTCGACGGTCACTTGCCCAACGTCAGTTCTAGCTTCTGTTTCTTCGTCGCGATCCGGTCTAGTTGCCCGGTACACAGCGTATCCGGCAGCCAGGAGTGAAGCCATAGCGATTCGATTTTGGGCACGGGCACGCTCCAGAGCATTACCAGAATAGAGTTCACGACGAGTGAAGAAGAATGATTTAGATGCAGCGCCTTTTTCAGATTTAAAGAGAAGGTGTAGCGGTGCGCTGGCAAAATCCAAAGCTTTGTAGATTTCGTTAACTCTGGTCTTAACGAACAAGTTCTGAATACCGAGCAGGAAACGGGTAAGCTTATTCTGCTCCATGCCCGACAGAACGCTGTTTAAGGCGCCGGCGGTAGTGCCAGTTGGATCCAGGGTAGACGCGCTGTAATCGAGATATGCCCTAGTCGAGGCGTTAGTATCGGACAAGACCTTAGGAGCCGCCGTCGCGTCCAGCCCTGAGGTCGCGTATTCTTCGGTTCCGGGTGCAGCCGCCGGATCTCGCATGCGCATAGCCTTGTTCATGTCGTCGTTGTACTGACGTCTGACAGCCGCAGTGTAGGTAATCGGATCTTTAATCTTCCCAGTTTGGGGGTCTCTGTAGATTCCCAGAGCATCGACCTTCTTAGCCGCATCGCGCATAAGTTCACCTTCGGTGCGCATAACAGTTTGGTCTAAGTACTGATCCCATGCAGCGTCTGCCTCGGAAGCCGCCTTAGCGACGTCCTGGCTTTTGTTGGTGTCCAGCCACCTGTAGACGAAACTGGTCTTAAATTCCGTCTCGTTAATCTTGAGTCTGAAGACTTCGTCCATCATCGGCAAGGTGCGCGCTGCAGAGTTAACTACAAACTCACCACCGATATTAGGATTATCGAGGTCAAAGAGGGCGGAGGGATCTGCCCCTTCGATAACACGACCTCTTGCAGTTCTAACGCGGTTAAGCGCGTCAGCTGCCCGAGCTTCGATTGGGGACAGGGTGGATCTACCGGTTTTAGCTACTTCTTTAATCGCACCGAGCGCCTTGATGTTATGCGTGAACCAAACTTTAAACATCAGATTTGCGCGGTAGATCGAAGCCAAATCACGTGGGGTTTTCGCGGACATCCGCATAAGCCGCATAATTTGAGCGCCGAGGAATTCGACAGCGTATTGAACTGAGTTAGCGATCAATACGTTCTTAGCGCTGTACGTCAAATGCGCTTTTGAGTAGGTGTTAAGCAAGCGGTTAAGGCGGCGTTCACCCTTACTTTCTGGTGCCGGGATGTTGATATCGGCGGTTACGTTCGCCGTTCTTACATCACCTTTAGCCATGTTCATAAGCTGACGTTCAATTTCAATTAAATCGGCCTCTGCTTCAGCTACGAGTGCCTTTTTAGGATCTGTAATGTCGGGGAAGCGTTGCTCACCACTAGCGATTCTCTGCCTGGCTTTAGCTTCAACAGCAGCTTGAATCTCAAGGGCGGTAGGAAGATCACCGCTTCCGGTCGTGCGGGCAAACGGATTAAATGCACCGCGGTCCGGTTTGCGCAGTATTTCGGTCATTAGCGACAAAGCTTCAAGAGCCCGAATCTGATCCTCATCCATCAGCGTGTTCAAGAACTCCATTACCGGCCCGGTAAGTCCGCCTTGTTCAGTTTTAAGTTGACGCAGGACGGCTTTAGTGTCCGCCTCATCTAGTACCCCAGCGCGGATGAGAATCAGAATATCCTCTCCGAGAGTATCTTTTTGGGAGTTCAACTCGGACAAAATTGTAGCCGGGAGATTGTATCCAGGGCCAACTTGAGTTGGGACGGCGTAACCACCAGATCGCTCGAACGGGATGTCCGAGAGAATTACTTCACCGTTTGTCTGATCAACAACTTCTCGAATAGCAATATCAGGTTCCGGGAAAGCAGCGGCTCGCGGCATCACAGGCTCGGCAGGCACACCCATGTTTGCTGCTACTTCTAACCCTGCTTTTTGTGCGCTGGCTGGCGCCGCGGCCTCGGTCAGTTCTTCAAGTGTTCTAGACGGAACTTCTTTACTCCCAGTAACCATCTGCCGTCTAGTCGGCAATACGGTTTGGGCTCTAGCAAGCGCCGCCTCATTAAGGAACGGGTCAGCACCGGAGGCGCCGGTAAGAGTACCGGTCTTAACCGCTTTACGAAGTCGAAGCGAAGCCAAGAATGTCTGAATAATTGCGTTAGTAGCCTGCGCACGCTGTTCACGCGTAAGGCGATTAGGATTACCGTCGGGAAGCAGCCGATCGATAAATCGTACAGTCTGGAGGATAGAATCACGGGCTAGCGTGATTTCTACGATAGCTGCTGCCGCCGTAGGTCCGTAATTCTTGACATCATCTGGGGCATTACGCAGCGCATCTTGGATTTGATTGCTAAGCGCGGTAGTAGGATTCCGCTCGGCACCGTATCTAATCGCTCGATTTTCAGCGATAGCCTCAAGAAGGACGCCCTGCTGTGTCGGGGTCATACCGTCCCAAAGACGCCCGAAAGTCCGCAATACCGCCTTAACGCCGATAGCACCAAACAAATCCTGATCATGCATGTGTGACCAGGAGATAATCTTCGGCAGGCCCATTTCACCGAGATCGTTAATCAGTTTCTTTGCGGCTTGCGTGTTGTTAACTTCTCCGGTGAGAATCTTAGGCATTTCTTCGTCAATGAGTTTAGACCACTCATACGTAAATACCGTGACGATATCCTTACGCAGCATTTCTCTGGTTGCCGGATCGAGATTGGAATTAGGGTCATCCAATTTCTGGATCATTTCGACAACAGAATCGGTCAATTCTTTACTCTTAACCGCGATAGGTACTTCAAGGGACTTACCGCTAAGCACTACGCCTGATTCCGTGCGTACCTTAGCTTCCCCGGATTTAGCGATGCCCTTAAGCTCTTCAAGTTGACCAACGGCTTCCCGAGTCGGCCCAAATCGTTCGGTAATACGCTGCCTGGCAGCCGCTGCATCGTCAGGGGATACATCAAATACCGGGCGAGTTTGGCGCCCAGTTACCGGCAAATTGGGCCCCTGCGGAAGAGGCGGCAGTGGGGGTTCAGGCAAACCGGCAGCACGCGCAGCGTCCGCCCTGACGGTCCAATCGTCCATAACGCGTCTGACTTGAGCATCAAGTTCGGCTTGATCACCTCCGGTGAACTCTCGTTCCGGGGGCTGCCCGCGCATGAACATGGGATCTTCAAGAGTTTGATCCAGACCAGCTTTAATCTGCGCATCGGGGTCTGAGCCGGCAACAGCCGCCGCCAGTTTAAGGCGCTGCGGGTTGTTCTTCGGCAAATTGCTGAAGGCGTCAAAGAGCTCATCGGCACTCTTCGCCATGATGCCGAGCCCGATCTTAGCAATACCGCCGATTACCATGCTTGTAAGAGCACCGCCGGTAGCTCCGCCGAGGTAATCCGATACGGCCTGTTCAAGGCTGCTGAGGGGCTTACCGGACGCCAGAATTTCCGGAAGCTTGTCCTCCAGCCCGAGCGTCTTAGCCCACCAACGAACATCGGCTACACCGTTTTGACGGCTGTCCCAGACGCGCTGGAGGTTATTCTCGAGTCCGTTAACGTTCATGAAGGCGAGAGCACGCCCAAGTTTAGTTTTGTTACCCGTGACGTCAAACAGCTTTTTGACGACTCCGGCAGCTTTGTACTGACTCGCCAGGGGACCGATAGCCGCTGCCCCGGTCTGCGCGATCAGGTACGATATGGTAGCTTGAGTCACCGCCTCGGAAACAAAGGCTCCCCACTCTCCCTGCGGGGCAAAGTAGAAGTCCTTAGGATCGGTGCTGAACTCCTTGATAGGCTTACCTTCGCTGTCCTCAACGCCCATCGCTGTGAACCAGCGGTCAGGAAGCATATTCGCGGCAGCTCGGCCAACTCCTTCAACCCCCGCAACTGTCCCCTGGGACGTCTCCTTCATGTAGTAATCGGTAGCCTTACCGGTATCGTAGATGGCGTCCCCTACGCTAACCAGATTATCGGAAACCGTTTGCTTAACTATTTGCTTACCGAAGCCCTCAATGGCACCCATGATCGCTTCACCCAGCCCGGTCGGCTCAGGTGCGGGGGCAGGAGGGATAACCTGCTTCATAGCCTCCGTGCGGCCGATTATGGCCTCTTGAACAGGGCTAAGCTGCGGGGCCGCAACGGGCGTTCCTTGAGGTCCGCCATTAGCCTTAGGGGCATCCTGGGGCGCCATCGGATTAATTTGTTCTTCGGGCATCTTAGTCCTTTAGAAATCGGGGAATGCTTCAACAACGCCTTTTGCGGCGCTCTTTTGGTTGAACTCGATAATTACGCGGGCTGATTGTTTTAGATTAAGACGGACACGCTCATCCGCGGTTACTTCACGCAGTATCTTTGGGTCGGTAAGCAGCGCAACGCCGAATATCCGTTGATACTGATCGTTCTTACCTTCAGAGTACGCGCGATTCCAGCGGTTAATTAATACCTCAGCCATTGAGTTAATTTCCGCTGCGCCGGCCGGATTAAGGACGAATCGTGTAAGCACTTTGCCTTCAATCGTAGTAGCCGTGACGCGATCACCAAATTTAACCAAATACGGATCTTTAGGGGACGCATTTAAGGCTTCAACAAGCGCCTCGGCGAGGATCGATTTTACCTTCTTTTCGTCAGGCTTAACGGCGGCCATCAAACGACCATCCGCCCTAGTAAGCCTGTCGTAGCTGTCGAAGTCGATAATACCGTTATCATACGCAGCGGCTAGTGCGTCGGTAGAAGGCTTAAAAGCTTTCTCGTTAGCCCGCAGTTGTTGTTCGAGCGTGTTGAACGCATCTCGGTATTTGTTCTGAATAGCGGTTCGTCGAGCGGCCGTATCCTCGATTGCCTTAGTCATACGGGCATGTTTTTCAGCTTCTGGTATCTTTTCGAGCGCGATAGCTGAAAGCCGCCTATTTAGTGCCTCATTATCGTCGGACCAGGTCGAGGCCAGTTCCGCGTTAATGCCCGCATTTTTAATCGTCTCTCTAGGCGGCGTGAACCCAAAAGGACGGGAATCACTTATCGAGGCTACACCGGAGTTCTTAGCGGGTTTAAAAGTGGCGGTTTCTTTGAAGTCCTTGTAACTATTCTTAATTTGCGGGACCTTAGTCAGATACTCGTTCAGCTTCGACGCCTCCATGTTCAGAATATCTTTTTCAAGATCGATACGATTCTTGAAGTTGAACATCGTCGCAGCGGTACGTTTAGCCTCCTCGTACTGACCGTTGAAAGCCTGAGACAAGGCGAGCTGTTGGATGGACTTATCCGCTGCGTTGTTGACGTCGATACCGCTGGTAGCCAAATCTGCGAATTGGTTAAAGATTCGGTCGGCGATTACGGGGATGAACGCCCGCTTATTCAGATCAGGGTCGTTCATAGCCGCGGCTACAAATTCGAGTTTTACCTGATTCATTTGGCTGCGGATAAGCTGCGGATCGGCACCAGGTTTAGACAAATCCTGCGCGAGTTTCTGCAACCTACCGACGTAGGAGTCCTTGTCATCACCCTTCGCGAACTCAGCCGAAATGCCGGCATTAATCTGCTTGGTACGGGAATCACCCAGTTCCTGGCTTCTTTGACCGGCTTCGGTTCTGAGTTTGTCCTTAGCCTTTTCCCAGTAAAGACCCTTAATCTGAGTGTTGGTCTTAGGGTCGCGATAAGCCTCAATTCGGTCAATGTACCGCTCGATCAATTCGGTCTGATTAGCGCCGGGGTTATCGTTAAGGAGTTTCGTACCTGCGACTTCAAACGTTTGAGCAAGGAAACGCTGCGGATCAGGAATACCCCCTATAAGGACGTTGTCGAAGATGTACTTATTCAGCCTGTCGTAATCGTCGGAGGCTATGTCGGTTTGGGAACCTAAACTTACAGCCTGCCCGACCAGTTCGTCAGTAACCAGAACACGACGAGCTTCGGTAACGTTCTCCCGAGCCTTCTGCTTAAAATTAGCAGCCATATCCGGTACGTAGCTGCGGATCAGCTTGTTGTACTCCTCGGTGGCGTACGGGCTATTTTTAAACCATGCAAAGTTAGGGTCCTTTGAATACCGCTCGTAGGACTCGGCACGGATCTTAGTTATGGCTGCGTCGATATCTTGAGCCGTAGCGATTCGGGGGAGCCCCGTATTAGGGTCGAGTTCTCTCGAGCCAGTAATCAAATCGGTAAGCGCGGCTTCAATCTTATCACGTTCGCGGTAAGCTGCGGAACGTCCTGAAGCGCGTTCAAATCCGATACGCGTGCCGATGGAGTGTTCCTCAGCGATTTCACCACGGCGTACAAGTTCAGCCAGCGCGGCTTGCTCATCTTTGCCGTTTTCAAAGAGTCCGTCGATACCGGATTCCATGTAGTACTGCTCACCAAATGGAATATCCGCTTCAACTTGTGCCTTCTTAAGCGTACCGTAACCAGCCGCAAAGTCCCGCGCGATTTCAGACCACGCGTTCATGTACGGGTCGGGTGTTATCGTGGGAGCACGGGCGATGATCGTGCGATCGACAGGATCAGCCGCCGGCTGGATCGATACGCCAAACCGAGGTTCCTCGACTTGCGTACGTGGTGTTTCTGCCATGGGTTCTCCTATCCTCCAGCCCCGACATTAGCTCTGCCGGTGCCGCCTACTGGACCTGTTGAGAAGACCGACGGATCGATTCCGGATTGAATCGTAACGCCGGTATTAAATGCTTGAGCGAACGTCCCCAAAGCCGCCGCAAAGAAATTAGGCTGCTGAATTAGATCTGGGGTTGACTGGAGCAGGCGCCCTTCAAGGGTGATCTGCGCTCCGCGCTTCTCGGCTTCGATCTGCGCCCGCTGGTACTGCTTGTTAAGCATAGCGGTATTGACGTACTCAAGCTGCCGCTGTTCAAAGTTCTTAACGAGCTCGTCTACCGATCTACCGGCAACGTTAGCTCTAGCCGCGGCAACGCTGACACGGGCCTGAGCCTCGCCACCCTGACGGGTGATGTCACGGATTTGTTCCGCGATACGAGCGCCCATCTGAAGTTCTTTGTCGTCGAGGGACCGGTAGTTCTCGATAGCGGTCTTACGGGCGAGTTCGTAGTTCCGGGCAGCCATCTCGTTTTCGAGCTTCTGCCGGGCTCTGGCGTACGCAGATTGAGCGCTGTATTGCGCGAATCCGCCCAAGAGCTGAAGTCCACCGCCGATGAGGGCGGGAAGTCCTACACACATAGCGGCCTCCTTTCGAAGAAGCGAATCTTAAATCCCTCATAATCAAATTCGTCGGAAAATGAAAAGCCCAGACCCGAGAGAAAGCGAATTGATTTGATATTCTCAGATAGGATAGTATTTCGGAGATAGAGGGAGGAGTAATCTTTTAAGAACTCTCGGGCCTGGACCATAATTCTTACAGGGGGCTGCACGTCCATAGCATCGGTTCCAACCATCCATGGATGATGGCAAGATGCTCCGGGCGCAATCCCGAAAATACACACAGGTTCGTCGTCGACCGTAGCAATACGGCAAACCGAGCTGCAAGCCACGGATTCACGGACTGCCTCCATAGGGAGGAGACCAGAGAACAAGACAGCTTCCAATCGGTCAACAGCACGTAGAGAATTGCCGATATGCTCAATTTGCTGCTCCGTCGGTACGACTATTTTAACTACCGCCAAGCTTGTTCCTTAGGTCGGTAATTAATGCCCCACGACATCGAAACGATATTCGACGGATAGGGCGTGTTGTTAGTTATTGTGGTGTTGACCAGGTCGGCTTGCCCCATTACGGGGAATTCAAACTCGCCATCCTGGTTAACGACGGTATTCGTGCTCGTATTCGAGGCTACTGGGACCACAAACTCGTAATTAAATGTGCCTCGGTTGTCGATATTAATAGCGACATTAAAGTACCGGCTATCCTTGTAGCGGATACGACCACGGCGGACCTTCATAGGACCGGAGCCGGCTACAGCGTAGCCTTCGTTTGTCCGGCTCTTGATAATCGGTGGACCCGGGTCATAGGTCATCGTGTAACGCTGCCCGACGGTGAAGCTGGTGTGCACCCCGCGGAATGTCCGGGTAGTGGACGAGTTTGTCCCGTACGGGTTAACTTCCTCGTAACTAAACCCGTTGCTGTCTACGAGGACAGCCGCAGCCCCGGTATCCAGGACGTACGGGAAGATTACGGTCGTGTAGTAGGCGTCCGAGGAGAACGTGCAAGCCGTGTGGGCGACCTTACGGTCAAGGCGGATCAGGAAGTCCAAAGAGCCGTCTATTCGTCCTGAGGACGGGTTAAGGCGCTCCACGTAGATTCCGTTAGTGCGCTTAACTAAAACGATGAGCCAGTCTTTAATCCAGGACACGCCCCAGATTTGACCGTTTAGATCCCACCGCATCCACGCGGACATTGACTTCTGGTTGCCCGACCACATGTATTTGTAAGTGTAGATGTAGTTCTTATCGTCGGTAATTATGGACAGCACGTCGTGGTTCGTGCTAACCGACATTTGCTTAATCTCGCCCTTAACGTACGACGGCACCTGGGTGGTGATATCAAATGCGTCAAAGACTTCGTTAGCGTCTACCTGCAAGAACTCACGGATCAGCGAGAAGGAACTGAGCTTCTCGGTAAGGAACACGGCTCTACCGGAGGTTACAGGGGTAACGTACGGTAAGTGGACAAAGTCGGTCGTCGGGACGACGGTAACAGTTCTAGGGGCTAGTACGTCCTGACCGCGCAGAAGGTACTGAGACCGATCAGAAACCAGGAGTAAGTACTGGCTGTACGGAACGGCGTGGTTAATCTTAGCGACCTTAGTTCCACTTACGGCGACATCTATCCGGTCGGTGTCCACGAGATTACGGGTAGTCGTGCGGAAGAAATTGTAGTAATTTCCCTGCTCGGACATGACGATATTATCTTCCGAAATGAACCCCAGGCGGTCCTGGAAGAAGAACATATCGGTAATCGTCTTACCCTCAAACGACGGGAACGGGTTAATGTTCTTATCTCCGCACGTTCTCGGGGTCCAAGTAATGCGTTCAACGGTCAGAACGCCTGGACTGTAGGTCAACTTAATCGGCATCGTAGCCGGGTCTAAGCGGTCGTACTCAATATCCACACTGCTGGGAGCAGGGTTGTACGGGGTCGGTTTGGCGCACTCCTGCCAGTACCCGGAACCAACGTCAATGGTATTGTTGTAGCTACCGATGAACTCGACATAGTGGTCGTCAATATCCCGGTCTCGGTCGCCGATGACCTTGATCTTGAAACCGTCGCGGCAGGTCTCGGGAAGGAAGTTCTCGGCTTGATCTATTTGCCCGTAGAACAAATTAAGCGAGGTGTTGCCTACCGTATCTTCAACGGTAATGGATCCGAAGTTTTGACCTATGTAGTTTCCAGCGCGAGTTAGTTGGATTAACGAGCCGTATCTAGTAGCCGTTATTCCGTGAACGCCACCGGTACCTAAGTTAATTTTGTTTTTAAGATCCTCGGCAATAGCGTTGGTGTTAACTCCAACGTAAGGCGCCGTAGGAGCCAAGGTTTGGGGGTTAACCGTAGTTACGCCGGTATTGAGCGTCCCGTCCCAGGTTGAAGTTGTGTAGGTAGCGGAGTACGGGGAACCGCTAGCCTGCCCTATTTTGACCGTGTAGTTTTGGTTGTAGTTAGCCGCACGGACAAAGATGTAGCCCTCTTTAGCGTAAGCCATCGGAACCATCGTCTGGTAGTTAACCAGATCTTTGGAGGCCATCTTCTCGGTGTTCAGGATGTAGGTTGTGTCCTGGACGGTGAGAGCCTTCAGGCGCTGTTCAGGGAGCGTCGTGTTGCAGTACGAGGCGATGTACCCGTAAGGATCGCTAATCGTTATGGCGGCTCCTGTAACGGCGTTGTACGCCTTCACGGCACCGTTGGTCATAATCAGAACGATCTGCTCGCCTGAGCCGCGGTCAATCGTGTGGAGCTTAGCCCCGTTAGCCGGGATAGCGGCGTTGTTGTAGGCGAAGGCGAGATGCTCGGTAGGAGCCCGTTTATGCAAGCCATCTACCAGATTAACGTAGGCGTTATCTAGGGTAGCGCACTGGTCGGGTCGCCGGACTGACGGAGCCTGCTGGCTGACGCCTCCCAGCACATTATCTATGCTGTAGGAGAACTCGTAGTTTGATGCTCTAGGCATTAGATTCTCCGCAGGATAATTCTACGGTAAGTCTCATTATCGAGGACGTGGTAGTCGCCGATTTCCATCTCGGTACGTTTGAATCGAGCCATAGCTTCAAGCTCGTCCTGACGGGTGAACTGACCCAAAGTCGGCGTACCTACGGTACGGTCTGTGTACATGCGGATAGCCCGAGCCATGATGAAGTCGCGAGCATGGAACGGAAGATCTTCCCATTCTAGGAAAATGGTAGCGATCATGGTGACATCAGCATCGAACTGATCGGTATTCTTGGTGACGTCCCAAAGAAAACCGCCACGAATAGTGTAGTCGTGGTCGGAGCTGTTCTGATTTGGGTCGTCTAAAGAAATGATGTCGGCATTAACGGGTATTTTACCGTCAATATCTTTTAGGAATACGGTTTCGAAACGGTTAAACGTCCAGCCGTCACCTTGCACGCGTCTAGAAGCCTCATCGAGAATGGCCAGGGCGATTTGAACTTGCGCCCCGTTATTCCCCGCAAGCGTGCTTACAGGCGCTTCAGCGGCTGCCGAAAGCATGGCGTTGACGGCTTCAAGTTTGGTGGTGGCTTGCATGGACGTTACCTCCTATCACTTACCCTTTTTCTTGGGCTTAGTGTTTTGGACAATCGGCTTATTCGCCTTTTTGGCGTCGATCACCATCTGTTTGGCGATTTTGGGGTGATTAGCAAACATGTAGGCTTGCTGCTTTTTGGAATCGAACGGCATCTAACACTCCTTAAAGTTAAGGGGAAACCCCCCGGGAGCCTAAGCCCCCGGAGGATCCAGATCAGAGATCAGGTGACGGTGATCTTCGCGCACGCCTCGGGGCGCAACACGTCAACGCCGCAAGCGAGCTTGGCGACGAGGAGATCAGCCTGGTACTCAGTCATGTACTCGGACTCGACGGCGAGATCCGAAACCTTGACCATACCGGCAGCTTCCGTCTGGAAGCAAAGAGCCGCCAACGCCGACGTATCGGCGGTGTAGGTGTTGCCTTCGGTCGAGATGAGACGATGAGCCGTGCTGGTAAAGGCCGTGAAAGGCATGTTGTTGGACATGACCATCTCGAATCCAGCGATATTTCCGAGGCCGCCCGTCGAAACCGAGCCTGCGCCACCAACATCACGATTTACAAACAGACCCGACGTGATGCCTTTGAGAGCACCCGAGAGGAGCCAGTTGTAGATAGCGGGCGGGATAACGCAAACACGACCTTCAGCCGGCACCGCGTTGTTATCCATCGCGGTCTTAACTTCCATGAGCGAAGTCAAGAACAACGGGATATCGGTAGCCACGTTAGCAGCAGCAGTCAACGCCGCAACGTCCGTTCCGTTCGCGGTTGCATTCACGGTCTTCGCGATACCACCCGGGTGACCGGTGTAGTCAGCGTCAACCGCAACGCCAGCGCCGTTGAAGATCACGCGCATGATCGTCTGGTCAATCTTCTCGCCAATCGAGCGACCGAGAAGACGCGAGTACTCAGCGCGGGCATCCCACGCGAGCAACTTAGCTTCAAGGTCATCGATGAGGACCGAAGAAATGAGCAGCTTATCAGCGTAGATGAGCTTCTCGCCTTTGTAGACGTCACCATTTGTGGTCGCAGTGCTAGCATAACCAGCCGCGTCGGTCGAGATGATATTCTGACCGGCGGTGTGGTAACCCGCAATTGCGGTTCCAAGCTTAGGGAACGAGATCGACTTCGCACCCTTAGGAAGAGTACGCTGACGAACTTTATCCATAGCGACGGTGGTCTTCGCAAACTCGGCGAGGACTTCACCTGCAAACAATTCGTAAAGCAGCGTGGTGTTAGCCGCCGCTGTTCCAATTACACGTGCCATGATTTACCTCCTGCGCTATGCGCAGAAAAAGAAACAAAAGAAACGAACAAATGTGAGACGATCACATGAATCCGAGTCTCGCAGGATTATCCGCCCGTAGGCAGGTCGCAGGAGGCTACCGGAACTGTTTAGGTCGCACGCCGCTTTTTCGAGCGGCACTCTTTGCAAACACGGCGATTAGTTCCAGGAACATCCTGAAACGGGTGGCCTAGTTTGCAAGTTGTCTTTCGGGAATTCCAATGGACGTAGCGTCCACGGTTGATTTTAGGATCTACGGCTTCAAGATGGGCTGGATTGACGCATCTTTTTACGCCGCATTTGTGATCCACATCTAAGGGACCCGGATCCCCTACAGCAACGGCTAGGGAGAATCGATGAGCTAAACGGTATTTCTTACCGTCTAGAACCGCATTAATTCTCCCGTAACCGGACGGATTAAGAGCACCTACCCATAACCAGCACCCATTCGGGTCTATTTGGATGTGTTTCTTAACCCTATCTAAGCTCAACTAAATCTCGATACTTTGAGCTTATCTTCAACCCGACGGCGATAGCCGGGGTCGTTTTTGTAACGTGGGTCGGCAACAGCTTTAGCCAACTCAGCGCGGCTAGCGAAACCCTCAGGTCCGGTAGCGCTGCTGCCCTGCATAAGTTTTGGACCTTGCGCAGTTTTGTGTCTAGCCGACAAACCCGAAACTGCCATGTTAATCATGGCTGGATCCCCAGAGGTCACAGCCTTGTTAAAGGCGTCAATTTCTGTCTTGTTCAGATTAGTGCTGGCCCAACTGACCATTTCCTGGTACCCTTCCGCGCCACCGGCAAGGGAAAATACCTGATTACGAGCCTGCTCAAGCACTGCCTGCTGTCCGGATATGAAGCTATCGACCATCTTTTTAGAGAAGCCTCTAGCTTTAAGCGCGGTGTACGACTCATCAGACAGTTTTCCTGTTTCCATGAACTCCTTTGAATACGTTTCGATGAACGCATCCGGGTCCTCTGGGGCAGGGGGCGCCTCTTTAATTGCCAACGGATCTGAGGTAGCGGCTTCCGCCACCGGTTCAGCCGGCTTGCCGAGCTTAGATTCAAGGGCGGCATAAGCCTTTGCGAGATCCTGAGGGTCTTTAAATTTCTCGGGGAGCCACTCGGGTCGTGCGCTTTCCGTAACTTTCGGCGAAGCCTCCGAGGTAGGCTCAGCGAGTGGATTAGAAACAGGCGCTGGTGCTTCAACACCTGCCGGTTCCGTACTGATAGAAACAGCTTTAAGATCGGCCATAGATTACTCCTGTACTGGCGGTTGAACGGGCATCATACCCGGAGGAAGCGGCATACCGGCTCCACCAGTTTCCTGCTGTTGCTGTAGTGCCGACTTCATAATGTCCATAAATCCGCCGGTAGCCGGACCAACGGCTGCCTTAGCAGCGATAGCGGCGTTACCTGCGGCTTGCGCTTGTTGCGCTTCTGCGTCCATATCTTCCCTCGTCTTCACTAATCCCTTAATATCCAGGCCCAGAGCCATAGCGGCGGTTCTGGCTAGGACTTCGGCATTAACAAATTTGGGGATCGCTTCCGGGCCTAACGTTGTCTGGATAATACCTGCCCAAGCGCGGAGGCGCTCCAGGTCCGACATACGTCCGAGAGCTTCCGTACCGGTGATGATTGCCGGACGAATAGCGCTCTTTAGTGCCTTCGGAATTGCGACGATTTCACGGCCGTTAGTAAGTTGGGCCATCATTCGTCGCACTAATGGAAGCTGCAATTCCTGGCTAAGCGTGGCGTAGACACCGCCGAGGGCGGCCTCCAGCTCGCTAGCTAACAGCCTGATTTCTTCCGCGGTAACGCGCTCAGCTTGGCGTTGCACGCTGGCGTTAAGCAGGAAACTCGCTTCCACGCGTCTCGTAATAGCGGCTACGGTCTCTAACGCGACTCGGAAATCACCTCCTTTTTGCACTTGTAGGAAGCTGACATCAGCAGCATTTCCTACAACAAAGGCACCGTTTTCGGCTTTGTTCAAATCCGATGCCTTAGTGTAACCAGCAGGGTTGACCAGACCTACGACACGAGACGAAGCGGCGGAGCCAATTACGATAGCCTTAGTAAGGGCTTCGAGAGAGGCAAGATCGCCCAACATTTCTTCGACAAGGCCGCGGCCATAGTGCTCACCAGAGATAGCTGTCCAGCGAAGAGCGAGGAAGGGCAGCAGTTCGGCTTCGTACTCACCGACAGATTCGGGGATTATCTTACCCTCGATCTCCTGGTGTACTTCGAACTTACCGCTTTCCTCTTTCTCGACGTACGTGTAAAGATCGTAAGTCTCCTTTCCAGGTTCGCGTTCTTCGTCCTCGATTTCTACATCGAGTCCGAGCAATTTCATAGCGTCTTTGGGCAGAGCGTATTTGGAAATCGATTCTTTAATCACGATTTCGCAAATGTTCCCCATGGGATCGCGTTCGACAACGTAGTTCTTCAGGCTGAATACCCGCAAACCACCTTCGTCGGGCAAATGGATCAAGGCGTTACCCGTAGCGATAAGCAATTTAATCGCGTAAGTAAGCGCAGGGCGGAGAGCCCGAATCTCGATTTCACCGCTCACCCGCCGCTCAATAGCGGCAAGGGCTTCATGTACGGTCATCTTAAGTTCTGGATCCGCGTCCAACTGGCGACCAGCCTTATCGTCGATAACCAGACGGAAGAACGGGGAATTAGGCGGGACCAGGGAGAGCACTAGCTTAGATGCGAGGTGATTAATACCTCTAGCACCTACGGAATTATACGGACCCTCAAGTTGTTGGGCGTAGTTAAATCCGGTTTCAGGGAACAGAGCCGGAATGGTCAACTCGCAGCAATCTTCCGCACGAAGTTCGTACATTCGCCGTTTTCCGACGCCTTTTTCGTAGCAGTAAGCTGCTGTTTCCATTCCACTCATTATCGGCTCCTTACGTTAGCTGACCTAGTCGGAATAATGAACTCCCTACCCAAAGCATAAGGTGCAAACTTTCGCTGGAAAGCTGCTTGGGCAGCCGGAGTCGGCACGGGGGTGTTCGCGGTATTAGGCGGACTTCCCATGTGAGAAATGTATTTTCCAGGATTAAGAAGGTCGCCCATCATAGGTCGTGTCCCGCCGCTAGAAGTACACATCAGCCCATCCCCGTCACGTTAGTAGGCGTAGTCGGGACGACCTGCGGTGCCTGGATAGTAAGCGTTGCGCTGGGCGAGCCGCGAAGAGAGGGCTTCTTAGCCTTAGTCGGGGCGGACACCTTACTAATCGTTACATTAGGAACTGGCGCCGGAGGCGGAGGGGGCGGTGGAAGTTCCACCTTAGGCATGCTAGGTGCGAAACACATTAGACTGCTCCTTCTGTTTTGCGGAGACGTCGATTAAGAAATCGATGACCTTTTGAACTCCCGCATTGTAGTAGATTTCCGTAGGGTTAGATAACGGATGGATTTCTTTAATCGGGAACACTTTACGCAATTCCGTGATTAGCTCATCCGACAGCAGCGGAAACCGCTCGAATGCGTCGTGATTAGGTTCTTTAAGCCTTTTCATTCTTGCCTTTCTTAGCGGGTTTCTCAGCTTTAACGGGTAGCTTTTCTAGCGCTTGAAGGCGGGTAGTCAGATCAGTTACTGCGTTTTCCAACTGGCTAATCCGGCCAATTAAAGCCATCAGATAGAAATCTATGGTCATTTAGGACTCCACAAAAGTTTTTGGGTTTTCAAATCCAACTCGCCATACCTTAGAATACGGGCGGCGGCTGCGTTAGCAAACGCGTCCTCAGCGGTCAGCCCCTGATTAACGAAGGTCTTAACTACGGCTTTCCACAGATTTGCCCCAGCCTCGTCCAAGATAGCCCTGGCTTTTACAGGTCCGACTCCTGGGCAACCTTGATAATTATCGGTCTTATCGCCCACTAGGGTCTGGTACATGTGGTTGTAATCTGCCTCTTCCGGCGATATCAACCGAGGAACGTCGTCTTTATCTGGATTAAATAACCAGCCGGGAATGGTCTTTAGATCCTTATCTACCGATACGATAATTCTTTTGAGCTTTTCCGGTTTGGTTGCCAGCCAACCGCAAATGTCGTCGGCTTCCATGCCCGGTTTTTGTACGCACTTATAGTTGGTCTGCAGCCACTCTTTAAGGGCTTTAAATCCAACAGGTTTTCTCGATTTCTTACGAGTAGCTTTGTATTCCGGGTAATACTGATGCCGCCAATTTTTGGAATCGGTCAAGGCAAGGATCATATCCGATGTTTTAAAACGGTCTTTTAGAGCCAGCAGCTTACCGGAAATAATCGGTTTAGCGAGAGCCAGATCCGTCGTAACGCTCCACACATCGTGTTCCCACTCAATTTCCAGCTCAGCGGCGAAAGCCGCCTGGTAGATCAAGGTATCGGCGTCTATCACCAATTGGCATTTCATTCTGAATCCTCGTCTTCTTCTTCTTCCTTGTCCTCAAATTCGAGGCTGGCTATTGGTTCGAACGGTAAGTCCGGGGACTCAACCAGTTCGGAGAGCGCGTCTATCAAACGCTTACCGTTCGTGATGCGCTTGTTCTTTTTGTAGGCTTTAACGGCTGCCTCACCGAGCAAGGTAAAGCGAGCCAGCTGGTACTCCTCAAACATGGAATGCAAGCGGAATACGTAAGACCCTTTGAACTTCGGGTATTTACCGATAACCATAGAGCTAATCGGTGATACCGCAAAGTCATTCTTTTTAGGCGGGTCGTTTTCACCTTCGTAAAAGCCTGACGTCAACAGGATGTCGTCGTCGGGTCCCTTATGGAGGATGAGGCAAAGGTCACCCACAGATATGAGCAACCCACGCGAGTCCACCCGGAGGTCATGTAATTCACCCATTAGTGTGTCTCCGCCCAATTGGCTCCGACCTTTGCGTCGGTATCCAGGGGGCAACGGAATTTGTAGAACACTCCGGCGGCTTTTAAAGCTTCCCGGAATAGCGCACCTACATCGGCAGCCGTTTGATCTGATGTCTCTACCTGAAGCTCGTCGTGAACATGTAAAACGATTTTAGTGTCCGTGTACTTTGTGTTTTCCTGCAAAGCACAGGCTAAAAGAACGGTTGCCTTCTTCATTAATACCGCTTCGGCGCCTTGCAACAAAACGTTAAGGGCGGCGTGTGCCGAACGGATATGGTAAAACCGCCCGTCGATACCCTTGAGGTACTTTCTTACGCTAAGAGTATTTTCGATGTTCGAGGTAAGCAGCCCGAACGCCGGAAGGTTCTCTAAGAACCGCTTACGGACATTACCTGCCTCAGCCGGGGAGCAGTTCAGGATGGAGCCCAGCTTGTTATTGCCGGCTCCGAACAGGAACGCGTAGATGAAACGCTTAGCCTCA
>Ga0208783_10000761_pt1 | contig 19426 bp, 15 predicted proteins | sample DEB19_08_DNA_2_FD_184529 | JGI IMG/M metagenome (GOLD analysis project Ga0208783, IMG submission 184529) | Aqueous microbial communities from the Delaware River and Bay under freshwater to marine salinity gradient to study organic matter... | ecosystem: Environmental > Aquatic > Marine >...
ACCTGGGCGACGGGCGCATCCGGCTCGACCTCGACGAGGAAGGGACGGGAGTCTCGGGAACGGTCGAGATCGCGCGCGTGGCGGGCGACGGGGCGAGGCTCGGCGGGGTCGAAGGCCGGGTCTCCGGGCGACGCGACCGCGTGCAGATCGAGCTCGCGGCGCGCGACGGCGACTGGCGCGGCGCCCCGCTGCAGCGGATCGCCCTCGAGGGAGCCGTCGTCGACGGCGGCCTCGACGTGCGCGCCGCCCGGGCGGACGCGCTCGGCGGTGCCGTGGTCGCGCAGGGCAGGATCACGCGCGCCGACGGCGGCCGCTGGAGCGCCGCGATCGACCCGCGCCTCGAGTCGATCGATCTCGCCGGCCTGCTCGCCGTGGCCGGCTCGAGCGGGTCGGGGCGCGGCAAGCTCGCCGGCACGGCGCGGCTCGCCACCACGGGCGTCGATCTCGCGGAGGCCGTCCGGAATCTCTCGGGCGACTTCCGGGTGGTGCTGCGCGACGGCGAGATCGGCGGGCTGAACGTCGCCGCGACGACGCTCTCGGGGCTGCGAGGCGTGCCCGGCCTCCGCGACGCGGTGCTGCGGAGCGCGCGCGCCGACGCGCCTCGCCTGCTCTCTCCGGCGAGCGAGTTCGGCGCGCTCGACGTCGCGGGTCGGGTCGGCGACGGCGCGATCCGCCTCGAGCGGGTGCGGCTCGACAGCGACGACTACACGTTCGACGCGCACGGCAGCGTCGGGTTCGACGGCGCGACCGATCTCGAAGGCAAGCTCGCGATCTCGCGCGCGGCCTCGAAGGCGCTCGTGTCGGAGTCGGGCATGGCCTCCCTGCTCTCGGCGAGCGACGGCCTCGTCACGATCCCGATCGTCCTGCACGGCACCTGGCCCGCGCTCTCGGGCGGGCCGACGTCGGACTTCGTCGGGCTCCTCGCGCAGCGCGCGATGGGCGTGCGCGAAGGCGACGACCTGGGCGGCCTCGTGAAGCGACTGCTCGGCGGCCGCGCGCCCAGGGCGCCCGGCGAGCCGGCCCCGGCCGCCCCGGCAAGGTGAGGTCCGCGCCCGGCCCGGCCGAGGGCTGGACTCGTCTCGGCGCCTCGGGGCTCCTCGCCCGGGCGCTGCTCGTCTCGCGACGCGACATCGCCTTCTGGAAGCACCTGTTCGAGTCCCACGAGGGGGTGGCGATCCTGCGCACGGTCGAGACGCTCGACCTGGATCGGGCGATCGTCGCCCTGATCGCGACGCCCGACTGGACGTCGGTCGCGAGCGGGATCCTCGACTCGGTCCGGGCCGACGGCACGCCCGCGTTCGAGGACCGGGCGCTGCCGTCGGCCTGCCACGAGGACTGGTTCCTCGCGACCTGGGCGCGCGAGGACTGAGGGGCCCGGCGCGCCGGCGCCCCGGGCGTTCGCTCCGCGGGCCGCGCGACCGGCGCTCGTCGGCGGGAGGTCGCGATCGGTGCGCCCGCGGAGTTGCAAATGTCCGCGGGGTCGGGCCCACTCCGTTCCATGTCGGAAAGCGAATCGACGGGGAGCCGCAGCCGCCTCGACTCCTTCGCCCTGGTCGGCGCGGCCTACCTGGTCGCGCTCGCGGTCGGCTGCTGGACGGCGCTCCTGTTCGGAGCCGAGCGGCCCCTGCTGACGCTCGCGGCCGCGGACCTCGCGGCGACGCTCGCGATCTGGGCCTTCAGCATGGCGTTCGACAACGGCAGCTTCTACGACGCGTTCTGGAGCGTCGCGCCGCCGTTCTTCGTCGCCTGGTGGATCGCGCAGGCGGGACCGGGCGTCTCCGGCGTGAGGCAGGCGGCGGTCGCGATCCTCGTGCTCGCGTGGGCGGTGCGCCTCACCTGGAACTGGGCGCGGGGCTGGACGGGACTCCACCACGAGGACTGGCGCTACCCGCTGCTCTACGAGCGCGCGCCGATGCCGAAGTGGGCCTCGAGCCTGTTCGGCGTCCACGTCTTCCCGACCCTGCAGGTCTTCCTCGGCTCGCTCGCGCTCGTCCCGGCGCTCGCGCGCGGCACGCGGCCCTTCGGCGCGCTCGACGTGCTGGCGGTGCTGGTCACGTCGGCCGCGATCCTGGTCGAGCTCGTCGCCGACGAGCAGATGCGCGCGTTCGCGCGCGACAAGCGCCCGGGGGCGATCATGGACCGTGGTCTCTGGAAGTGGTCGCGCCACCCGAATTACTTCGGCGAGCTCTCCTTCTGGTGGGGCCTCTGGCTGTTCGGCGTGGCCGCCTCGCCCTCGTCGTGGTGGTGGACGATCCTCGGGCCGCTCGCGATGACCGCGATGTTCCTGTTCGCGAGCATCCCGATGCTCGACGAGCGCAGCGCCGAGCGTCGGCCCGGCTTCGAGGAGTACGCGCGCCGGACGCGTGCGATGATCCCGCTCCCCCGCCTCTCGTGAGGCGGGACGAGGCCTACTCTTCGGTCGCGTCGCGCCGGAACGCCCAGGCGACGCCGATGCTTACGACGTAGAGCAGGGTGAGCGGGGCCGCGAGCAGCATCTGCGACGCCACGTCGGGGCCCGGCGTCAGCACGGCCGCGACGACCGCGATCCCGATGATCGCGTAGCGCCACGGGCGGATCAGGCTCATGTGGTCGATCGCCCCGGTACGCGCGAGGAAGAAGGTGACGACCGGCAGCTCGAAGGTCAGGCCGAAGGCGAGGATCAGCCGCGAGCTGAACGAGAGGTACTCGCTCACGCGGATCGCGGGCTCGATCCCGATCGACGCGTACTGGTCGATGAAGAAGCCGTAGCCGACCTGGAAGACGTAGCGCCAGCAGAACAGCGCGCCCGCGAGGAAGAAGAGCGTGCCGAAGAGCACGAACGGCACGACGTAGGCGCGCTCGTGGCTGTGCAGCCCCGGCGCGACGAAGCCCCAGACCTGCAGCAGCACGAACGGCAGTGCCAGGATGAAGCCCGCGATCGCGGACACCTTGAGCTTGGTGAAGAACGCCTCGGCGAGTCCCGTGCCGATCAGGCGGACGTCGTGGCCCTTGGCGGCCTCGTGGAGCGGGCGCACGAGGATCTCGAAGAGCGAGTCGGCGAACCAGTAGGCGAGGCAGGCGCCGCCGGCGACGGCGAGCAGCGCCGCCAGCAGTCGCCAGCGCAGCTCCTCGAGGTGGTCCGTGAGCGGCATCTCGGCCGCGCCGTGGGCGGAGCCGGCCGCGGGGGTGCCGTCGTTGCTCAAGCCTGGGCTTCGCCTTCGCCCGCCGCCCCGGGGGAGGGCGGCGTACTGGCCGCGGCGGTCGCGCTCCCGGGCGCCGCGGTGCCCTCGCCCTCGACGGGGCTTGCGTCCGCGGCCGTCCCTGCGACCGCGGCCGGAGCCGCCTGCGCCTCGGCGAGCGCCTTCTCCCGCGACTTGCGGCGCTGGTCGGCCTCGTGCTGGCGCGCCTCGGCCTCGATCATCGCGCGCGCGGCGTCGAGCTCCTTGTTCACGTCGCCGGTCACCTTGCGGAACTCGGCGAGACCCTTGCCGAGGGCGCGAGCGACTTCCGGCAGGCGGCGCGGCCCGAGCACGATCAGGGCGACCACGAGGATCACCACCATCTCGGGCATCCCGATGCCGAACATGCCCGGGACGCTAGCCGAAGGCCCCGGAGCCGGCAATCGCGGAAGGGGTGCTCAGAGCCGCCAATGCGGTGCGAGGATGCCCTTCAACTGCTCGAACAGGTGCGCCGGGCCGAGCATCTCTTCGACCGGCGGGTCGGGCCGGCAGAGCTCTTCCAGCACCGCGCGCGACGAGCCGCGGATCGCGTCCAGGTCGTACCCGCCCTCGAGGATCGCGAGCAGCCTTCCCTCGCAGGAGTCGCGCGCGACGGACAGCAGGCTGCGCGTCATCGCCCGGAAACCCTCCTCGGTCACCTCCATCCCGCCGAGCGGGTCGCGGTGGTGGCAGTCGAAGCCGGCCGACACGATCACGAACTGCGGCGCGAACTGGCGCAGCACCGGCTCGATCACCTCCTGGAACGCGAGCGCGTAGCCCAGGTCGCCCACGCCGGCCGAGAACGGGACGTTCACGTTGAAGCCGGTGCCCGCGCCGCGGCCGAGGTCGGTCGCGGCCCCGGTGCCCGGGTAGAACGGGTACTGGTGCAGCGAGACGTAGAGCACCCCGGGGTCGTCGTAGAAGATCGCCTCGGTGCCGTTGCCGTGGTGGAGGTCCCAGTCGACGATCGCGATCCGCTCGAGGCCGTGCTCGGCGCGCAGGCGCTCGGCCGCGGCCGCCGCGTTGTTGAACAGGCAGAAGCCCATCGACTGGGCGCGGGTCGCGTGGTGGCCGGGGGGGCGGACGAAGGCGAAGCCGTTCTGCACGTCGCGGCGCGCGACCAGGTCGGCGAGCTCGAGCACGCCGCCCGCGGCGAGCAGCGCGGTCTCGTAGGAACGGGCCGAGGTGTGGGTGTCCGCGTCGATCGCGACGTGGGCCTTGCCCTCGGTCGCTCGCACGGCCTCGAGCAGCGGGGCCGCGTGGACGGCGAGGATCTCGCCCTCGGAGGCGAGCCGCGGCCGGACGCGCTCGATCGGCGCGCCGCGCCAGTCGTGCAGCATCGCCTCGACCGCGTCGATCCGCTCCGGGCGCTCGGGGTGGTGCGGCCCGGGATCGTGGTCGCGGTAGCGGGGGTCGACCAGGACGGCGGTCCGCACGGCGACCTCAGGTGCCCGGGTTCGCGCGCAGGTCGCGCAGCCGCTCGGCGTCGAGGTCCTCCTCGATCGGCAGGCCGAGTTCGTCGACGGCGGGCTTGCGCCGGCCGCGCGCCGGCGGCGCGAAGGTGACCGGCTCGGTCCCGCGCTTGAACGCCTCGAGCCGGGGGCTCTCGGTGTCCCCGTCGGCGCGCAGCCCGGAGCGGCGGTCGATGTTGACCAGCACGATCTCGCGGGGGACCGGGAAGTCGTTCACCGGGGTTCCGTCGGTCGCCTGCGCCATGAAGTTCTCCCAGATCGGGGCCGCGGCCTGGCCGCCGGTCTCCTTCTCGCCGAGCGTCTTGTCCTGGTCGTAGCCGACCCAGACGCCCGCGAGAAGGTCGGGCGTGAAGCCGATGAACCAGGCGTCGCGTCCGTCGTTGGTGGTGCCGGTCTTGCCGGCGACCGGGCGCCCGAGGTCGGCGGCCCGCTTGCCGGTTCCCTGCTCGACCACGCTGCGCATCATGCTCTCCATGAGGTAGGCGGTGTCCTGCGAGAGGACGCGCTTGCCCTGCACGGCGCCGTCGTCCACGACCCGTCCCTTCGCGTCGACGATGCGCGTGACGAAGCGCGGCTCCACCCGGACGCCGAGGTTCGGGAACACGCCGTAGGCTTCGATCATCTCGAGCAGCGTGACCTCGGAGGACCCGAGGCCGATCGAGAGGTTGCGCGGGAAGCGCCGCTCGAAGCCGAAGCGCGGCAGGTAGTCGACGACCCGGTCGATCCCGATCGCGTCGACCAGCTTCACCGTCACCACGTTGCGCGAGAAGGTGAGCGCGTCGCGCAGCGTGGTCGGGCCGTGGTAGCGGTGGTCGAAGTTCTGCGGCGCCCAGCGCTCGCCGCCGCCCATCGCGTAGGAGACCGGCGCGTCGGTGATGATCGAGGCCGGCGTGTACCCGTTGTCGAGCGCCGCCGCGTAGACCAGCGGCTTGAACGACGAGCCCGGCTGGCGGACCGCCTGCGTCGCGCGGTTGAACTGGCTCTGGGCGAAGTCGACGCCGCCGACCATCGCCCGGACGTCGCCGCTCGCCGGCGCCATCGCGACCAGCGCCGCCTGCGTCCCGTTGCTTCCCGAGAGGACGAGCTCGGGGCGGCCGGCGGCGCCCGCGACGACCTTCACGTCGAGCACGTCGCCCGGTCGCGGCGCCCAGCCGGTGCGGGTCGCCCAGGCGAGCCCGCGCGGCGAGATCGAGGCGTTGCCCTTCGCCCAGTGGAGCGGCGTCGAGCCGTCGCGGCGCGCCCCGGCCCGCGGCGCCACCACGACGGCCTCGAGCGTGCTGCCGACCGCGGGAAGCGGTTCGGTGCGCCCGGCGTCGGCGGCCGCGTCGGCCTCCACCACCTCCTGCGCCTTCCCGTCGAGTCGCCGGATCGGGCCGCGGAAGCCCTGGCGCTGGTCGAGGTCCTCGATGCCGTCCGCGACCGCCTTCTCGGCCGCCCGCTGGGTCGGCAGGTCGAGCGTCGTCCAGACCTGCAGCCCGAGCTGCTCGGGGCCGGTCGCGCCGTAGCGCTGCTCGAGGAGGTGGCGGACGTGCTGCAGGAAGTAGGGCGCGGCCGCGGCGGCGGCGGGACGCGCGGGCGAGATCGTGATCGCCTCCGCGGCGGCGCGCTCGGCCTCGGCCCGGGTGACGAAGCCTTCCTCGACCATGCGCTCGAGGACGTAGCGCTGCCGCGCCTTCGCGGCGCGCAGGTGCTGGCGCGGCGCGTAGCGGCTCGGGGCCTGCGGGAGGCCGGCGAGCAGCGCGGTCTCGCCGAGCGTGAGCTCGGAGAGGTCCTTGTCGAAGTACTCGCGCGCCGCGGCCTGCACGCCGTAGGCCCCGTCGCCGAGGTAGATCTGGTTCAGGTAGACGTAGAGGATCTCGTCCTTCGTGAACTGGTTCTCGAGCCGGTAGGCGAGCACGAGCTCCTTCGCCTTGCGCTCGTAGCTCCGTTCGGGCGTGAGCAGCAGCGACTTCACGACCTGCTGGGTGATCGTACTGCCGCCCTGGCGCGTGCCGCCCGCGAGCGAGTTCTTGAGCGCGGCGCGCAGGATGCCCGCCGGGTCGACGCCCTTGTGCTCGAAGAACTTCGAGTCCTCGGCCGCGACGAAGGCGTACTGGACGCCGCGCGGGATCTTGTGGATCGGTGCCAGGTAGCGCTTCTCGGTGAAGAACTCGCCGAGGAGCGACCCGTCGGCGGCGTACACCCGGGTGGCGACCGGAGGGCGCCAGTCGAGCAGCTTCTCGACCGGCGGCAGGCTCTCGTTGAACTCGCGGTAGACGAGCGCGGCGCCGCTGCCGAGGGCCGCGAGCGCGAGCAGCAGGAAGCCGAAGACGAACGTCTTGAAGGGCCGCCGCGCCGGCCTCCCGCCCCGCCGCCTTCCCGATCCCGCCACCGCCCCGCTTCTACGGGTTTCCGCAGGCCCGGGCCAACCCCCGGGCGCCCGGCTCGGGCACGAACGGTCGCCGCCGTGCTACACCCTCGGCCATGTCGACCTCCGACCCCCGTCCTTCGGCCTCCCGCGAACGGGCGGACGGGCCGATCCGCTCGCGTCACGGGCTGCGCCTGCTCGAGGACGTGAGCTCGCTGATCGGGCAGTCGGACAACCTGCAGGAGACGCTCGACTCGGTCGTGGACGTCGTCGCCGAGCGGATGCGGACCGAGGCCTGCTCGGTCTACCTGCTCGACCCCGGCTCGACGATGCTCACGCTGTGGGCGACGACCGGCCTCGAGCGCGGCGCCGTCGGCCGCGTCCGCATGCGCACCGACGAGGGTCTCACCGGGCTCGTCATCGAGACGATGACGCCCGTCGTCGTGCCCGACGCCCCGGTGCACCCGCGGTTCAAGTTCTTCCCCGAGACGCGCGAGGAACGCTTCCACTCGTTCCTCGGCGTGCCGGTCCTCGAGCGCCGCGCCCCGCTCGGCGTGCTGGTCGTGCAGACCCTGCGCCGTCGCCAGTTCACCGAGGACGAGATCCGGCTGCTCCGCACGATCGCGGGGCAGCTCTCCGGCGTCCTCGTGCAGGCCCGGCTGCTCGACAGCCTGAAGGTGAAGGAGCAGGAGCAGGTCGAGATCCGCCGCCGCATGGTCGAGACGGTGCGCCGCCTGCAGGCCTTCGAGCGGCAGGCGGAGCGGGCGTCCGCCGACGTGCGCCAGGCGCGCGACCCGGGCGAGCGGCTCACCGGCATCGCCGCCTCACCGGGCTTCGGCATCGGCCGCGCGCACGTGCTGCATCCCCAGATCCTGTTCTCCGACATCGAGGACCGGCCGGTCGACGACGCGGCCGGCGAGGCGGAGCGCTTCGAGCGCGCGCTCGACGAGGCGAGCGCCGAGCTCGAGCGCCAGCGCGACCAGATGCACGCGATCCTGCCCGAGGGCACCGGCAAGATCTTCGACGCCTACCTGCTCATGCTGAGCGACGGCTCGCTCCAGCAGCGGGTGCGCGACCTGATCCAGGAGGGGGCCTGCGCGGAGTACGCGGTCCGCCGCGTCGTCGAGGAATACCTCGCGGCCTTCCAGGGCATCCAGGACCCCTACCTCCAGGAACGCGCGCTCGACGTGAAGGACATCGGGCTGCGGCTGGTGCGCCTGCTGCTCGGCATCGGCCAGGCGCAGTCGGTGCCGGGGGAGGGCAGCGTGCTCGTCGCCGACGAACTCACGCTCATCGACTTCGCCGAGATCGAGCCGAAGAACCTCTGCGGCATCGCGCTCGCGACCGGGGGCGTGACCTCGCACGCGACGATCCTCGCGAAGTCCTTCGAGATCCCGACCGTCGTGGGCGTGGACCGGCTGCTCGGCGTCGTCGGCGAGGGCGACGAGGTGATCGTCGACGGCAACGCCGGCGTGGTCTACCGCCAGCCGGGCCCCGACGTCGTGCGCGAGTACGAGCGCATGGAGGGCGAGTACCGCGCCTTCAACGAGGGCCTCGAGAACCTCCACGACCTCCCCGCGACCACCACCGACGGGCGCCGCGTCCAGCTGAACGCGAACGTCGGGCTGGTCGGCGACGTCGTGCTCGCCAAGCGCCACGGCGCCGAGGGCATCGGGCTCTACCGGACCGAGTTCCCGTTCGTCTCGTTCCGCGAGTTCCCGACCGAGCGCGAGCAGCTCGACATCTACCGCAAGGTGATCTCCGGCATGGAGGGTCGCCCGGTCACCGCGCGCACCCTCGACCTCGGCGCCGACAAGTACCCGGCCTACCTGCGCGTGCCGCAGGAGCAGAACCCCTTCCTCGGCTGGCGCTCGATCCGCGTCTCGCTCGAGATGCCGGAGCTCTTCACCGTGCAGCTGCGCGCGATCTGGCAGGCGGCGCTCGCCGGCCCGACCCGGTTGCTCCTGCCGATGATCTCCTCGCTCGAGGAGCTCGAGCGCTCGAAGGAACTCATCGCCGAGACCCGGGAGCATCTCGTCCGCGAGGGGATCCCGCACGCCCCCGAGTTGCCGCTCGGGGTCATGATCGAGGTGCCCTCGGCGGTGCAGCTCGCGCCGCAGCTCGCCGCCGCCTGCGACTTCCTGTCGATCGGCACGAACGACCTGATCCAGTACGTGCTCGCGGTCGACCGCAACAACCGCAAGGTGGCGCCGCTCTACCAGCCGCTCCACCCCTCGGTGCTGGCCGCGGTCGACCATTGCACGCGCGCGGCCCACGAGGCCGGCAAGACGATCTCGATGTGCGGCGAGATGGCGGCCGACCCGATGTGCACGCTCGTCCTGCTGGGCCTGGGGCTCGACGAGCTCAGCATGGAGCCGTTCTTCATTCCCGTCATCAAGAAGCTCATCCGCTCGGTGTCCTGGGAAGCGGCGTCGGGGCTGTCGCGCCACGTGCTCTCGCTCTCGCGCGTCTCCGACGTGAAGAGCGCGATCTTCGACACGATGCGTTCGCTCGGCGCGATCGAGCTGCTCGAGATGTACCAGTAGGGACGACGCGCGGGGCGCGAGCCTCGCCCCGGCGGGTGCTCGTCGTCCGGCGTCAGCGCCCGAGCACGACGACCGAGGCGTTCGCGCCGCGTCCGACGGTGTGGCCCAGCGCGAGTCGCGCTCCCTCGACCTGTCGCGGGCCGGCCGAGCCCCGCAGCTGCCAGGCGAGTTCGACGACCTGGCCCAGCGCCGAGGCTCCGAGCGGCTCGCCCTTCGAGAGCAGCCCGCCGCTCGGGTTCACGGGCAGGCGGCCCGTCCTCTCGCCGACGCCGTCCTCGACGAAGCGCCCGCCGCCGCCGCGCTCGCAGAGGCCGAGTTCCTCGACCGACAGGATCTCGCGCCCCGAGTCGGTGTCCTGCACCTCGGCCAGGTCGAGGTCGCGCGGGTCGATGCCCGCCTGCTCCCAGGCCTCGCGGGCCGCGGTCTCGGTCGGAGTCGGCGGCTCGGCCCCGGGGAGGCCGGACATCGGCGTGTGCTCGCCGAGCACGCTGCCGGGGCGGTGCGAGCGCAGCACCGAGGCGAGCACGCGCACGGGCGGGCCGACCGGGCCGGGCTCGCACGACAGCACGACCGCGGCCGCGCCCTCGTTGGGCGAACAGAGCATGTAGAGCGTGAGCGGGTCGCAGACCACCTGCGAGGCGAGCACCTGCTCGGTCGTGAACGGCTTGCGGAACATGGCGAAGGGGTTGTCCACGCCGTTCGCGTGGTTCTTCACCGACACGCGAGCGAGGTGCTCGCGGGTCACGCCCGACTCGAGCATCAGGCGACGGGCGCGGAGAGCGAAGTAGGCCGGGGCGGGCGACAGGCCGGCCTCCTCGCACCACGGCGGGAAGAAGCTCGAGCGGATGATCCCGCGCGGCATCTTCTCCATGCCGAAGACCAGCACGCGGTCGTGCTGACCGGAGGCGATCGCGGCGGCGCCGAGCGAGAGCGCTGCGCCGCCGCTCGCGCAGCCGGCCTCGACGTTCACGATCGGGACGCCCGAGAGGCCGAGCCCCGAGAGCACCTTGTGGCCCGCGGCGACGCCCGTGTAGACCGTGCCGCAGAAGGCCGCGCCGAAGCCGCCGCGGCCGACGCCCGCCTCCGCGAGCGCCTCGCGCACCGCGTGCTGGCCGAGCCGCGTCACGTCCTTCCCGTCGAAGCGGCCGAACGGATGGAGGCCGACGCCGGCGACGTGGACCGCGCGCCCGCCCTTCATCGCGCTTCCCGCGGTGCGTAGGCGAACGAGAGCACCTCGTCGCCCGCGTCGTTCGTGAACAGGGGTTCGATCACGAGGTCCACCGCCTGTCCCTCGCGGAGCCGTTCGACCTCGGCCGAGGCGAGGCGCGAGACGATGCGCAGGCCCTCGGGGAGGTCGACCACGCCGAAGCCGTAGGGCACCGGGCCGCGGTAGCCGGGCGGCGCGGTGCGCACCGCGGTCCACAGCCAGAGACGGCCCTCGGCACCGATCGCTTCCTCGCGGCAGCCGTCGGTCCCGCAGTAGGGACAGGTCTCGCCGGCCGGGAAGTGGAGGCCGGCGCACGACGGGCACCGGGCGGCCAGAAGGCGCGGCCCGCGCGGGTCGCCCGGCAGCGTGAACAGCCCGGGGTGGATCGGGACCTGCGACACGGGGTCCGGGTACCACCGCCGGGCGATCGGGGGCAATGCGTCGGGGCGGTCAGCCGCCCGAGGCCGGCGCGAGGCTGCGCTCGAGCGTGTCGAGCCGACGTTCGAGTGCAGCGTTGCGACGCTCGAGTTCCTCGTTGCGACGGCGTAGCGAGCGCAATTCCTCCGCGCGCGCATCGACGCGGCGCGAGAGGCCCTGCACGGCCGCGAGGGCGACCCCGCCCACGTCGCCGAGCCCGATCCGCCGCTCGTCGTCGCCGAGTTCGAAGGCCGCCGCGAAGTCCTGCGCCATGGGGCCCATGTGGCGGACACTCCCGGTGTCGGCCCGGTAGCGCCACGTGCTGACCGGCAGCGCCGCGACCTTGTCGAGGACCTGCTCCGCGTCGACCGGCGCGACGTCGATCTTCGACGCGCGATCCGAGCCCTGGCTGAGCGTGCCGGAGATCGCGACGTTGCCCGCGGGGTCGAGTCGGAAGCGCGCGGTGCCCCCGGAGGCTCCCATCTCGATCGAGGTGTCGTTGTTCAGCTTGAGCTCCTGCTGGCCGCTCGCCGCGTTGGAGAACACGAAGGCCCCGTTGCCCTGCTTCACGATCCAGCTCGTGCCGGTGCTCGAGTCGGCGTACTTCACCAGGACGGGCCCGTTGTTTCGCAGCGTGAGCAGCGTGCGCGACGCGCTGACGACCGAGCCCTCGACGACCCGGAGCTCCGCCTTCCCGTCCGACCGGGCCACGTGAAGGGGGGCGTTGGGGGTCTGGGTGCCGATCCCGACCCCGCCGTCGGAGGCGACGAAGAGGCTGTTCGTCGGGGCGCCCGGCTTGATCCTGAAGGGGAGATGGCTTCCCCCACTCACGTCGCGCACGAAGAAGTTCGCCTCGTTGCCGGCGACGTCCCAGGTGTAGGTTCCGAAGCCGCCCGAGGTCTGCTCGAGGCGCATCCCCGGCGTGTTCGGGTTCAGCATGTGGAGAGCCATGGCCGGGGCGAGGGTCCCGAAGCCGATCCGGCCCGACGAGTCGACGTAGAGGGCGGCGCTGGGCGAGCCTCCCTCGACGGTGAACGGGGTGGTCGCCGCGTCCTCGTCCCGGATCGAGAATCGGTCGAGTCCGCCGCTCGCGGTGTCGTTCGCCTCGAGCGTCCAGTCGTGGGTCGCAAACGGCGCCCCGCTCGTGTCGAGGAACTTCAGCCGGGTGTTGTTCTCCTTGAGCCGCAGCGTGTCGAACCCGAAGATTTCGGGGTCTGCGCAGTCGATCCCGATGCAGGCGCTTCCGTCCACGACGAGGTCGTTCGGGATCACGGTGGCGGCGAGCGGAATCTCCGGGGCGGCCGGGTCCCGTGGCGAGTCCGAGCCCTCCGCGGCGCCGGGGAGGACCGCGGTGCCGTCGACGACGCGGAAACTCCCGCTGCGCTTCGCGGGGGCGGCGGGCAGGAGGCCGTCGCGCCGGATGCGCTCGATCGCCTGCTCGTCGCCGGCCGCACGGGCGGCTGCGAGCGCCTCTCGCGTCGCGGGCGAGACCGGCGGCGCGTCGAGCACCTCCCAGCGGTAGATGCCGTCGGCGAGCGGTGCGTCCGAGGAATCCCGCAGCGGCATCGAGGGCGGCGTTCCCGTCGGGAAGGACTGCCGGAAGCGGAAATCCGACGGCCCCGCGACGGTCAGGGTCGAGCCGTCGCCGTCCGCGGGCGGGATCTCGAACCTCCCGTTCGCGACCGTCGGGATGGAGGGAGCGGCCGCCAGGGCGCGTCCGTCCGCGGGTGCGGCGAGGACGCCCGCGAGTGCGAGTCCCACGACGAATCGGGGCAGCGATCGGTTCGAGTGCATCGAGGTCTCCTTCGAGGGTTCGGTCGTGGCTTCTGCCGGCGTGCGCGGCAGAGCGTCCGTGCGCCGGGCGTTGCGACGGCGAGGCGGCGATCACCGCCTCCCTGCCGCCTCGTCGAGGATCGTCGCGATCCAGGCGAGGAACAGCAGCAGGTGGACGACGCCCTGGAGAGCGTTCGTGCGCCCGCGCTCCAGGTTCACCGTCGCGATCAGCAGGGTCGAGACGAGCAGCACGATGTAGGGCGGCTCGAGCCCGAACTCGGGTTCGGCGCCGGTCAGGAACGCGATCGCGATCACGGCGGGCACGGTGAGGCCGATCGTCGAGAGCGCGCTTCCGAGCAGGATGTTCACGCTGCGCTGCATGTCGTCGCGCCGGGCGGCCCGCAACGCGGCGAGCCCCTCGGGCGCGGGCACCAGCGCCGCGATGAAGACGCCGCCGATCGCGCCCGGGACGCCGGTCGCTTCCAGGAGCGATCGCACCCGGCCTGCGAGCCCCTCGGCGATCGCGACCACCGCCACGAGGCTCAGGACGAGGAGCGCGACCGTCGGCCCGAGCGGCGCCTGCCTCGCCGCGGGTCCCTCGCCGATCGACTCGGAGAGCGCGTCCGCGTCGGCCATGCGCTCGGAGTGGCCGTGGTAGGCGAAGAACTCGCGGTGCCGGGTCGTCTGCATCGCGAGGAAGACGCCGTAGATCACGAGCGAGGCGACCCCGACGAAGGCCTGCATCGGGTTGCTCATCCAGCCGCCCTCCTCGCTGGTCGTGAATCGCGGCAGGATGAGCGTGACCGTCGCGAGCGCGATCACGAGCGGCAGGTAGGCGGCGGCCGACTGCGCGTTGAACTCCTGCTCGGTCTCCCGCTTGCCGCCGGCGATCATCGCGGCGCCCAGCAGGAGGTTCAGGATGAGCATGAGCACGGAGAACATCGTGTCGCGCGCGACCTTGGTGTCGGCCTGCGAGCCGATCATCATCGCGGAGACCGCGGCGACCTCGATCGTGATCGCGGAGACCGTGAGGAGGATCGTGCCGATCGGCTCGCCGAGGCGCTCGGCGAGTTCGTCGGCGTGCGACATCGCGCGGAACGCGCAGGCGAGGATCGCGGCGACGAGCCAGGCGGTCCAGGCCATGTTCGCGGCCCCGGCCGGCGGCCCGGGCGGCGACCAGTGGGCGAGTACCGCCGCGCCGGAGGCGAGCCCGAGCGCGATCGCGATCTCCCGGCCCACGATGCGGCCCGCGTGCCGGAGCCCGCTCGACTCGGGGAGGTTTGGCGGCATCGCGGAGAGACACTAGGGGACCTCCCCGCGGGCGCCAAGCGGAAGCCTTTCCTTCCACGCGAGCCGGATCGGCGCCGGGCCGGGCGCGTCCGGGGGCGACTCTCGCGGGCCGGGTGCCGGTCAGGTAGGACGAGACCGGTGAGCACGGCCGGAGGTGCAGGCGCGGCGCGACTCTCCGCCCCGGGGACCCGCGCCGTCGCGCACGGGCAGGTGGCGGGCGAGCCGCGCCCCTGCCCGGTGTGCGGCGACCGGGGAGGGCGGGCGCGACGGACCGGCGAGGTCTCGCTCCGCCACTGCGCGTGCGGGACGGTCTACATGGACCCGCTGCCGGCCGCCGAGGTCATCGCCGGGCGAGAGATCGAGGCGTTCGAAGGCGGTCTCCGCGAGGAGACCACGGAGATGTTCACCGCCTACTACCGGAACTATCCCGACGATCCGGTCGTGCGCGGCTTCCGCGAGTCGGTCGAGGAGATCCGGCAGGCGGTCGGCGGCGGCCGGCTGGTCGACGTCGGCATCGGCACCGGGCTGTTCCTCCACCTCGCGCGCGAGGCCGGGTTCTCGCCGCTCGGGATCGAGATCTCGCCCGCCTGCGCGGCGAAGGCCCGCGAGGAGTTCGGCGTCGACGTCGTCGTGGGCGACTTCGAGGGCTTCCGCCCCGACGTGCCGGTCGACGCGGTCGCGATGTCCGACGTGCTGGAACACGCGGGCGATCCGCGCCGCTTCCTCGAGCACGCGCGCGAGGTGCTGCGCCCCGGCGGCGCGCTCTTCGTCGCCGTGCCGTGCTGCCGGTCGACGCTCTTCCGCGGCGCCGAGCTCCTCGCCCGCCTGCCCCGGGTCGGCGGGCTCGCGGGCCGGTTCTTCGCGGTGAACCATTACACGTACTTCACGCGCGAGACGCTCGGCCGGCTCGCGCGAGAGTGCGGGTTCGACCCGCTCTGGGTGCGCGGGGCGTCGCCCTACGTGGGGCGCTACGACTTCTCGCCGCTGGTGCGGCTCGGGGTGACGGCGCTCGTCGAGGCCGGCCGCTGGACGGGCCTGGAGGCGCGCGTCGAGATGCTCGCGGTGAAGCGGTGAACCTCCACCTCGCGCGCTACATCGACCGGTGGGGCGGGCTCGGGCTCGCCTGGCTCCTCTGGTTCGGCGGCCGCGTCGCCGGTGCGGTGCGGGGGCGAAGCATCGTGCCCCCGCTGCTCGCGACCACCCCGCAGTCGCCCGATCCGCTCCCGCCGCCGCGCCGCGTGCTCGCGATCAAGTTCTACGGGCTCGGCAACATCGCCATGATCCTGCCGACGCTGCAGGCGATGAAGCGCCACGCCGGCGGGCCCGAGTGCGAGGTCGACTTCCTCACCCTGCCCGGCAACGTCCCGCTTCTCCGCCAGAGCGGTCTCGTCGACCGGACGCTCTCGGTCGACGTTCGGACCTGGGCGAGCTTCGTCCGGTCGGTGGCCGAGCTGCTCTCGGTGCTGCGCTCCGGGCGCTACGACGCGGTGCTCGACTTCGAACAGTTCATGAAGCTCTCGGGGGTGTTCGGGTTCCTCTCCGGCGCGCCCGTCCGGATCGGCTTCAACACCGAGGGGCAGGCCCGCGGCTGGCTGTACACGCACCGCATCGCCTACGCCGACACCGACCACATGGCCGACATCTTCATGCGCACCGCGCAGCCCTCGGGTCGTGCCCTGGTGCCGGCCCCGCGCGTCCGCGTCCCGGTCGACGCCGACGCGCGACGGCGCGCCTGCGAGCGCGCCGGGGCGGAACCCGGCCGGGAGATCGTCGCGATGCACATGGGCACGGGCCCGAACTACAACAAGATCGCGCTCAAGCGCTGGGACGCCACGCGCTTCGGCGAGCTCGCCGACCGGCTGGTCGAGCACCGCGGAGCCCGGGTGGTCTTCACCGGGCAGGGGGCGGAGGAGGCCGAGCTCGTGCGGGAGGCGATGGCCGGCATGCGTCACGCGGACCGCTGCGTCTCGCTGTGCGACGCTCTCGACGTCGGCGAGTTGCTCGGGCTGCTCGAGGCCTCGGAGTTCATCGTCTCGAACGACACGTCGATCATCCATCTCGCCGGGCTGGTGGCGACGCCGACGGTCGCGATCTTCGGACCCACGGAGCCGCGGCTCTACGGGCCGCGCGGGCCGGGCGACGTCGTCTTCTACAAGGGGCTCTACTGCAGCCCGTGCCTGTCGAACTACAACCTGAAGATGAGCCGCTGCGTCGACCCGGTCTGCATGCGAGAAATCGGCGTCGACGAGGTCGCGGAAGCGATCGAGAAGCGTTTCCCGTCGCCGGCCGCGTCCGCCGCGGGCGCCGCCGCCGCGAGCTGACGGGGCGGGGAAGTCGGAGGAAGTCGTGGACGTCCTGGTCACCGGATCTTCGGGAGTGCTCGGCCAGAGCCTCGTGCCGCGCCTCGCGGCCCGGGGCGACCGGCTGCGGCTCTTCGACGTCGTCGCCACGCCCGACGCGCTCGCCCGCGAGGTCGCCGAGAAGGGCGGAACGTGGACCGGCGTGCAGGGCGACATGCGCGACCGCGAGGTGCTCGCTCGCGCCGTCGACGGCGTCGAGACGATCTACCACCTCGCCGCCGGCCAACGCATGAAGCCCCAGTTCGCCTCCTGCTCCGAGGAGGAGATCTTCGAGATGAACCTGGGCGGCGTGAGGAACGTCCTCGACGTGGCGCGCGAGCGCGGCGTGCGCAAGGTGGTCTTCATCTCGAGCTCCGCCGTCTACGGCATTCCCCGCACGGTGCCGGTCGACGAGGAGACCCACCCGAAGGATCCGATCGGCGCGTACGGGCGATCGAAGCTCGACGCCGAGGTTCTCTGCCGGCGCGCGGTCGAGCAGGGCCAGGACGTCACCTGGCTGCGCCCGATGAGCCTCTTCGGCGACGGCATGACCGGGGTCTTCGTGCTGCTCTTCGACTGGGTGCGCCGCGGCCGCAAGGTCTTCCTGCTGGGCGCGGGGAGCAACCGCGTGCAGATGGTCTCCGCCGACGACGTCGCGCGCGCGGCGATCGCCGCGGCGACCACGCCCGGGACGTCCGGTCTCGTCGTGAACGTCGGCTCGGACCCCGCGGGCGTGCCGACGGTGCGCCGGCAGGTCGAGGCGTTGATCCGCCACGCCGGCAGCCGCTCGACGGTGCACGCGATCCCGGCCCCGCTGCTGCGCAACGCGGCGCGGGTGCTGAACGTCTTCGGCATCTCCCCGATCGTGCCCGAGCACTACCTGCTGGCCGACGCCGACTTCGTGCTCGACGTCTCGCGGGCGCGCGAGCGGCTGGGCTGGGAGCCCTCGGGCGACAACGTCGCGATCACCTGCGAGGCCTACGACTGGTACTGCCGGAACTGGCAGTCGGTCGCGCCGAAGCCGAACCCGGCGCTCCGCCTGCTGGAGGCGATCACGTGAAGCCCCGCTCCTACCTCGCGCTGGCGCGGAAGGCCTTCGAGGCGAACTTCCGGCGCCCGGACCACCCCTTCAAGCTCACCTTCTGCATCACCTACTGGTGCAACTACAAGTGCCAGACCTGCAACATCTGGCAGATGAAGCCGCGCGACGAGCTGCGCCTCGACGAGATCCGCGAGTTCATGCGCAAGTCGCGGGACTTCCTGTGGGTCGACCTCACCGGCGGCGAGGTGACGCTGCGCAAGGACTTCGTCGAGGTCGCGCACGCGGTGATCGACTCCTGCCCGAACCTGCTCCTCCTCCACTTCCCGACGAACGGCTACCTGACGGACAAGATCGTCGAGAACACCCGCGCGATCATGGCGCGCCGCCCCGAGAAGCTCATCATCACCGTGTCGACCGACGGCGACGAGGCGACCAACGACGAGATCCGCGGCATCGAGGGCGGATGGCAGCGGCAGGTCGAGACCTTCCGCCGCCTGCGCGAGATCCCGGGCGTCGAGGTCGTGCTCGGGATGACGCTCTCCGGGAAGAACGTGGACCACTTCCCCGAGGCCTACGCCGCCGCCGAGAAGGTCATCCCGGGGCTCACCTACCGCGACTTCCACGTCAACATCGTGCACGAGTCGCCGCACTACCTCGGCAACGCGAACCTCGAGCTCCGCCGGCACGTGCCGCCGACCAAGATGCTCGCCGCGGTGAAGCAGGTGGCGCGGCTCCGCGGCGTTCCGCTCGGCCCGGTGGGCTATCTCGAGCGGGCCTACCTCGCCCAGGTCGAGCGCTACCTCATGACCGGGCGGACGCCGATGCGCTGCCACGCGCTGTCGGCCTCCTGCTTCGTCGACTCGTGGGGCAACGTGTTCCCGTGCACGATCTACGACCGCAAGCTCGGCAACCTGCGCGACGTCGACTACGACCTGCGGCGGATCTGGTCGTCGCAGACCTCGGTCGCGACCCAGCGGGAGATCTGGAACTACGACTGCCCGCAGTGCTGGACGCCGTGCGAGGCCTACCAGTCGATCATGGGGAACTTCCTGGTTCCCGGCCGCCTCACGCCCGAGGGCGGCGGCCCGGCTCCCGACCCGGCGACGCAGTCCGGCTGAAGGCTCCCGGGGCCGGCGGAGCGCCTGGGATCGCCCCGCGACGGCGACGACGTCGATCCGCCGCGGGATCGCTCGCGTCGCGGGCGGGCGCCGCCGGTCAGTGGGCGTGCTCTCCGGTCGACAGCGGGATCGTCGTGTCGAGCGCGTGGCGCTCGACGTAGTGGCCCTGGGCCCCCATGCGGATGCCGATCTTCGCGAACATGTTGCCGGCCTTGTCGAAGATCTCGACCCGCTTCACGACGATCGCGTCGCCCGGCGAGAAGCCGAACTGCAGGCCGGGCCGTCCGCTGGGCTGCGACTTTCCGCTCTTCACGTCGAAGGGGACCGAGTGCGTCTCCCACGGGCCGCCGTTGCGGCTGAACTCGATCTCGCCGTAGAGGCCGTCGGCGTTCAGGTGCGCGCCGGTCGAGCGGGACCGCAGCGCATCGAAGCCGACCGTCCAGAATCCGCTCGGAAGCAGCGTCGTGTCGCCGCCGCGCGTGTAGGCCACGTCGCTCGCGGTGTCCATGACGTAGGTGAGCGCCGACACGAACAGGTACTTGCCGCGCAGGTTCGTGTTGGGCGGCGGCCCGACCGAGCCCCACTTCGCCCACGGGGCGCCGGTCTCGTCGAGGATCTTCACGTCGAGGATCTCGAGCTTGTCCTGGTTGTTCGTCGGCAGGCCGAGGGGCCACGTCT
>Ga0208783_10000762_pt1 | contig 19408 bp, 23 predicted proteins | sample DEB19_08_DNA_2_FD_184529 | JGI IMG/M metagenome (GOLD analysis project Ga0208783, IMG submission 184529) | Aqueous microbial communities from the Delaware River and Bay under freshwater to marine salinity gradient to study organic matter... | ecosystem: Environmental > Aquatic > Marine >...
AACTTGTCACAGATTAAAACGTACGCCATAACGTCCTTGCGCTCTCCAAGACCGATATAGTCTATTGTATCAACTAGTAGCCCATGTTTCTCACCACGAAGATCATTCCACATGGCAAACTCATCATCATAACACAGCTCAATGATGTCGCCTTTGTGGAACTTCTTTCCGTCCTCCCTTGTCCACAGGAGTTCACCGGGCATGGCTCTTCTCAACCTGGGAGCGGAGTTCCTTGAGGTCCTGTCGGTAGAAGTCCTCGGGCTTCGTCTTCTCCACCTTCTCCTTCTCCTTCCGCTTCTGCTCGACCTTCTTCTGGATCTCCACAAACTTCTCATAGGTGAGTGACCAGATTGGCATGCTGAGGAGGAAGTCGTGAGAGCCGTCCACCTTCGGGATTCCCTCGGCCTCGATGGACTTCAGGATGTCGGGCTTCTTCTCGTTGACGACCACGATGCGACCCTGGACCACTGCGTCCACGAAGTTCATCCGAGCATTGAGGACGTCAAGTTCCTTGGTGAGTTCAGAGAGGAGGTGTGCCTTTCGCTTCCCGTAATAACCGAGGCGGAAGTCGACAAAATACCTGACGACGTCCTCGGCGCTTTGGAAGACCTTCAGCTTTCCATTCTCATCAAGCGTTGTGAGGTTCTCACCCTCGCCCTCACGCATCTTCAGCAGGTCACCAAGGCGATCCTTCTTGATCCAGTCGGCAAGCACAGCCCTTGGAAACTTCAGAACGTAGTGGACTCGATCAGATGAGTGGTCATCGTAGGATGCAAGAATGCCCTTCTCAACCAATCCGTCAAGGTGAGCCTCATACTTCTCGTACGTGAATGACGGAGGAATCTCGGTGATCTCGACAGTAGAGGTGTTCTTCACCTCCCACTTCCCCTTGAAAGACCATGACTTGGTAGAACCCTCGACCTGGTCGATATCTCCATAGAAGCCACGAAGCCAGGGACGAAGAATGGGAACGCTCTTGCCCTCAAGAACAGCCGAACAGGCGTCAATGAGGTCCAACGGATGCCGGTTGAGAATGTTGGTGGCGAACCCGACAGCAATCCCGGAGCCACCGTTGAGGAGGACTGTTGGGATGATGGGTAGGAAGAACTGTGGCTCAATCTCCTCGCCCTCCTCGAACTTCGAAGTGGTTAGCTCGAAGTCCTTGTAGAGGAGCTTGAAGTTCTCGTTGAACTTCACTCCGATGTATCGAGGTGCACCAGCCTCGGGTGACCGCAGGCTTCCAAACTGGCCAATGCCCTGGAAGATGGGCATGGAGTTCTTGAACTCCTGGGTCATGCCGATGATTGTGCCATCGAGTGAACCGTGGTGGAAGAAGGAGATCGCCGCAGCCTGGCCACCGAGCTGGAAGACCTTCATGGGCTTCTCATTGCCGGTCTTCCAGAGGCGATTGGCAGCGTAGGCGATCTTCCGTTGGGACGGCTTGAAGCCATCGATCACCGACGGGATGGCTCGGGAAGAAATCGTATATTTTGCGTAATCACAATATTCGTTATCGAAGAAATCTTCAACTCGTCGAACAGGGATTTGCATGTTTCCTTCCATGTTGTTATTTTACCACAAACCACCATGAATGTACATACTTATGTATGGAGGTTGGAATGGCACGTTCCAAAGATGCACCAAAGCTTGTGTGGGAATATCGCGATTGTGTGACTTGCAACCTGAGATTCAGGTTCACGATTATAGAGGGGCAGGCAATTCGTGATGTCACATGCAAGAAATGCACTTTCAAGATTTGTGACTGGTGTGGTTCTCAACATCAAAAATCTCGTCGAACATGCTCAAGTGATTGTGCATCCAGACTACGTGCAAGAACAAACGTCGAGGTGCACGGTTCATCTAACGTCTTCGCTTCAGAATCTGTCAAGCAAAAAATGAGAGACACATGGAAGGAGAAGTACGGCGTCGATCATCCCCAACGGTCACAAGAAGTAAAGATCAGAACCGGAGAGACGAATCTTAGAAAGTATGGGGTTCGGAATGCTGCGCAATCCGAAGCTGTCAAATCTAAAATGAGAAGAACATGCCAAGAGAAATATGGAACTGACTTCGTCTTCCAGTCCGAAAGCTTTAAGGTGGCTGTGACACAAACATCAATGAAAAAATTCGGTGTAGCACACCACACGCAAAGAGAAGAGTTCAGAAGAACCGTTGGCAAAAAGCTCAGACTCTATAGACAGAAATGGAAGGAGACCATGATTCGCAATCATGGTGTAGACAATCCTCTCAAGCTTGAGAAAACCAGAGAAGCCTGCAACGATGACGAGTCGATGAAGAAACGCAGAGAAACAATGCGTCGCAATCGTTCATGGACAACCTCTAAACCTGAAGAGAGGCTGTACGAGATCTTAGCGCAGAAGTATCCTGAAGTCCAACGTCAAGTTCCAGTCGGTAGGTGGACAATGGACTTCTACGTTCCACACATCGACACATACATCAATCTCAACGGCTCATACTGGCACGGTCGAGGCAAGACCAAACAGGAGTTGTTAGAATCTACTTCTCCAAGAGGCAAGGTCATCTTGTCAACGGTGAAGAGAGATCTACAGAGAGAAGTGTGGTTCCGTGAGAATGGAAAGAAGCTTGTGATTATCTGGGATGACGAGATCGATCATTTGCCCAGACTTTGACTTACATTCTTGAGAGCGTGTACTCAACACCGAAGTGAAGTCGCCTTCCCATCACACTTGCACCAGGCTTCAGGCTTGACCTTGGAATCCACTGGAAGTCGTCTGTCTCTCCGTCATTAGACTCAAGATTCCAGCCTTCTTTCTGCTCAAGGGTAATGTCGGCAAGGAGAGTGACATACTGGAAACCACAATCCTCATAGACAGTCTGGCCCACTACCTGAGCTGACGAGAACCCTGGGGGGAGGGATCCGCACTCCTCTACAGCCTCACGGAAGGCGGCATTCCGGAATATCGAGGGGTCTGTGATGGGGTCCTCGATAGGAGTCTCGAACCATCCCTCCTCGACTCCACCGCCTGGGATGCCCCATGTCCCACCCTGGGCAACCCAGGGTGCACGAAGCAGAAGGAGGATCGTGTCGTCATCAGGACACCGGAACATGATTCCTGCTCCGCCTCGACCCCAGTACTCTTGCTTCTTGCACATCTCACGGATGAGAGAACGTATCAACGTTTCAGGCTTCATGCTGATACCTATTCCCCAGTTTCTGTTTCCTCAGCAATCCCGAGAATCTTCTGCTTGCGGATTGAGGAGTCGCCGGCGAACCAGGCCTCCAAAGTGGGCTTCAGCTCCTTACCACCGGAGACCGCGAAGAGGTTGGGATTCTGGATGATCTCCTTGTACTCGGCATCCTCCAGTGCGGCCAGTCCCTTCTTGTAGGCGATGTCCCACTTCTTCAGGTCTTTTGCCTTGCCCATCCACTCCTCGAAGTCGGCGTTGGAGTAGAAAGAGAGGGTCTCGCTGCCCTTCTTGGCAACCACGAGGGGAGTCATCACTCGACAGATTCGTCCCTGGTCGAAGAGTTCCGGCCAGTACTTTCCGAAGAAGTTCATCAGGAGTCCGGCGATGGAGTCACCGTCGGGATCTGCATCGGAGTAGATGAGGATCTTGCCGTAGCGAAGGTCCTTGGGCTCCTCTCCCATCTTCAGCCCGATCGCCGTGAGGAGGTCCTTGACTTCCTGGTTCTGGATGACCCGAGTGTTGGGAAGCTCCGCAACGTTGATGAACTTGCCCCGAAGTGGGAAGGCGCCCTGGGTCATCGGGTCACGGTACTTGCGGAAGGCGGATGATGCCGAATCTCCCTCGAAGAGGCTGAGAGTGCAGGAGTTCCGGTCCACTCGGGCCTTCGCATCGATGAGCTTCAGGACCTTGCCCTTCGCAATGTTCTTGTTTAGCTCACGTAGCTGACGACGTTCGTCGGCAAGGGCCTTCTGCTGTGCCCAGTCAAGGATGCGCTGAACGACTTCCGAGGCGAGGACAGCCTTGAGTGTCCTCTCAGAGATTTCGAACTTGGAACCGAAGTCACGGGACTCGGTGATGAGTTTCTCCTTCGTCTGTGAGGAGAATGCCGGATTGACGATGTCAGACTGGACCATCACGAAGAAGTGATTGCGAAGCTCACCAGGTCGAAGTTCAACTTTGTGCTTCTTGCGAATCCTCTCACGAAGCCAGTCCACCACCTGTCCGACGACATAGTCAACGTGAGTGCCGCCGTCACGGGTCTCAACCGCATTGACGAACGAGACTTGGGTGAAGGAGCCATCGGAAGGTGCAATGCCAATCTTCCAGCGATCGCCCTCCTCATAGATGAAGCTGTCTGCGTAGAGCGAGCAGTACTCACTAAACTTTGGAAAGCGATAGTCTGTGCCGTTGAATGACATCTTGATGCCTGGGTTGCAGGCCGCAAGGTCCATACAGCGCCGACGCATCATCTCAACGTGCTCATTGTCGATGGCTTCCATGCCGAAACGTGGCAGATCGGGCTGGAACTGAATCTCAGTGAAACCGTCCTTCCACTTGATGACCTTCGGCTCAGTCCTCTCGCGCATGTTGTTGGCAAAGGTCTGTTGGAAGGCATTGATGCCGTCAGACGTACGAATTCGGAACTTGGTGGAGAAAATGTTGGTAAGGGTTGAGCCGACACCATTGGTGCCAGCTACGAGCCTTTCCTCATCATCGTTGAAGTTGGAGCCAGCCTTCAGGTTGCTGAAGATTAGCTCCGGGACCCACTCATCGTACTCTGAGTGCTTCACAACGGGAATCCCGCCATTGTCCCAAACGGTCACAGTGCCAGTCTCCTTGTCAACCGTGACCTTCACCTCATTCAGCTTTGGGTTACGTCGGTGCTCGTCGACGGAGTTGGAGACGATCTCGTCGAAGATCTTTAGGAACGCGGGATTGTAGGTCACCTTGCGCTTGACGAACTTACCTTCCTCACCAAGGAGGTGGAACTCGTCTTCGCGGGGCTTGACGGAACCGACATACATGCCAGGCCGAAGCAGGACATGCTCGATGTCGGAAAGCTTCCTAAACTTCTCTTCGACAGTCTTCATGGAGTGTTGCCCCTATGATTCATTATAACACAGTTGTTAGTCATTGACAACACTTTGTATAATCTTATTCTCGTTCTCGTATACCCTGAACTCATTCTCAGTGATGAAGTACACCAGGGGAAGCCTCTCAACAAGTCCATCTGAGGTGAGGAACTCACCAAAGTTCTTGTAGTCCTCGCAGACCCTGGCGAGGAGGTAGCTCTTGTCATAAGCATACCAAGCTTGCTCCTCAGGGTCCCATCTGATCATTCTATAGAGCTCACCCGGTACGTGCTTACTTGTCCGCACAAATCACGCGTATCTCATCAGGAAATAGCCAGCCAATGCCGTACTCGCAGGAGATGAGTGGCATTGGTTCGTCCTTGTCCCAGGGTCGTGTCCACTCGCCGATGACAATTGCGTGTGTGCCAATGGGCATCTTGACTTCCTCTTCTCTGTCATCCATGAAGCCGAGAGTGACCAGATCATTGCCGAGATGACCGCTTTTCACCTCGACCAGTGTCCCAGGCTTAGGGAGCTTTGACTTCAAAGAGTTCGTCTCCCTTCCAACCGTAAGAGGTAGCGCCGGTGCTGGGAATGAAGACGTCATGGTCACTGTGTCCCCGCCAACTAATCTCTGACTTGACGACGATGGCGTAAAGTTCACCTTGACCTACCCGAAACCTCACCAGCGTTCCTACAGGGTACTGAATCTCTCTCACTGAGACTCCTCAACAAGAACATTTTTAAATTAAGGGCGAACTTAGGGATGTTCAACCAGGTCCTTAATTCGTTCAAGTGACTTGTTGAAGTAGTTAGGGTCCTTCTCACTGCCGACGAAACGTCGTCCATTTTTAAGTGCAGCGATTGCTGTCGAACCAGAGCCTGAGAAGGGATCGAGGACGAGGTCACCTGGTGCGGTGTGGGCCAACACCATCCTCTCCAGGAGGGCAACAGGCTTCTGTGTTGGGTGCCAGCCACAGTACTCCCGGCTTGTGGTGTGGTTGTTCTGCTGCCAGACGTCAGTAGGAACCTTGCCACGAGCGAAGTCCTCACCTGTGCGGAAGTTCTTCGCCACCTTTCGAGGCACCTCAACGTTCTCGGGATACCATCGCACCTCAGGCCCCTTCGAGTACATGAGACAGTCCTCGTGCTTTCGAGGCCAGGTCTTCTTGGTGCGTCCACCCCAGTCGTAACTCCAGACGATCCAGTTGCGATACTCAAGGCTCGAGACGCCGTTCATCACGTTGAGCTTGAATCGCAGGAAGGTGTCGGTCTTGGTGGTACCCCAGACGTACATTGCACCGCCCGGCTTTAGGACAACAGCACACTGTCGAACCCAGGCATCACACCATGCCATATACTCTGATTCACTCTTCCACTGGTGGTCCCAGTCATTACCAACGATCTCGAAGTAGGGCGGGTCTGCGATGATGACGTCCACGCTTTCACTGGGGATCGAGGTGAGGAGCTCCAGGCAGTCCAGGTTGCGTAGGTCAAGGTTTGGGGAAGGTTTAGGATTGGAATCGTGATGGTTCACAGGGTTCACCAGTTTATCTCAGGGTTATTCGGGTTTCTTGAATATGGATATACCTTACCATCAACCAGTGATTAACTGGGAGTCACTGGTGTCCTCCCTTGGCATGTCTGCCAACTGTTCGAGGATCTCGTATAGCTTGCCTGGGTGGAGATCGGGGAACTCGTAGATTCCCAGCTTCTTCCACTTCACGATGCCAGCGTGACTCAGTGCATGGGCTATCCACGAGGAGCAGTACCATCGACCCTTGCCCTTCACGATGAAGGGAAGGACCTGGGAGAGGAGCATGCCTGTCCAGTCGTAGCCGTCACCTGTGGTCTCAGAGATGAAGTCCTTGAGAGCGTTCATCTCTTCCGGCGTGATCCGAAAACTGAGGTAGTCCCAGTCGCCCTCAGGGACGTGGGTACGGACACGGGCAGCTACCCGCGTGAAGAGGAAGGGAGAGATGGAGACCCATGTGTCACCATCGAGGACAATCTCGGCGTGGGAATATGGGCTCTTGGTCCACCAACGGATGAACCTGTGGTGCCACTCGTGCCTGTCGCCCTTGAAGAAGGCGATTCGAATGTGTTCAGTCCTGCGCATTGAGAGGCTCCAGATTCTTGACCGGTTGCACTTGAGCCACCCCTTCTATGAGGACGATTGTCCACCCGCCTTTCGGTTCATGCAGAACCAGTCCCACCTTTCCGACATCCTCGTCGAGGAACTGTGGGAGAGGAATGTGCCTGATGAGGCGAACGAGGTCACCTCGCTTCAGAGACGACATGTGACCTCTCGGCAAGCCAGACGACATAGAAACTGCTCTTTCCCGCATCCCTTCCCACGATGTCCACCCTCACTCCGTCGACCTCGGTCACGAGGAAGTGCTCACCCTCGTAGTGGGGCTTGTCCACGCCTGCGAACTTCCACTGTCGAAGTTGGCCGGCCCTGACATCGTGGGGTGGAATGTGCTGGCTCATCCAGCGGCCGGCATCGGAGCAGAGTCGAAGGTGGCCTCGATCTCGAGGAAGTTGACCTGGCACTCGGCCTGCTCGATCTCCCAGAGCTTGTGGGCGAGGGTGAGCTTGGCCTGCTCGATCATGCTGAGGTAGCCCTTGCGGAGGTCTCGGTTGAGGGTCTTCACTCGGTCCCAGTCAGCCACCCCGATCCGCTCCAGGGTGACATGCGGGGTGTGAGCACGGGGACCAAGGGTCACCATGGCAGCCATCCGGGCTCGGGTCTCATCGGGTGCGATGACATAACCGAGGGTCGTGAGGGTTTCCTTGCCCTCGAAGACGTGGCCGTAGTAGTGGACCTTACCGGCCTTCGGGATCTCACCATTTCGCAGGCCTTCGTATGTGGACCACGTCACCTTCCAGAGGGAGCCCTCGATATCAGAGTCCTTGCTCACCCGAAGGGCAGTGCTGGCGGCCCCCCAGAGCTTCCGTGAGCGGATGGTGATGCCGCGGGGTCCCGTGTCGGCATGCCAGCGGCCATAAACGTAGGAACGACAGTTTTCAGCACTGGTCCAACCGTAGGTGTGTACCTCCTGGTAGGTGAGCTTGCCTCGACGGAAGATGACCTCGTCGGCGGTGTGATTCTTGAGGGCTTGAGACGGTACCATTTTCCTTCCTCCTATGATCCTTTAATTCATTCCTGAACAGGAGGACACCCCCTGGAGAAATTATTTTGCAAGAAACCAGCAGGCCAGGACCACCGCAAGTCGAAGGGTCGCCGCCTGGGCAATGATACTTGCCTTGTAATTGTCGGCACTGGGCGGAGAGATGCCAAGTTGGGCCAGGGCGACCATGACCAGGAGCCCAATGAGCACGAGGTTCAGGCCCAGGAACCAGGAGGTGTGACCGGTCCACATGAGTGCCGCACCTCCCATCAACGACATGGCCGACATGGAGATGTAGAAACCCTTCTCAGCCTCCTTGGAGAGGAATACGTGGGAGAGGATGTTGAAGGAACAGTAGATGCCCCAGATTGTGAGGGCAGTATTCAAGTTGCACCCATGACCTTGAAGAGGAGCCACGTCATCACAGAGACGAACATCACGCCGATGGTCATCCCATTCTCATCGAGCCAATGGAAGTTCCGTGCGACCCAAGCCGTGACGGCAAAGCGGAAAGACTCGTAAGGGTCAGCCTGGATGTTCATCCGAGGAGGCTCCGGCTTGTGAGCCTGAAGTGGGCTGACCACAACGGTCGGGGGATCCTCATTGAACTCATTCTCATGCGACATTCATCACCTCGTTTGTTTGCATTACAGGAACGACACCCTCCCAGGGAACCAGGCGGGCCTCACCGCTGGCTGGATCAACGACCTCGTACTGAGCGCCTTGACGGGAAACGATGATTGCTGGGTGAGAAGCCCAGTACTCCACAAGCTCACCTGGCTGGATGCCATTGTAGTCGTAGGACTTCGTCTCCTCATGTAGGGAGATGACATTGTGGGGAGCGTACCATGTCCCACCGCGACGGTGTGACGGGGTCGTGGCGGTAGTCTCTGTCGTAGGGACGCCGCGTAGCCAGCCGTCATGGCGCTTCTCGATGAGCCTGATTGCCCGAATGTGTCCAGCCTTGGCGGAGACTCGAACGACTGCGATCATTGGAGGCATTCCTGTTCCTCTGTGTTAGTCCTTACATGAACATTATAACACAGAAGAACAGAAATGAACAACTATTATGCAATCTTGATGATCTGGATTCTTGTATCGTAAGACTCATCAGCATCGCTTAGCAGCCTTACCTTCATATTCTGTGGGGTCTGTGTGACCGTGTACGTTTCAGAATAGGCAGAAGTCCCGCTGTTGTCTATAATAGTGACTGAGCCTGGACCAGAAGCATAAGTGTCTGACCTACCAACCTTCACGACAAATTCCTTCGATGAATCAACGGTAACATTGAAGACATGCGTAACGACTTCAACGTCAGTGGCTCCGTCAATAGCTGTGAAGACAGTCTTTTGTGTGCCCTTGAAAGCTGTTCCTGAAGCTCCGAGGACGGTGGCTGATAAGCCTCCACTCTGGCCTGGGTCACCTGATAGAAGTGCGTCACTATCAAGTTTCGACTTGACATAAAAGAATGTTGGAAATGCCTTTGAGGAAGTATTCGTGCAGTCATACTCTACAACAAGCTTTACCCTAATCTCATACTTGCCTGGGCTGCTTATAGTGAATTTTGAGTAGACCGTTGAGTAGCCGCCAGTTGAAGAATAGGTGTAAGGCGATGTTGACGCCTGAGTCCAAGTTGCGGCATGCATGTAAGTGTAATTTGCGACAGACACGAAACCATCAACCCCTACTATCCTTGTGGTTGTAAAGCCCAGAGTGTTGATCTCAGTATCGCGAAGATTGCCTAACTGCTCACTTGCTGGATTTCCTGATCCGTCACCAAAGGATCCCACCGCATACTCTGGATTGCCATCCAAAGTAAGGTATATGCTTCTATCAAGCGAATACTCACCCACAAGGATTCCAAGTCCCTCTCTCACCTTCGAGATGACAACCGAGTCCTTGTATGACTCACTGTCACCAATCACCTCAACCTTGACGGACTGTCCCGAACCCAACGCTGCCGTGAACTGACTCTCCGACATTGTTGCCGTTCTGTTGCCTGTAGGGATCGTAAGGTAGTTGCTTATTGCAGCGGTGTTGCTTATTGCAGCGCTGATACTTGACCCTGAGTTTGTTGCACTAGTAAGCCTCCACACTCTCCATGATGGACTGCTGCCCGTCATGTTGACAGGTGTCACAGCAAAGTTAAGAGTCTGGGACGAGGGATTGTACTGGTCAATCGCGTTGACCTTGAAGAATGCACCGTCATATGTGAGGTCGACGCCGAGGCCTTCCCTTGAGGGAGACAGCGTGACATAATCCGTTGCAAGTCCTGCTGTTACAGCAAGACGCAGTGAGGCATAGTTTCCAAGGGTTCCCGTGAATTGGGCTGCCGTGATTGTTCCTGAGACCGAGTTCGCAGTCGTGGAGCCTGTGCCGAAGAGATTAAACCTCAGGCCATTCACAGCGTCGCGTGCAGAAGAAGTGACGGCAGTAGATGGACCCAGCAGAGTCTCAGTGCCGTTTGAACTCACACCGTACATGCGCCAGTTTATTGGAGTTGTATCACCTGCAGGAAAACCAATCTTGGTTGCGCTGAAGTTTATCCTGTCGCTGCTGCTGATCGCCTGCCCTGTGGCGTTCATCCTGAAGAATTGGGAGTCAGCAGAGAGGGAGATTAGGGTCGGCTGCTTGGTCTTTGTGACAGTGAATGACTTGGAGAGCGGTGTGGCAGTTCCAGAAGTCGCAGCTGTAATTGTGAACGTCTCAGTATCGGCAGTCCAATTCAGAGCGCTCTTGATGAAGTAGTATCCATTGTAGTTGTTTGTCGTAGACGTGGCACCGCTGGTCACTAGCCCAAGTATAAGTCCGCTACTTGTGACATATTGCACCGGATAGTTGGTACCATCGGGATTGTAAACGGTCCTGTTTGTGCTAAGAGTCCCACCTCTCGTATCAATACTGTGTGTGACAGCCGACAATTGCGTTGTTCCCTGGTTCGTCCTCACGAAACCCTTCGTATTACTAATCGCGTATGCCTCACCTGCATTTGTAACGACGCCAGTGCCATCAGCGCTTATAGAATCGATCTCATTTGTGAGGTAAACCGTGATGGGAGATACACCATTCGTGCCGTTTGTACCATTCGTGCCGTTTGTACCATTCGTGCCGTTTGTACCTGCTTTGACACCTGTGAAAGTCATAAAATCCTGAATTTCATTATCAGACTTGACCCTGATTATAAGCGAATTGTTAGGTGCCGATGTGGACAGAGAGGCCCATGTTGTAATGTCAGTTGCGGTGATAGTAAGCGTGTTGCCGTCAGCTGAGACGCGTGGAGACACAAGCGTGTTAGATATTCCTGTCGCCGTGCCCGTGCTATAATCGCTCTTTGTGACTTCCCACCGTGTAGATCCTGTGCAGTTGGTTGGAATGGCAGTAAACGTATAACTGAAACCTGCCGTGGCTGTTCCGATCGAGTTTGCAGTGAATGAGCTGGGTCCCGAGAGCCTAATCGTGCCACCCGTGGTCTTGGATATCGAGTAAGCCTTCGATATCACCACATTTGTGTCTGCCTTCTTTGTCGACTTGAATGTGAAAGACTCCCTGTTAGTGCTCCATCGAGTTGCCGTATTGTCACCTGCGCTGCTTGTGAAGAAGTACTGGCCTGTGAATCTATCAATGTGTGCAACGAGTCCGTTCTGGCTCTTGATGAAGACCTGCCTATTGGCCTTTGCACCACCTGGCTCAAACAGGTCTGTGCTGACGCTGCCTGAGAAACCTCCGTCGATGGTATAGAGCCATGAAGCCTGACTCTCTTGTGTGTAAGACGTGCTGTTGACCTTGCTTGTGCCATCATAGACATCAAAGAAACCGCCTGCTCCTGAGACGTAATGCGTAAGATCGTTTCTTGCGCTGTAGGCACCATTGGAGGTCACAGATATCGTGTGGTTCTCGTTTGTCAGCATGCCGCTTATTCCTGCGGCTCCTGCGGCGCCGGCGGCTCCCTGTGCACCATCACTTATGATGCCGATTGTCATCGAATCGCTAAGGGTTGACCCATCAGAAGCCAAAGCTGACGCTGTTACCCTGACGTTGACTGTTCCAACCTTCTTTGTCTCTACAATTCTATTGTACTGCTGCTCATTGATAGTGAGCACATTGCCTGCAATTGTGTACTCACCGGTTGGACCCTGGGTCAGTGCATCGCCTGTAACTGTCTGACCCAGCGTATTGAGGCACTCGATAGTCCAGGTTGGTGAACCTGCAATGTTGGCAAGAGTTGCCGTGAACGTGACAGTCTGATTGGTGGGTGAGAACTCACCAAGTCCATCAAAGCTGAAGCCGAACCTATCGGCGGTAAGAGTCACAATCTGGGCACTTGCACCACCTAGTGATTTTGTTATGGTGTAGGACTTCTCTATAGTGCCGACTGAGTTGATCGTTGCAATTAGGTTGAAGGTCACGCTCTTTGATGATGCTGACCAGTTTGGATTCTCTGTCACCTCATACGCGCCTGTGCTTCGATTGATCCGAAGCTTTAGGCCTGATGTGGTAAGCGCGTGATAATTCGAATCGGTGTCGATCGCGCCGCCATCAACTGTGAAATCGACGGCAGGTGTAATTCCAACGCCAAGCTGCAACAATCCCAAGAATACGCTGAAGTTGCCATCTGCACCTCCAAGGTCAGTGACCTCTCCCACATCGTCAGCCTGCACAGTATGGGTCTCATTAGAGAGGTAGCCTGAGATGGGAGACTCACCGTTTGCACCGTCCCTTGTCAAGGCGATCGTGATGATGTCGCTGTCACCAAAATCGTCATCATCCTCGTCCTCGACGTAGGCCTCAACCCGGATTGAGGAAGCCGTCCCCCTTGCATCGTCGAACTGTTCCTGGCTGATGGTGATGACATTGCCATCCACACCATCGATAGTGAAGTGATCGTCGGTAGCCCCAGTGAGCGGCGTAGTCTCAGACCCACGGTAGACACGCCAGTTTGCAACAGTTCCAGCTGGGAAGTTCTTCAGGCTTGCGGTGATTGTCGTTGACTGTGGTGCTCCATCGGTTGAGGAGCCATCGGCATCGTATGTGAAGAACTGCTTGCCACAGACGAGGCTTAGGATCATCGCATTGGCACCGCCCTTGGCCTTGCCGATGGTGAACTTCTTGTTGATACTCGCGCCCTGGTACTCAGCACGAAGTGTGAAGGTCACTGCATCAACCTCAGTATTCCAACCACCAGATCCCTGTGTGACCGAGTAGAATCCGTCATTACCGATGGTTATCGTGAGGTTGCTGGCGGCATCGGTGTAAGTCGTCTGCAGCTCATCTGCATCGTCGTACACGTAGTAATCGACACCGGACTCTATCTCATCAGTACCAACGTACACCTTGAAGTCACCTGTGGCATCACCCATGTCGATGACAGTCCCATCAGACTCGGCAGTGACTGCATGGACCTCATTGGAAAGGATTCCGCCAAGTGATGATGCACCATCTGCAACCACAAGTACCGACTGTTCATCGACTATTCCCTCGTAGTCGACTGAGACCTTGATGGTTGCCGAGGTGTCTGTCCCGACAGTTGCTCCGTACTGGGTGAGGTTCATCGTGGCAACATCACCGGCCGTATGGTTGATGTATGTTGTATTCGATGAGGCGGAGGAATCGTACTTGAGTTCCCAGCTGGGAGGTGACGCAGATGTGCTGTACTTGTAGACCTTCCACACATACGTGATGCCATCAGGAATGTTCTGCTTTGACGTAGTGAACCTGATTGACTGTTCGGACGGGAAGAATGTGGTGCTTGAGCCCTTTGTGAAGTAGGGACGATCGGAGACGAGTCGGAGCAGAGCGCCACTCTTTGACTTTGTGATTGTGAAAGACTTCTCGATGACTGGGTTGTCTGCTCCCTCACCCGTGTCCACCACAGCCCTGACATCAAAGGTCACCTGGTCAACTTCACGATCCCAGCCAGGGGGTGTAGCGGTGCTGTCATTGCTCACAAAGTAATCGCCATCGCTTTCAATGAGGAACTCGAGGCCATCCTTCCTCACCACAGTGCCTGCATTGACCCATGTTCCCGTGCCATCGTCAACCTGGTAGGTCACTGTGTAAGACTGCTGGGCGAGAATCGTACCGTAGTAGACCTGGAACCTTCCGGTTGCATCGAGAAGGGCAGAGTCAACTACAGTACCGGTGCCATCGGAAGCGACGACGTGAGCCTCATTCGACAGGAGCCCGCTCAGGGTGCTTCCTGCAGGACCTGGCACTCCCTGTGCACCAGCCTCACCCTGCAGGCCTCGAGGACCATTCTGCAGTGCGAGAACTGACACCTCATCGGCGTAACCATCCACCTCTGCCCGAACACGAAGTTGTGTTCCAACAGTGTCACCTACCGTGATGAGGTCGATGTACTGGTCGTAAGTCACCTGGACTACTGTGTTCGAGACCTGAGTGAAGTTAGTCCCATCGACAGCATCGGGAATCAGCTGCCAGGTTCCATCTCCAAGGAGCCTGTAGAAGGACCACACGATGGCAGGGGTGCCCTCAAAATTCTGGGCCGAGGCGGTCCATGTGATCGTCTGGCTGGCAGGCTGTGGGTCACCGTCTGCGTCCAGGAAGAAGTACTGTGTGTCAGTCGTCACAAGGACTATCTTGGCGTTGGCACCACCAACTGACTTCGTTACGTTGACTATCTTCTCGACGAAGAGGCTTCCTGCAATACCGCTTGCCTTGAGCACGAAAGCTGCAGAGGTCCCCGTCCAGCGATCGGTCTCATCAAGTGAGAGTTCGTACTCACCAAACTTGTCAAGCGTGATCTGTAGGCCGTTAGAGTTTCGGACAACGGGACTGCCATCGGTTGCAGGAAGACCGTCGTCTCCTGTTGTGGGTTCCTCGATGAAGAACTGGACTCCCTCGACCGCCTGCCCACCGAGGAGAACAGTGAAGGTTCCATAAGCGCCTGTGAGGTCCTCAGGGAGGATGTAACCCTCATCATCGGACCTGAGTGTTATGGATTCATTCGACAGGAGACCGCTCGGGGCATCTGCTCCGCCCTCAAGTGCGACGATTGTGACACTATCGATGAGGGGATCGTCTACCGTACCATCATCATTGAGGTCAGCCGCCGGTGCCGTAACGATCACTCGCACGCTATTCGATGGATCTTCTATTCCACCCCTTGCGACGTTGAAGAGGTCCACATCCATGTACTTCTCTTCAAACTCAGAAGTGCTGTACAGCGGAACTTCACCATCGTCGTCAAGTGACTCAACCCAAGAGCCGCTGACAAGCCTCTCAACCCTCCAGGAAGAACCCGATATCTCAGCCTGTGAGTAATTCTGGAAGAAGGCCGTGAATGCAATCGTCTGTGACGTGGGCTTGAAAGCGCCCTGGCCGTCTAGAGAGAATGCCAAAGCTGTGGCATTCAAGCTCAGAAGCTTTGAGTCTCTGCCACCCTTTGACTTGATGATCTTGTAGGTCTTTCTGAGGGATGCAGAACCTATTGCGGCCCTAAAGTAGAAAACTACACTGTCGGAGTTTGTGTTCCACTCACCACTGATTGTGTAAGCACCAAGTGAAGAGATCTGTGCAATCAGACCGCTTGTGTGGGTCACGGGAGTTCCCGCTGATGACCAGTTTGTGCCATCAAGTGAGACCTGGTAGGTCACGCCACTCGTAAGCTGGTCATCTCCACGAAATGCAATAAACTCACCACCTGCGCTCGAGAGGTTTCCTAGAAGGACACCTGCATTCGTGGCGGGAATCGCCTGTGTCTCATTCGTGAGGAATCCACTGATCGGACTCGTTCCATCGAGGCCATCTGTTCCGTTGACGCCTGGCGATCCAGAAGCTCCTGGAGCACCATCATTGCCATCGGCACCCCTGAAGGTGACACCTGAGTCCCAGCCCAGGGGGCCCCTCGTGTAGAGTACGGTATTCGCCGTGTCGATGTAGACGTCGTCTTCCTTTCCGAGGTTGGGTCCTGGTGCGCCAATGCCATACCTCAGTGTTGGAACATCACCGTCAGGTGAAACGACTCCGCCATCAAGGAGTTCACCAACGACAAGGGTGTACTTGTCAATGTTTCCTGTGTATGTGTAGGCCTTGCCAGGCTGCAGTGTAATCTTGGCCATTCATGCTCCGTCAGATGTAAATATCACGGAGCGTTCGAGGCTTTCAACTACAGGTGAAAGGGTTCACAGCGTGTGGAAAGTAGTCCATTCTTTGCCACCGAAACTCAGCGGGCGGCATCCATCCATCTGGCCAGTGCTCACGTGGAACAACTGTCCAGTGAAGGCCTGCCCATGTCGGCTGTCCACCCTCAACCCACACAGCCCTCACGTGGAGGAGGGTCGGATTGGGAAGGGGCTTCGCCTCGAGAAACTTGGTCAGGGGAACTCCCTGCCGAGGGCAGCAACTTGTGCCACCCTCACGGTCCACTTGATTCCCGTGTCCGGGAAGACCACGTTCACACAGGAAACGGCCTGTCCTCCCTGCCCACCGCCACGCATGATCTCGTGGTCGTAGTCGTCGTAGACGGCCCTCACATAGACATCGCTATCCACGATGGCAGGCTTACCGTCGACTCGAACGATGTCACCCTTCTTGAACCAGCTCATTCACCCTCCTCAGAAAGTTGCGACCTTCTCGGTGCGAAGCTTCATCTTCTTGATCTGTGCAGGCGTGTAGCCGTCAGACTTCAGGTCATAGATTGCGTCTTCGACGGAGCTTCCCTCACCCCAGACCTCGGCGTTGCCACGCTGGGGGTGTTCTCCCACGATGGCGTCAGAGAAGTCGATCCTGCTGACGAGGTCTCCGTCCCAGTTAGTGAGGAGACAGGGTCCATACTCTGGGTGGAGCACCTTGAAACCGTGCTCGTCCTTGATGAGGAGATAGGACTCAGGTGTGACAGCCTCCAGTGCCTTCTTCTTCGCCATCACTCACCTCCCTCAGGACGACCCTCAACAATCCAATCATCCTCATCCTCGAATCCCGCTTCCCCATCCTCGGGACCCTCATCCGCCAGGTCATCGCAAGTTCCCTCCCAGCCCCGAATGGTTGTTGCATCGAGAGTCTCTGTGTTGAGGCGGATAAGCTCGATCAACGTCGGGTTCTCCCCGGCAGAGAGAATGCACTCCTCGAAGGACTCCACCGCCTCACTCTCGGATCGATGGTAGTAGCTGTGCTGCTCAGTGTAGTAGCCACCAACTGCAACATTGACGATGTAGATCTCAGACATATTCAGGACTCCTTGTTCTCATTCCAACGGACTGCTCGAAGGGTTCGAAGGATCTGTTGGCTCTGGTATGCGTTCCAACCGCGGTCCTTCTTGAGGTCATCGACCATCTTCGCCTGCCACTCCCTGGTGGTGACGAAGCGGAGGAGGACGATCACGAGGTAGGGCCAGACCATCCAGAGAGCGTACAGGCAGCCGAGGGCAGCCACCGCACCGATGCAGGCCAGGAAGCCGCTGATGATGAACTCCATTGTTTCCTTCCTCCTATGATCCTTTAATTCATTTCTTGAACCGGGAACACCTTCTGGGACAACTTTGTGAAACTATTTTTAGGGGGTGGAGGGCAACTTTTCGAACGCCTCTGCGCTGTAGGAACAGATTCGACCCTCGTGGAGGACCTCGTAGAATCGTCGACCATCAGGAAGCTTTTCCACCTCGACAACGGTGATGGGAAGCGTCTCCATCTCTCCAGACCCACGGATCCTGCGGAGTCGGAACCGGAGTTCACCGGGCTGGATGTTGGGATCCGGATTGGATCGACACCAGTCGATTTCTCGGTTTTCGTAGTTTTCCCTTGCCTGTTGGTTCTCGATGGAACCGGGATCCGTCATTCGCTGTGCCATCTCCATGAGGGAGGCGTGGTTGGCCTTCATCCAGGCCGCCTGCTGGTCCAGGGTCATTCCGGTGAGGGTGTCGCGAATCTCATTGGGGGTCATGTTGGTTTCCTTCCTCCTTTGATCCTTTAATTCACTGGATGAACTGCGAACACCTTCTCAGGCACTTTCTTGAAACTTTTTGACGTACTTGCTGATGTCAACAGGTTCACAGCCGTAGCTCACACACTCCACCGAGCCGTCGAGGCGGATGATGTAGTTGTACACTTCTTGCTTGCAGGGCCACTCAGTCTGTAGTAGGTGTGAACGGTGGGTTGCTTCGATCTCACCCTTGGCTTCCACGAATGTCTCGACACCGTCCTCCTCGAATGTACGGAAACCGCCCTCAAGGAGTGCCTTCTCCACTGCCATCATCACACCGTCGTGCCCCAGCTTGAGGAGAACGGGGACGATGTGTTCGGGATAGCCGTCGTAGTGACAGTAGACTCCTGCGTAGGAGCCACCGGGAAGCTCGTATCCGATGGTGGAGTGGGTCGACACGTTACTCCTCCTGGAAGCAGGTTTCGCTGAGGGGGATGGCCACGATGGGACCGGTCATGCCCTCTGGGACCCATACGGCCTCGATCTCGGAGGAGACGACCTCCACCTGTGGCTCGGGAATCACCACTCGCGTGTGGAGGAGAAGGAACAGTTTGATGAGCATATGACCTCAGCGATTGCAGTTGACGTAGATGAAAGTGCCGTCGACGTAGGGGTTGACCTCAGTCACCGTCCAGCCACGAAAGGAGATCTCCTCCACCGCAAGGTTGAGAATGTCCGTGCTGAAGAGGACCTCGCCGGTCTCGTTGTCCACGATATCGAAGGTTGTCATGTTTTCCTTCCTCCTATGATCCTTTAATTCATTTCAGGAAAGGAGGACACCCTTGTGGGAAACTTTTCTCACATTCTTTGGTGGGTCCACGACAGCCCAGCGATTGGCCCAGGAGAGGACCACCTTGCCCTCTACAAGGACACTTATCAAGGGTCCCTTCCTCCCGAGATAGACACCCATCGTCCCCCATCCGAGGAGATCGTGTTCCTCCTTGGAGTCTGTTGAGCTCCACACGATTGCGCCTGGTGAGATGAACCTCTTCCCGTTCGATGCCCTACGTTTGGGAGGACGGGCCATGATGATGCTTCCCTTCGGGACCCTGAGATAGATAGGCTTGGGGAGGCTTCCCTCCATGAGGGGTGGCATTCCCCACCAGGGCATGCGTCCCATCAGTTGTCGAATGCGAAGACGAGGCGGACCTTGTCCTCGATGTCACGGGAACCGACGAAATCGGCCAGGGTGCCAGCGAATGGCTGCTTCTTGAGGCGACCACCGGAGTCAGGGATGAAGATTCCTGTGATGATGTGATCCGGATTGATGCAACTGACAAATTCCTCAGTGAGGTCAGGTCCATTGGGAAACTC
>Ga0208783_10000765_pt1 | contig 19359 bp, 13 predicted proteins | sample DEB19_08_DNA_2_FD_184529 | JGI IMG/M metagenome (GOLD analysis project Ga0208783, IMG submission 184529) | Aqueous microbial communities from the Delaware River and Bay under freshwater to marine salinity gradient to study organic matter... | ecosystem: Environmental > Aquatic > Marine >...
GGGGAGTATGGCCAGGGCTTCATCGTGGTGGCCCGCGAGATCCGGCGGCTGGCCGACCAGACGGCGGTGGCGACGCTCGACATCGAGCGGCTGGTGGAGCAGATGCAGCAGGCCGTGACGATCGGCGTGACGGAGATGGACCGGTTCGCCGCCGACGTGAAAGCCGGCGTGGAGCGGGTGTCGGGCATCAGCGGGCAGTTTGCGGAGGTGATCGGCAAGGTGCACGGCCTGGCGGGCCGGTTCGACCACGTCAAGCAGGGAATGCAGGCGCAGGCCGAGGGGGCGCAGCAGATCGCCGAGGCGCTCGTGACGCTGACGGACGGCTCCCGCTCCGCGGCCGACGCCCTCGAGGAGTTCGAGGAGGCGTCGCAGCAGATGGTGGCCGCGGCCGACGGGCTGGCCGGGACGGTGGGCCGCTTTCGCGTGGCCGACCGGGGCTAGAGCGCATTTCTCGTAGCGCTAGCGGTGTCCTGGTAGGCCAGGAAACGTAGGCGAAGGGATCGGCGGAAGCTCGACGAGCGTGTGGCCGCCGCGGCAAAAGAGCGAGGAGACTTTTACCGCCCTCGAGCCGGTGCGACGCCACAGTCTAATGCGTTCTAGGCAGTCTGGGCGGTTTCCCGAACCGCTGACGATCCCGGCCTTGATGCCGGAAATGCTCATGGATCTGGTCGGGCCGGGTCGATCACTCCTGACGACCATGCCGGTTTTTCCGCGCGGGGACTCCCCCGCCCGGAGTGCCGGCGACCGCGACGGACACGACTGCGATGGAAAACCCCGCCGATCGTTACGGGAAACGTGCTCTCGCTCGCCGGAAGGCGCTGCGTCGGAGGGCCGCCGCCTGGAGACGCAGGGGATGCCGCGCGCTGACGATCCTGCTGATGGCGGCCTCGCTCGTGGAGATGCCCTCGCGGCTGGCGAACGCCCAGATCGGGCAGCTTGGCCAGGCCGGCCTGGCGGGTGGGCCAGCAGGAGCCCTGGGCCAAACGGCCATGGCGCCGGCCGGCGGCCTCGTCAACCAGGCAGTGGGACGGCTGGGCAACCTCTCCGAGAACGGTCCCGGCTGGATGTATTACGGCATCAACGCGGCCGACAGGGGCCTGGGCTACCTGGGCAGCTACTACACGATCGGCGGCTTCATCCCGTATGCCGAAGACGACCTCGGCGGCATCTGGTCGGCCGACGTGCGGACGCACTTGAGCAACTACGGTGGGTTCTTCTCCAACGTGGGCGCCGTGCGGAAGCAGTTCTTCGGCGGCACGCTCTTCGGCGTGGGCGTCTTCTGGGACTACGACGGCGATCAAAACCAGTATTCCGACACGACGATTACGGACGACAGCGGCAGCTACGTCTTCGCGGGAGGCCAGACCTACCAGCAGGTCGGCGTGTCGGCCGAATGGCTCACCGACTACGGCAATCTGCGGAGCAACGGCTACATCCCCTGCGGCACGACCGCCCAGACGATGGGGCCGTTCGTCGGCAACTCGTTCCTCTGCAACACGGGCGTCAATGCTGCCTTGGCGGGCACCGATCTCGAGCTGGGCGTCTACATGCCGGGCCTCGCCGACTGGGCCGGCATGGTGAGCGTGGGCGGCTACGCGTATGGCAACAGCCGCTACAACACGATCAACGGACGGGACGTGGTGCCCTGGTTCGGCGGTGTCTACACCCGCCTCGACCTGACACTGCGGAGAAACTGGGATTTCTCCCTGCAGGCCAACAACGACAGCTTCTTCGATTGGACGGGCTTCGCGCGGCTCACCTACCGCATGGGCGGGTCGCGCCGCCGCAACGTGCCCGACCAGATGGAGCAGCCGATGTTTCGCAACGAGCACATCGTGCGGACCCACCAGACGCCGGAGCAGGCGCTGATCGCCCGGACGCCTGCGTCGGAAGCAGCGGGCATGGCCGGCAAGCCCTTCAAGGTGATCCACGTTGATAGCTCACTCTCCGTCGCGCCGGGCGGCAACGGCACCTGGGAGCGGCCCGTCAAGACGCTGCAGGAGGCGCAGGCGCTGGCCCAGAAGGAGTTCGACATCGTGTTCGTGCGGGTGGGCGACAGCCTCAACTGCCCGTACGACACCAGCTACCTTACGGCCGGCACGACGGGCTACCAGTTTGCGAAAGACAACCAGTATCTCGTCGGTGAGGGCACGTCGCTGCAGCTCTGCACCGCCAACTGCGGGCTGGTGCCGCTCTGGACCACGACATCTTCGTCGCAGTATCCCGTGATCAGCAATCCGGTCGGGCCGGCGATCGTCGTCGACAAGAACGGCACGTACGTCGACCACGTCAAGATCGTGGGCTCCCAGGTGGGCATTTCGGATGGCGCCGGCCTGCCCGCTGGCGCCAGTGCGACGGTCAACGACGTGCAGATCGTCGGCACCGGCGCCAGTCAGCGGGGCGTCGAGATCGTCGCCGCGGGTAGCGATGGCGAATTCGATTTCGTCAACATGAAGCTTCTGAACCTCACCAACGATGGCTTTTACGTCAATGGCCAGGCCGGAGGCGATCCGCGGGTGAACATCACGAGTTCCACGATCGAAAACACCTCGGGCAACGCGGTGCTTGTCGACACCGTCCTCAACAACGGTCGCGTGCGGGTCTACAATTCGAGGATCGACGGCACGACGGCGGCGGGCGTAAGCGTGGCCAATGCCAACGCCATCGTTCAGTCGTCCACCTTCAGGAACATCGGCACGGTCGGCATCGGGGTGACTGGCGGGCCGTCGGTCTCCGGCACCACCGCCATTCCGGGCACGTCCACCGTGCAGGTCACCGGCAACTACATTGAGGCCATCGTCGGGGTGCAGGGCTCGGCGCCGGAGTCTGGCGATCAGATCTACCTGACGATCAACCAAAACAGGATGCTGTCGCCGTTGGGTGGCAACGGCATCAACTTGGCCGTGGGCGCCGGCAAGATCGACGCAAACATCATCGGCAACCACATCACGGGGCTGGCCACCACCACCTACAGCACCGGCTCGTCGGCCGGCGGCACCGCCGGCGCCACGTTCGGGAATCCCGGGTCGCTCGCCGCGAACATCTACCTGACGACCACCAACACGTCCGCTGCAACGCTGAACAACCTCACCGTCAAGGCCGTGGACCTGGACAACCTCTCGGCCATCAATCGCGGGGCGGAGGTCGTGACGAGGCCGCGGTTCAACACCACGGTCACCGGCACCACCATCAATCCCGCCCCGCCGCCGCCGCCGCCCAACTACGATCCCACCGTGCTGGTGCCGCTGCCGCCGCAATGACGGGCGGCCACGGGAAGCCGGGCAAAAAGTGGGCGGCCGATCAGGCGGGTGAACGGGGCTTCGGCTTGGCGATCGCCGCAGCGAACATCTGCTGCACAGCCGCTTGGGCCGAGGCCAGCGCGGCGTTGAGCGTGGGCAGCGTCTGCGAAGAGACCAGCAAGGCCCCGCCACCCACGGATGCCGGCGTGGAGGGGAGCCGACTGGGCGCCACGATACTGGTTGCGCCGATCGTGTAGGGGTCGGCCTTGGCGTAGCTGACCTTGTAGCCAAGGTCCTCGAATTGTCCGATCGTCATGCGGCTGATCGGCATGCGCACGCCGGGCGCCTCCGCAAAGCCCGTCATGAGTTCGATGCGGAAGGTGGATTCACTCCAGTGGACATCTCGCGTGCCCGGGCCGCCGGTCGTTTCCAGCGGCACGCCGGTCGCCGTGGGCCTGGAGCTGAGCGTCCGGTATTCACGCAGCGCATTGGTCCCCGTGTAGAGCGGCGTCGTGCCGCCAGCCCCAGTGATCAATCCCTTCGACTGCCACAGCGTGCCGAAGCCGAGGACGTGGCCCATCTCGTGGAGGATGACGTTCTTGAGCGTGCCCGCGTTGAACATCGTGTCGACATCCGCGGAATCGAACTCCATCATGCCCTTGAAGGGCAGGCGGCTCGCGTCGGTCCTGAAATCGGTGGGGCCGGCCTGGCCGAGGATCCCGCCGTCGCCGTCGATGGGCGGCGCCGATGCGAGGATCTCGATGTCGGCGAGCTGTCCGGCGACGGGGGCGAGCTTGCCCACGATGATTTCCGTCCAGCGAAAGGCTGCATCCGCAAACACCTGCCGCTGATCGGTCGTCAGAGAACTGTCGGGGAACTTGACGACGATCTGGAAATCAGATCCCGGTGCCGGTGCCGGCGCCGGCGGAATGATCCGCGTCACGATCGACTTGTTGAGGATCTTCCCGTTGATGGGCACGAGGGTCTTCCCGACCTTCGCCTGGGAAAGATCGACCGCGAAGGTGGCGGGCTTCAGCTGCTCCGGAGAGCTGGCGAGAGCCGGCACGCGGATCGTCTTGACGGTCTCATCGGCGGTGAACGTGAGCGTGCCGGACGTCTGCGTGTAGTTGACGCCCGCCCTCGCGCCGATGTTTCTAGTCGTGTAGGCGACCGTGACTGTTTTCTCGCCCGGAGCTGTCAAGAGCCTGACAGTGTAGATGGCGTCGGTGCCCTTGCCGACCACGTCGGGGCCGACAAGGGAGATCGTCTGCAGCGTCGAGACCGGCCGTGCGGAGATGGCGACGGCCCGCGGTGCGGCGATCGCGACCGGTTCGATCGCGGTGACCGAGCAAACGCTCGCCGGAAAGAGAGTCGGGCCTTCCGAAAGCGACCCTGGCACGGCCGACATGCAAAGCCTCGACTCGAGCCGCTCGGCCCCCATGGCGGCAACGTGCGGCCGCCGACTGCACCGAGACCGCCCATCGATGTTCCACGAGCCTTCGCGGGCTCCGCGAAACAACTCAACGAGCGAGAAACTCAAGGGCAACATGGCGAAATCCCTGGGGGGAGACAGTTGGAGCCGGGGACTGTCGCCCCGATCGATAACGGTGACCGAAGGAAAGCGGACCAACTCGAAACGGCGACGAGGGCAGTACGGTCGCGGACTGGGGATTGTTCGAAGGCTGGCTACTGACAGCCTCCCCTCACTTATCCGATCCGAATCGTACCAAGCTCCCGCTGCGCCCCACAACAATTCGGCAAGCGGGGCATGGATCGGGCCAGCAGCGGCGTAAAAATCCCATTTTTTTCGGTTGTAAGGGCAGGTACGGCCTCCGGGGCGTGGCTCGTCGCAGGGACGGCAGCAGCCGATCGGCCACGAAGTCATCCGCCGAATTCGTGTGGCAGCGGGGTTACCGGCAGGCCCAGGGAAATCGGGCCGGACCGTTGAAGCCGGGTGTTCACCGCCAGCCGGTAGGGCGTGCTCCAGGCCGCTGCGTCGACGTCCTTCCGCAGCCCCCTGCCCCGGCGGGCCTCGAAGGCGTCCCGAAAGTGGGCCGTCGCGGCCCCGGTGCGGCTGTCGCGGCCGGGCACCACGCACCGCCGGCAGACGTTCGTCGCCCGAAACGTCACCCCGCCGATTGAAAATGCCCGTGGCTCCGGCGGCGGCAGATCGGCATACGGATCGGCCGGAAGATCGGTGGGGAGATCGAGCAGCGACGGGGTGAGCCCCGGCCGCGCGGGGCTGGCGAGCGTGTCCTCCCAGAAGGCGTCGCAGCCGCCCAGTTCGAGATTCGCCCGAAACCTCCGGCGGCATTCGGCGAGATCGAAGCCAAACCAGCGGGCCACCTCCTCGAGCGTCGCCGTCGACACGAGCGTCGGCCCCGGCGCGTCGCGATCGTCGGGAAAGCCGCCATCGGCCCGCTCCTGCAAGAGCACGCCGCAGCCGAAGGCCTCCGAGAGCCAGCCGCACGGCCCCCCCTGCCCCGGCACGAGATCAAACGATTCCCGGCCGAGGCCGCGGAGCCGCTCGAGATCCACCGCAGGCAGGGCCGCCGCGGCGAGGGCCGCGGGATCGACCGACAGCACCACGAGCCGCTCGGCGAGCGAAAACTCGGCCCGGATCGCAACGCACACGGCCGACCGCTTGGCGTTGACGACCCGGCCGTCCATGTCGACCAGCCGCCACCGTCGGTCGTGCTCCAGTGCCCCGCAGGGCAGCACGTCGCACGCGTCGACGTCGACCCCGTCGAGGCTCTTGACGGGATAGATCGTGATCCGATCGAGCGTGGGCATGGAGGTGAACTGCGATCCCCGGCCGCCCGCGCTACATCTTGAAGTTGAACGTCTGCCAGAGGAGCCGCAGCAGCCACTGGCCAACCGTGCGGCTGCCCACCTTGATCCTCGCCGTGCCCCGCATGCCCGGCGTGAGCACCGCTTCCGTGTCGTCGAGCGACATCATCGCTTCGTAGGAGGTCGAGATCGGCTGCTCGCGGCCCGATTCGTCGGTCTTCGTCGGCACCTGCCCGCCCGCCTTCACCGAGAGCCGCTCCGAGCCGGCCTCCAGGTGCGTCTCCGCCAGCTCGTCCACCCGGCCGGTGAACGTCTGCCAGGGGAAGGCGTCGAGCTTGAGGTCCACCGGCTGCCCCTGGGCGATGAATTCCACCTCCGTCTGGTCGACGAGCATCACCGCCTCGAACCACTCCGCATCCCCCACCATGCAGAGCACCGTGCCGGCGGCGTAGGTGGCGCCGAGGTTGCGCTTGTCGATCGCGTTGCCCGACCAGCCGGGCAGCTTGCCCGCCGCCGCGGCCTCCTTCTGCGGCGGCACGTGCGACGCGGGCAGCACGATCCCGTCGCGCGGAGCCGTCAGCACCAGCTCGCTCTTGTCCTTCCGCTTCTTGGCCAGCTGCTCCTCGACGCTCTTGAGCGACTCCTCCACCGTGCCGATCTCCAGGCCGGCTGCGGGATCGGTGAACCGCTCCCGCTCGAGGCTGTTGAGCCGGGCGCGGGACTGCGACGCCTTCCCCTCGAGGTCCGCGATCGCCAGGTCGAGGTCGATGTTCGACAGACGGGCGAGCTCCTGCCCCTGCTTGACGATGTCGCCCGCCTTCACCCCCAGGCTCTCGAGCCTGCCCGCGACCGACACGTAGACGATCTCCTCGCCGCGCGGCCGCAGCTCGGCGGCGCACCACACCCGCTGCGGCAGCGGGATGAGCGCGATCGCGGCCAGCGCGAGCGCCGCCACGACGCCGGTCACCGTCAGGTTGAGTGCCTTCACCTCGTCGCGCCTCCCGGGGACGTTCAAGAACTTGATCATCCCCTGCAGCGGCCGGATCACCAAGCCCCAGAGCGCCGCGCCCGCCATGATCTGGCCGATCACCTCCAGCCGGTAGGGCTTGAAGATGTTCCACACGAAGAGAAAGATCGACGCCGTCACGAGCCACATGTAGAGGCTCGACGCCACGGCGTAGAACCCGAAGAGAAACCGGTTGCGCTGCGGCAGAAACGGATCCTCGGGCTGCTTGATGCCGAGGCACCAGCGGGACGCCGCCCGGCCGAGGATCGAGGTCGCCTTCTGGCGGAGGTTCGGGATCTCCAGGATGTCGGAGAGGATGTAATAGCCGTCGTACCGCATCAGCGGATTGGCGTTGAAGAGGATCGTCGACACGCTCGACACGAACATCACGTCGAGGCAGAGTTGGTTGAAGATGCCGGCGTGCGAGTTCCACCAGAGGTAGGTGGCGATCGAGGCGATGATCACCTCGACGTACATCCCGGCCGCACCGATCGCCGCCCGCTTCCACTTGCTCGGCAGCATCCAGCTGTCGGAGACGTCGCAGTAGAGGCAGGGAGTGAAGACGAGCAGCATCATCCCCATCTCGTGGCACTCGCCGCCGTAGTGCTTGCAGGAGAGCCCGTGGCCGAACTCGTGGAGGATCTTCGTCACGCCCAGGGCGATCGCGAGGTAGAGCCAGTTGCCGGAAGCGAAGAAGTGCTGGAAGTCGGGGAGCTTCGAGCGGAAGACCTCGAAGTTGACGAGCACCAGCAGCAGGGCGCTCGACACGAAGGCGAGCATCGCCACGATGGCCGGCGGCGTGAAGAGCCAGCCAAGCCAGGGGTCGAGCCGGGCGAGCAGCCGGTCGGGGTCGATGCCGCGAAACCGCATCGACATGATGTTCGCCAGCCACGCCATCCACTGCCGCCAGATTCGCTGCCGCCGCCGTTCGAAGAGCTGGGGCCCCTGCCCCGGCCGGTCGCCGATCACCAGGCCCGAGCGGTGCAGCGTGGCGATGAACCGGGCCAATTCGTCGACCGTGATCCGGCGCGGCGGAAACCGGGCCTCGAACTCCTCCTTCAGCTCGTCGAGGCTCGCCTTGCCGTCGAGCATGTCGAGCAGCGCGTATTCCTCGGGGCGGAACCGGAAATACGACAGTGAGATCGGATCCTTGACCACCCACCAGGCCTGGCCCTGGTGCACCTGCCGGTTGGTGACGAGATCGCCGCGCCGCCGCAGTCCGACGGGCCGCGTGGTGCTCGAGCGAAAGGCGTCGGCGGTGGCCATGAAGCGAGACGCCTACTTCTTCCGGACGGGCGGGAGAGGCTGTTCCTGGGAGTGGATCGTCATCGTGGCGGTCTGGCCCGCCCGCAAGAGCCAGGTCTGCGAGCCGGCGGCCTGCCGGTTTTCCACCTCGGCGAAAACCCGGTAGTCGCCGCCGCTCTCCACGATCGGGCTCGTGAACACGATCCGTCCCGAGAATTTCTCGCGCCGGTTCTCGTCGAGGGTCACCTCGACCGTCACCGGCCGGTCGCGGACGCGCTCGGGATTCCACAGCGCGGCGTCGACGTAGCCCTCCACCCGCAGCTTGTCGGCACGGACGACGCGGGCCAACGGATCTCCCGGCTGCATCCATTCCCCCTGGTGCGGGAAGACCTGCACCACGACGCCATCGAGCGGCGACTTGATCAGCCTGCGGTCGATGGCATTCTCGGCCGCCTCGACCTCGACCCCCTTCGAGATCGCCGCCATCGCCGAGACCTTGCGTTCCAGCTGCGCCTGCTCGATCTGCAGCTCGCTCTTCTGCTCGTTGAGCTGGAGTCGGTTGAGCTCCACGCGGGTGACGCTGCCCGGCACCTTGCGGTCGGATTCCGCCGCCTTCTCGAACTCCACCTGGGCCACCTTCTCGGCGGCCACGGCGTAGCGGACGTCGACGTCGCTTTCCGCCTTGGCGACCGCCTGGTCATGCTCGGCCTTCGCCTTGCGCCGCTCCATCTGCGGCTGGTCGTCGTCGATCTTGGCGATCACGTCACCCCGCGCCACGAGATCCCCCTCACGCACGAGCAGCTGCGCGAGCACGCCCGGCTCCCGGGCCGGCACCTTCGCCTCCTCCATCAGCGACACCAGGCATCGCTGCAGCACGGGCTGCGGGTCGGCCGCCACCGCCACCGCCGCGAGCAGGCCGTGGGCGACGGCCCCGAATGTCATCGTCACGCACTGCCGCATGGTTGCTCCTCGCCGGTCGACGGACTGTGATGCACTACGTATCGGGACGGGCCGCGGTTTCCGAGCCGATCGGTCACCACAGCCGGAAGAACACCTGGGACTGGATGAAAGCCAGCACGTCGTGGAACCAGACGTAGCCCAGCGGCCGCTTGCCACAGGCGATGCGGGCCGTCACCGAGGCGCCCGCCCCGAGCTCCTCCTTCTCGTGCCGAGTGGGATCGATCGTCACCCGCACGAGCACCGTGTTGCCCGCCTCGCCCCGCACCTCCGCCTGTTCGTGGATCTCCTTCACCGTGCCCCGGTGTCGCGTGCCCGGGTCGGTGGCCAGGATGTAGTCGACGGTGAGTTCGCGGCCCGCCTGCTTGGCGGCCAGGGCCGCCCGGTTGACGTGGCCGAGCCGGTCGTCCGGCATGTGCACCTCCAGCTCCCAGGGGCCCGTCTTGTCGGCGACGCTCATCAGCGACTGCCCCTTCTCCACGGGCCGCAGCATGAGCCGGTCGCGGACCTGCCAGGTGACGATCACGCCGTCGATCGGGCTGCTGACCTCGAGGTCGTGCTTCTTCGTCTCGTAGAGCTTCCGCTGCTGCCCGAGGCTTTCGATCTCCCGCTGCAGCTGGGCGGCGCGACCGGCCAGCCGCGTCTTCTCGTCGGCCGAGATCTTCTTGTCTTCGAGCAGGGCTCGGCGCGTCGCCACGAGCTGCTCCTCGCTCGATGCCTTGCGGCCGAGCACGTCGGTGAGCGCCACCTCGAGGTCGGTGTTGCGGAGCGTGGCGAGCAGCTGGCCGCTCTTGACCTCTGCGCCGTGCTCCAGGCCCGGCTCCAGTTTCTCGACCACGCCGTCGATGCCCGCGAACACGTCGCGACGGTGGACGGGCTCGAGCGTTCCCTTCCCCTCCAGCCGCAGCTCGGCCGGGATGAGAACCAGCGCCAGCACCGCCGCCAGGGCCGAGAGCGCGGCCAGGATCGTGCGTGGCAGGTTGCGGGCGGTCGTGAGCACCCGCGACTTGCCGAGCAGGTCGATCAGGCCGTAGAGCGGCAGGCTGGTGTGGACCAGCGCGTTGGAGAGCGCCACCTTGCCGTGCTCGGCGACGAGCTCGACCCGGGCCCGCTTGCCATCGTCGAACGTGCTCGAGGAGAACCACTCGGCCACGAGCGCGCCGATCGGTTCGGGCGCGGTGTCGGGCATGGTCTCCGCCTTCGCCACGGCTACCGCGTCGATGCCGCCGGGCTTCACCACCGGCGTGGGCTTCGGCTTCTCCAGCGGGATGATCGCCAGGGACGCGGCGTGCGATTCGTCGATGTAGTGCTCGAGCTCCTCCTCGATCTGCGGCGGAAGCTCGCGGGACGGATCGGGGTGCCAGAGCGGATCCCCCGCCGTGGCCACCACGCGCACCAGCGCCTCGATCGCCTGCACCGCCGACGCCCGCCGCTCCACCGACTCCTGGCCGCTCACGGCCTCCAGCCGCAGCGTGCGCCGCTTCTTGACGAGCACGCTCACCCGGTCGCAGCCGATGATCCGCCGCGCCTCGTTGGCCAGCACGAAGGCAGTCGCGATGGGGTCGAGCGATTCGTGCACCGCGCGGCTGAACCGCTCCACCTGCGTGAGCGCGGCCTGCTGGTTGTCGAGCGTCTTGAGCTGCCGGCGGCCCATGTAGTCGGCGGCCACGGCCGACACCTGCTCGAGAAACGCCAGGTAGCCCCGCTCGACGTCGGGCATGTTGGGCTGATGGAAGATCTCGATGAGTCCCGCCCGGGTCCCTCCCTGCTCGATCGGCGCCGCGACGACGAGCAGGTCGGTGGCGTTCGTCGCCGGCTTCTGTCCATCCGCCGCCGTCACCTCGGCCCGCGGCGGCACCAGGACGCCCGTGGAGCTGCCCACGAGCGTCTGCACGAGCGCGCCGTGCGCCGCCTGGGATTCCGGCGAGGCGGCGATACCGGTGCGCTCGATGCCGGCGTGGCAGATCGGCTCCACCCGGCCCCCCTCGCCCACGAGCCAGACGAGCCCCGCCACCGCCTCCATGGCCATGAGCACCCGCTCGAGAAGGCCGCGGAAGAACTCGGCTTCGGCCAGGTTGCCCCGGCCGAGCTGCTCGATCTCCGCGACGAGCGCCCGGATCTGCCCCCGTGCCCGCTCGATCTCGACTTCTTCGTCAATGCTCATCGTCGTTCAACTCGATTGATCGGCCGCGCGATGATCACGGCGGCCTCCGCCCCGATCCGTCGGGGACGGAACGCCGCGTGCTCCGACTCCGGCGCAACCCCGCGCCGTCGGACGCTGACTGCCTAGGCCTTCGAGGACGGATGGTGGACGATCCGCCGCTGCACGTCGGTCTCCAGCACGCCGAAGGCCTGCTCGTGGCGGGCCACCGCCATCGCCAGCGCGGCCGCGAGCCGCTTGGCCGTGAAGAAGTTGACGATGATCCGCTGCGTGAGCTGGATGGTGTCGGGCGAGGTGCCGGCGACCTGCTTGTTGAGGCCGAAGTCGACGATCAATTCCTCGGGCGTGCCTGTCACGCGGCAGAAGTTGGCGTACGTCGCCACGATGTGCGACTCGTCGACGGGCACGGGCATCTGCTGTTCGGCGCGGGAGGGGGCGGATTCATCGGCCATAGGAGGACTCCGAAAGTTGAGAAAAGGGGTTGATCGCTCGACGGAAATCCCTCTGCCGGACGGCAGGCTGCACCGTCGAGCCCTTGAGTCTAACGCCCTTCTCCCCGGGGGGCCATGCCCTGCGCGGATGCGCGTCGAATTTTCATGGTCACGGCGCCGGTGTGGCCCGGAGGCAGCAGGCTGCGCATCACGACTCGGCGCCGGTCTCGGACCGCCGGCCGCGGCCGACTGTCTCCGGCCAGCCGTGCCGAGCGAGCCAAGCGTCGTTCACGAATCGACGGGCCAGCGCACGAAACGCATGCAGGGCATCGTGATGCCAGGCCGCACCGCCGCCATCCTCGGCGTCAGCCGCTTCGATCCCGCCAAACCGCAGCCGGCACGGCCAGCCACGCGCGGTGGCCACGGCGTCGAAGCCCTCGGCAAGCCGCAGCGTCCAGGCGGCACCGAGCGTCTCACGCAGCGCAATGAACGGTGGGTCGATGGCCGCGGCGAGGGAGCCGTCGGCCAAGAATCGTGCGGCGTATTCGGCACCACGGCGGCCGAGGAGCGATTGGATCGCCGCCAGCCCGGCGGCCGCGGCGATGAGCACCGCTGCCACCGCATCGAGTCCGCCGCCGGGGCCCATCGCGTCGGCCGTGGCACCGGGAAGGAATCCGCGGGCGAGCAGGATCTGGCCGATGGCGACGCAGGTGGCCGCCACGGCCCGCCCGGTGCCCGCGAAGTTCATCCAGCCCACGAGCACGAGGCCCGCCATCAGGCACCGCTCGATCACGTGGATGTCGGGCTGGCTGCCCGGCCGCACGAGCCGTGCGGAGATCGCCGGCAGAACGAGCACGAAGGCGAGGGTCGCCACGATGAACTGCCAGGTCGTGTGCTGCGGCCGCTTCGCCCCCAGCAGGGACATCGTCGGGCACAGCGAGGCCGCCACGACCGCCAGACGCACCGCCGCAGCTGTCGCCGGATCGGACAGCCCTCCCACCGCCAGCGCCGACTGTTCTCCGGCCAGCGCGAGGCACGCGACGATCGACCAGGCGGCGGCCGGCACCGCCGTCGAGCCCCGCACGCGATACAGCCCCCAGGCGGCCAGCCCGGCAGCCAGGCCGGCGGCGGCTGCGGCGATGAGTGGTGGAGTGGCGGAACCTGCGGGCATGAAACGAATCTACCAGCGAGGGATGCCGACGGCCGGGTGACGGTCGTGACGGTCGGCGGGGCGACGGGGAATTTGTGCGGCAGCGGCGGTCCGGTCGGCCGATGCTCCCTGCAAGGGGTCGTTCCCGGCCGGCCGACCCTCCTGCCCGCAGGATCTCTCCTCCATGCCCCCCCTGCCCTCGCCGCGGTCGCGGACCGTCCGCCTGCCGCTGCTCCTGCTCGCCGCCTGGTGCGTCTGGCCCTCCGCGGCCCCTGGCATCGAGATGTTCACGTACTTCGGTGACGGCAGCCGCGTCGGCCTGCCGAGTCTGGAGGTGCCGATCGAGGCCTATCCGGGCATCCCGCTGCGGAGCGACCGCCTGCGGGCCCGGCGCCGGGCGAGCCAGATGGGGTCCGGCGGCAGCGTGCGACTCGGACCGACGGGCCTGCCGACCCGGCCCGGTGGCATCACGATTCGCGCCCTGCCGCAGCAGCCCATGCAGCCGATGCCGCCCGCCGCCCCGCTGCGGTAGCGGACGTTCAGCCGCCCTTCTTGAGCGCGTCGAGCAGGTCGACCGCGTCGGGCCGCGTGGCGAAGAGCGCCTCGGACGCGAGCACCTCCTCAAGAATCTTGCGGGCGCGATCCTTCTCCCCCCGGTCGACCAGCAGCTTTGCGACGTAAAAGGCGCCGTCGGTCGAGAGCTGGTTGTTCTGCGTGATCTGGGACAGGATCTTTTCGGCGTCCTCCCGGCGGCCGACCTTGTAATAGACCCACGCCAGGGTCGTCAGCGCGGTGACCTGAAATGGGGAGCCCTCGCGCTGCATCGCGACGTTGGCCTCGGCCATCTCCAGCGCCCGCTGCCGGTCGGCCTTGGCGTCCGCCTCGACGAGCACCAGCGCCAGCGAGTTGCTCGAGGGAAAGTTCCCCGGCGACTGCACGTGGGCCTCGTTGAAATACCGTTCCGCTGTCTTGTAGTCGCGAGCCACGCGGGCGATCGCGCCACGCACCACCTTGCCTTCCAGGCTCTTCGGGTCGATCTGCAGCGCCTTGTCGGCGTGGGTCGTGGCGGTGGTCAGGTCGCTCTGGCCCAGATACCACTGCGCCGCCGCCAGGAGCACCGCCGGATCCTGCGGCGACAGCTTCACCGCCTGGTCGATGAGCTTGCGGGCCGTGTCCCGCTTCTTGGCGTCGTCGTAGAGCCGGGCCATCGCGAGTTCGGGGTGCACCGACTTCGCGTCGAGCTTCTTGGCCTCCCGAAACTGCTCCAGGGCATCCTGCGGCTTGCCCAGATGGTAGAGCACGATCGCGAGCCGTTGATGGCCGCTGGAGTTGTCGGGGTCGAGTTCCAGCCAGCCCCGGAGCTCCTTCTCGGCCGCCTCCCACTGCTTCCGCGCCTCCGCGACGGCCGCGGTGCCGGCATGGCAGCGGATCTGGAAGTCCCGTTTGCGTTTCGGGTTGTCCGCGTAGGCGGCGGTGAGCTGGGTGGCCTTCTCGAAGAGGACGCCGGCGTCGGTGATGCGCCGGTCCTGGAAGGCGAGATCGCCCAGCAGCAGGTAGGGTTCCGGGTCGCCTGCGACCTTGACCACGGTGTCTTCGAGTTCCGCCCGGGCCGGCGCGAGTTGGTTCACGCTCAACCACAGGATCGACATCATCACGCCGGTCGGTGGCAGCTTCGGATTGTTGGAACGCGCCCGATCCATCAGGGCCCGGCAGCCGTCGAGGTCGCGGTCGCGAAACCGGGTGATCGCGGCGTTGATGTCGGCGTATTGGGCGTCGTCGGACACGGCCTTTCCCAGGAGCGTCTGGGCCGTTACCTGGGCTACCACCACGTGCGGCTGCGCGGCCAGTCCGCAGGCGACCAGCAGGAGCAGGCTCATGCGGCTGGCGGAAGACAACGCGGCGTGCGAGGACATGGAGAGAAGGCTCCGGGGCGGGGGCGGTGGTGTGGCTGCGACGCGACCTCTGGTACTCTAAGCTCCAGGTATCAGGTTTTCCAAGGTTTTCGAGAAGCAGGGCAAGGGGCGTGAGCATGCTGGGAGCCGTCTTCGAGCGGGAAGTTCAGGCCGTGCCCAGGACCCGTGGCATGTTCCTCGCCCGGGCCGTGTATGCGGCCACGCTGCTGGCCATCGTGGCCACCTGCTGGCTGGTGGTCACCGGCACGCAGGCGGTGACCACCGCCGGTGACACGGCCCGATTCGGGGCCACGCTCATGCGGATTCTGGCGCCGCTGCAGCTGTCCCTGGCCATGCTGGCGGCGGCGCTGACCAGCACCGTCGCGGTGACGAGCGAGAAGGATCGGCGCACGCTCGAACTGCTGCTCATAAGCAGGCTCTCCGACGCCCAGCTCGTACTGGGCAAACTCGTCGGCAGCCTCCTTCGCGTGCTCTTGATGCTCCTGGCGGCCGTGCCGGTGTTCGCGATCGCGGCCCTCTTCGGCGGCGTGACGGCGCCGCAGTTGGTACGGCTGTTCGTGGTCACCGTGGCGGCGGCGCTCGTGGCCGCGAGCGTGGCCAACTGTGTGGCATTCTGGAAGGACACGACGTTCCAGTCACTTGCGATCACGACGTTCGCGCTCGTCGCCTGGCTGGCCGTCGGCGAGGTGATCGCCGGCCGCTGGGGCGGCGACGTCGGCGCGGCGACCTCGCCGGCCCGTGCCGTGTTCGCGGCGCTCTCCCCGTCGGGCGGGCCGCTGACGCCGTTCCTGGCCGTCTGCCTGGCCGCGATCGTCGCCGCGAACGCGCTGGCCGTCGGCCGGGTGCGGGCCTGGAACACCACCCAGGAGGCCCGCCGCCAGCAGCCGTCGGCGGACGACGTGGCTGGTGCGGCGGCCGTGCCCGCGGCCCAGCGCCGGTCGCGGACGGTCTGGGACAACCCGGTCCTGTGGCGCGAGGTCTGCACGCGGGCGCACGGCAAGGCGATGCTGCTCGTGCGCGTGGCGTGGCTGCTGCTCTTCGCGGCGGCAGTGGCCGGAATCGTGACCGAGGCGCGGCAGCCGCGGCCCGACGGGCTGGCGGTGGCCGTGTCGGTGGTGCCGATGGCGCTGGCGAGCCTCCTGGCGGTGGCCGCGATGGCCGTGACGAGCATCACCACGGAGCGAGATCGCGGTGCGCTCGACGTACTGCTCGTGACCGACCTCGAGCCGGGAGAGTTCGTCTGGGGAAAGCTGCTCGGCGTGCTCGCAGCAGCCCGCGAGATCGTGCTCCTGCCGCTGGTGCTCTGCGCCGCACTCGCCTGGACGCGGATCACCACCGCGGAGAACGCGGTCTACATGGCGCTGGGAATGGCGACACTGACCTTCTTCGCCGCGGTGCTCGGGCTTTATGCCGGGCTGTCGCACGGTGTATCGCGGCGGGCGATCGCGGTGGCGCTGGGCACCGTGGCGTTCCTCTTCGTGGGTGTGGCCACCGCCATGCGGATCATGGTCGCCTTCGGCTCGAGCTTCGAACTGCAGCTGGCCCCCTTCCTGGCCGTGATCGTCGGCGGCGCCATCGGACTCTACGCCGCGCTCTCGGCCCGGAATCCCTCGCCGGCGATCGGCTGGGCATCGGCGCTGTTGCCGAGCCTGACGTTCGTCGCGATCACCGGCTTCCTGCAAGGCAACGTGCTGCAGGTCTTCCTCGTCGCCGCGGCCGCCTACGGCTTCGCGACGCTGGCGATGCTCGTGCCGGCGATCGGGGCGTTCGACCTGCTCACGGGCCGCACCACCACGGGCGAGTGAGGCCGAGCGGCCGGCTCGCCGTCTCGGGCCGGGCATGCGGCCGACGGAATGGTCTGGCCGCTGCGGGCGGCCGCTCGTATCCTCCCGCCCCGCGGTCTCCGTCTGCCGTCTCTGCTCATGCGCCCGGGGGTTGTCTCCATGCCTACGCCGTCGTCGCTGCCGCTGTTCATCTGGTTGTTGGCGCTTGCGCTCGTGCCCGGGGCGACGGTATCCGCCCAGCCGCCGGGCTGGGGGCCGACGACGACGGCGACCGGTCCGGCCGCGACGTCGTGGCCCGCCCGTCCGCCGACGCGGATCTACGTGCTCCCCTTTCCGCTGGAGCCGGGGCTCGAGCAGAAGCTGCAGCAATCTTCCGGCGGCGTTGTGCCACAGGGGCCGGTGCGGCAGCTCTTCGCGGGCCGGCCGCGGGTGGCCGACATGGTGACGGGCTTCGACCGACAGGCGCCGATCGGCACGTCGATCGCGAAGCAGGTGGCCGACGCGCTGGCCCAGGCCGGGCTGCCGGCGGTGTTCTGGGATCAGCCGGGCCCGCCGCCCGCCGACGGCTGGCAGCTTCGCGGCGAGGTGGTGGGGCTCAGCGAGGGCAGCGCCGCTGCCCGCGGGCTCGTCGGCTTCGGCGTGGGCAACGCGACCATCGGCGTGGATGCTTGGATGGGCGATCCGACGATCGCCGGCGGCCAGCCGTTCTTCGTGCTCGACACATCCGACCGGGGCCGGCGGGCGCCGGGCGGCCTGGCGCTGGGCGCGGTGACGGGGTTCAATCCCTACGTGATGATCGGCAGGACGGCGGCTTCGGCCTCGGGCATCAACGACATCACGCAGCAGAGCCGGATGGCCGGCGGGATCGCGACCGCGGTCGCCGAATCGCTGCGGCAGCACGGACAGTTGCCCGGACGGTAGGGGCCGGCCGAGGAAGCGCTGGCGCACCGAAGCCGGCGCTTGCACCAACCGCTGTCGATCAAGCCTCGAGGCCCGTGAGCGGGCCGGTGCTCGACCCGAACGCGTCGGCGTCGATGCCCAGCCGTCGGAGGATCGACACGAAAAGATTGGAGAGCGGCAGGTTGTCGTCGCGGCTGAAGGCAAGGTGCGAGCCATGGCGGAAGCCGCCGCCGGCCAGCAGGATCGGCAGGTTCGTGTTGTCGTGGGTGTTGGCGTCGCCCATGTTGCTGCCGTAGAGCACGACCGTGCTGTCGAGCAGCCGCCGGTCGCCCTCCCGCCGCTCGGCCAACGCCGTGAACAGGCCGCCGAGCAGTTCCATCTGCCGGCGGTCGGCCTCCTCGAGCTGCCGGACCTTCTCCGCCGACTGCCCGTGATGCGAGAGGTTGTGGTAGCCGTCAGTCGTGGTCTCGACGTCGTCGAGCCTAAAGGCAGGCGTGGCGAAGGCATCGACCATCAGCGTCACGACCCGCGTGGAGTCGCTCTCGACCGCGAGCCGCGCCATCGAGAGCATCGCCTCGAATCGCTTGAAGAAATAGGCCCGGTCGGTCGAGTCTTCCGGCGGGCTGCCCGGGGCCGCCGGCCGGGGGCGCCGTTCCCAGGCGGCCGTCGCCTGCAGTCGCTCCTCGAGTTCGCGGATCGACGTGAAATACTGGTCGAGCCGCCGACGATCGGCCGCGCCGATCCGGCGGGAGAGCCGGCGGGCGTCGTCGTCGAGCGCGTCGAGGATGCTGCCCCGCTCACGCAGCCGCTCCAGCTGCGCGGCGACCTGGGCGGGCGAGCCGCCCACGAACATCCGCTCGTAGAGCCGCGTGGGCGTGTCCTCCGCCGGGATCAGAGCGCCGTCACGGGTCCACGCGAGGCTGCGGTTTGCCTTGTCGATGTTGACGCCGAGGTTGAGCGTGGGAAATCGCGTGAGGTGCCCGATCTGTTCCGCGGCGAACTGGTCGAGCGAGATCGTGTTGCGAAAGCCGCTGGCCGTCGGGTTGCGGGCGGCGGTCAGGAAGCAGTTTTCCGTCGAGTGGCCGCCACGGACGTTCGGATGCGAGAGGCCGCTGACGACGGTGAAGTCGGACCGGTGGGCGGCGAGTGTCTCGAGAGAGGGCGAGAGCCGGTAGTCGGTTCCGGTCGTGGCGGGGAAAAACGGCTTCGGCAGCACGCCGAGGTTGTTCGAGATCAGGATCGCCCGCCGCGGCGGGGCGTCCTGCGCGGCCCGGGCCGCACGGGCCGGCAGCAGCGACTCCAAGAGCGGCAGCGCCACCGCTGCCCCTGCGCCGCGGAGGACCGTCCGCCGGGAAAGGCCCGTGTTCGCGTGGGGACGTGTCGGGCGATGCATCGTCACTCCTCCCCTCCCCTGCCCCGGAAGATGCCGCTGGCGACGAACCCGTGCAGCAGGTCGCGGACACGATAGCCGTCCGCGGCACACGCGTCGAGGATCACCTCGACGTCGCGACGGTCGGAAAACCGCACCGGGCCGCCGGTGGCGTAGGCGGTGAACTGATGGAGCAGGTTGCGGGCCAGCTGCCGCTGCGCACCCACGAGCAGCGGCTTCAGCGTGCGGATGTCGGTGAACGGGCGGCCGTCGGGCAGGCTGCCCCGTGGGTCGACCGGGTGTGCGAGCCGGTAGGCGAAGTCGTGGCCGGCCCGGTCGATGCCGGCGACGAGATCCCCCTCCTCGAGCCCGCGATACCGCTCCCGCCAGCCGCCGCAGATGTCGAAGCTCTCC
>Ga0208783_10000767_pt1 | contig 19338 bp, 16 predicted proteins | sample DEB19_08_DNA_2_FD_184529 | JGI IMG/M metagenome (GOLD analysis project Ga0208783, IMG submission 184529) | Aqueous microbial communities from the Delaware River and Bay under freshwater to marine salinity gradient to study organic matter... | ecosystem: Environmental > Aquatic > Marine >...
GAACGAGATCGTCGTCGTCCTGATGATCGAGAAGGAGGAGGCGGTCGAGGCGCTGGACGAGATCCTCGCCGTCCCCGGCATCGACATGATCCAGTGGGGCCCGGGCGACTACGCGATGAGCATCGGGCGGCCCGGCGACTGGTATCACCCGGATGTCCGCGCCGTGGAGGAGGTCGTCCTCGCGAAGGCGCTCGCCGCCGGGGTCGCCCCGCGCGCGGAGATCAACGCGCCGGAGGAGGCGGACCGCTACCGCGCGATGGGTGTCCGCCACTTCTGCATCGGGACGGACATGGTCATCCTCCACGACTGGTTCGCGCGCGAGGGACGGGCGCTCCGCGAGCGTCTCGGCTAGCGCACCCCGCGCGCCCGGTCAGGCGGGCGTGATCGACTGGTCGTGGCGGAAGAGGTCCTCCGGGTCCCAGGCCGCCTTCACCGCCCGGAGCCGGGGAAGGTTCTCCGCGTAGTAGGCCGGCTCCCAGTCCGCGAGCTCCGGGTCCGGGAAGTTCTGGTACGACTCGGGGAGGAGGTGGGGGAGGGCAGCCTCCCAGGTCGGCTCGATCCAGCTGCGCACGAGGTCCGGGATCCCGGGATGGCCGTCCGGGCCGAGCGGCGCCTCCTCCTCCCAGATCGAGGAGATGCGGAGAAGGAGCGGGGCGTCCCGGTGGACATAGGCGGTGGCATCCCGGGCGACATCCGCCACCGCACCGCCGAGCCACCCGTAGAGGACGAGCTCTCCGTACGTTCCGTCGCTCTCGGACGGGAAGGCGGCGAGACGCCGGACGAGATCCTCCACGACCGCGGGGTCCAGGTCCGCCGGCGCGTAGCGCGAGCGGTCCCAGTAGGGCTTCGGCGGGTCGATCGAGCCGAGGAGCCACGACTGCGCCTCCCACCAGGGGAGCTCGCCGCGTCCCGTGATCTCGCTGCCGGGGGCCACGAGCTGCCGGACGATCTCCTCCTCCCGCTCGGGGGGCTCGATGATCTGGGCCCAGAGCTGGGAGACGACCCCATCCACCGGATCCGAGTACGAGGAGAAGAGGGCGCTCACCGTCCGCGGCCCGTCCCGGAGGAGCGCGATGAGGGCGTTCGCCTGCGCGGCGACCGCCTCCGGGCCGACCGAGAGGACCTCGAGGACGTGCGAGCTCGCTGCGGGGACCTCCGCGAGCGCGTAGAGGTGCTCCGTGTGGATCCCCAGCTGGCCGCCGCCGATCCCTCGGAGCGCCCAGAAGAGGTCCGCGTTCTCGTCCGCGCTCGCGGTGACGATCTCGCCATCCGCGGTGACGAGCGTCGTGGAGCGGAGGTGGTCCGCGGTCAGGCCGGCCCAGCGGCCGTTCGGGCCGATCCCGCCGCCGAGCGTGAGGCCGGTGATCGCCACCGACGGGCAGGTCCCGCCCGGGAGGATCCAGCGTCCCGTCCCCTCCGCCCGCTGCGCGACCGCGAGGTCGGCGTTCTGGACGCCGGACCCCGCGATGAGCGTCCCCGTGGCCTGGTCGAGGAGCGCCTTCTTCATCCGGATCGTGGAGATGACGAGGCCCGGCGATGCGGAATGGCCGGCGTAGTTGTGCCCGCCGCTCCGGGTCGCGAAGGGGACACCCTCGGAGCGCGCCCAGCGGACGCAGGTCGCGACCTCCTCGGCGCTCTCCGGGAGGGCGAGCGCCATCGGCGGCGGTGTGAGCCAGCGGCTGTTCGACTGGTAGGTGAGCTCCGTCCAGGCGGGATCGCCGGGGAGGAGGATCCGGCCGGGAAGGTCGCGCGCGAGCGCGGCGAGCGCCCCGGTGGGGGCGGCCGGTGCCGGCGAGGCGGCACGCACCCGGCCGCCGGCCCGCGCAGTGAGCGCGAGGCCCGCGCCGCCGGCCGCCATGGAGCGGAGGAAGGTCCGCCGCCCGAATCGTCCGTCCCTCATCCCATCCTCCTTCCTGCCGTCCGGCCGGGCACGGCGCCCGGACCGCGCGGCGTCAGCGACCCGGCTTCTCGTTCACGAAGCTGGAACCGAAGCGTCCCTTGATGCACAGGTGCCCCCCGGTCACCGACGAATCGGAGGGGGAGAGGACCTTCACGACCTGGTCCTCCTGGACGTGGAGCTCGAGCGTGCAGCCGACCCCGCAGTAGGGGCAGATCGTCTCCGTCACCGTCTGGGCGCTCTCGTCCCAGGTCCCGGCCGCGCGCATCTCGTGCTCGCTCCGGAACATCAGGGCGCCGGTGGGGCAGACGCCGATGCAGTTGCCGCAGTAGACGCACGCCGAGGTGGGGAGCGGGACATCCCACTCGGTGGAGATCCGGGCGTCGAAGCCGCGTCCGGCCACGGCGATCGCGAAGGTGAACTGGGCGTCCGTGCCGCACGCCTCCACGCACTTGTAGCAGAGGATGCACTTGCTGTAGTCGCGGACGTAGAGGTCGTTGTCCACCTTGACCGGCTGGGCGACCGTCTCCGCCGCGCTCCCATCCGGCACATGGTGGTGGCCGGTGGGCCGCGCATCCCGCTCCCCGGCTTCGGCCGGCGCCGCGGCAGGCCCGAAGCGCGCCGGATCCGCGTCGTAGCGCTCCATCCATCCCGCGAGACCCCCGTCCGGCTGGTGACGGCCGGCGAGCGAGAGGTCGACGCTCGATCCGAGGAGCTCCAGGACGACCTTCCGCGCGGTGCGCACGCGCTCTGTCTCCGTGCGCACGACCATCCCGGCTTCCGCGCGCCGGGAGCAGGCGGGGGCGAGCGTCCGCTGGCCCTCCACCTCCACGACGCAGACGCGGCAGGCGTTCACCGGGGTGAGGTTCGGGGCGTGGCAGAGGGTGGGGGTCTCCACGCCGAGCGCCCGGCAGGCGTCCAGGATCGTCTCCCCGGGCGCCACCTCCACCGGGCGGTCATCCACCGTCAGCGCGACCGGCTCGGTGGGGTCCGGCTCCGGCGCCACGGGGATCTCCGACGACCGCGCCGGCAGCTCCTGGAAGATGTGGAAGAGCTCGAACCCGCGGGTGTGACCGCCGTGCTCCTGGCCGCTCATCCCGCCACCAGCCCGGGGATCCGGAGCGCGGATTCGATCGCCGAGGAGGCGGTCTGGCCGAGCCCGCAGATCGAGGCATCGCGCATCGCCTGGCCGAGCTCCCGCAGGAGGCCGAGCTGCCCCGCATCCGGCATCCCGCCCGCCGCGACCGTCCGCTCCAGCCGCGCGAGGAGCTCCTCCTGGCGCACGGTGCCCACCCGGCAGGGGACGCACTGGCCGCACGATTCGTCGCGGAAGAAGGCGGCGATCCGGCGCAGCGTCCCCGCCAGGTCCGCCTGCTCGTCGAAAGCCATGACGACCCCCGATCCGAGCGTCGCCCCGGCGGCCCGCGCCCCCTCCAGGGTGAGCGGCATCCCGAGCGCGTCCGGCCCCACGAAGACGCCTGCCGCACCGCCGAGCAGGATCGTCCGGAGGCTCCGGCCCTCGGGGACCCCGCCCGCGAGCGCGAGGAGCTCGCCGAGGGTGACGCCGAAGTCGACCTCGTAGACGCCCGGGCGCGCCACGGCGCCGGAGAGGCAGAAGAGCTTCGGGCCGCGCGAGCCGGGCGTCCCGATCTGCGCGTAGGCCTCTGCCGCGCCATCGTCCGCGAGGATGAGCGGCAGGTTGACGAGCGTCTCCACGTTGTTGATCGCGGTCGGCTTCCCGAAGAGCCCGACCTCCACGGGGAAGGGCGGCTTGTTCCGCGGCTCGCCGCGCCGGCCCTCGATCGAGCCGAGGAGGGCGGTCTCCTCGCCGCAGATATAGGCGCCGGCGCCGCGCCGCAGCTCGATCCGGAAGGCGTGCTCCGTGCCCAGGATCGCCGGTCCCAGGAGACCGGCCGACTCCGCCTCCGCGATCGCGTGGCGCAGGCGGGCCTCCGCGAGCGGGTACTCGCCGCGCAGGTAGAGATAGCCCGTCTCCGCGCCGACCGCGATCCCCTCGATCGTCATCGCCTCCACGAGCGCGAAGGGATCCCCCTCCATGACGACGCGATCCTTGAAGGTCCCGGGCTCCGATTCGTCCGCGTTGCACACGACGTAGCGCGGACGGGCCGGCTGCGCGGCGACCGCCGCCCACTTCCGGCCGGTGGGGAAGGCGGCGCCACCGCGGCCCACGAGCCCGGACGCGGTCACCTCCGCGATCGTCTGCTCCGGCCCGATCGCGAGGACGCGGGCGAGCGCCCGGTAGCCCCCGTGCGCGCGGTAGTCCGCGAGCGAGGCGGGATCCACCACGCCGATCCGGCCGGTGATCCGCCGGCCGGGGGTGCCGAGCTGCGGGAGCGATGCGGCGAGCGGCGCGCTCCGCGTGGGGTTCCCCTCGACCGCGGCACGGACGTTCGCGGCGTCCGCCGGCGCGAGCTCCACCGCGCGCGGCTGCTCACCCGCCACCGTGACGAGGGCGGCCGGCGCCAGCTCGCAGCGGCCGAGGCAGGGGCTCCGGAGCCAGGTCGCGGGGGCGCCGGGGGCGGGGTGGCCGGCTGGCCCGAGCCGGCGCTCGAGGTCCGCGCAGAGCGTCTCGCCGCCCGCATCCCGGCAGGCGATGTCGTCGCAGGCGTGGATGACCGCCGCGGGGCGCTCCGTCGTGCTGAAGAGGGCGTAGAAGGTGGCCACGCCGTAGGCCTCGGCGGGTGGCACGGTGAGCCGCCGCGCGACATAGCCGAGCCCGGGCGGGCTGATCCAGCCGACCCGGTCCATCAGCGCATGGAGCGCCGGCAGGAGGAGATCGCGCCGCGCGCGCGCCGCGTGCCCGCCCCGGGCGGCCCGGCCATCCGCCCCGATCGCGCGCGCGCCGCCGGACCAGGTGGTGGCGGGTCCGAGCACGGGATCGAGGAGCGCATCCACGGCCGCGCGCTCCGCGGGCGAGGGGAGCGGCGCGACGACGTGGAGGTCCATCGCGGCGAAGTCTAGCCCGTCGCCCTCAGGCGGACGGAGCCCCCGCCGGGAGCTTCTCGATCCGGATCGCGGTCGCCTTGAACTCCGAGGTGCCGGACTTCGGGTCGAAGGTGTCGATCGTCAGGTTGTTCACCGCGACATCGTCCGGGAAGTGCATCGTCATGAAGGTGAGGCCGGGCCGGAGGACCGGGTCGATCCGGGCCGGGGCCTCCACGGAGCCGCGGCGGGAGACGACCCGCACCCGCTCGCCGTCCGCGATCCCCAGCCGCTCCGCATCCTCCGGCGAGAGGTCGAGCGATTCGCCGCGGTGGAGGGGAGAGCGGTAGCCCGCGGACTGGACGCCCGTGTTGTACGACTCGAGACGCCGGCCGGTGGTGAGGCGGATCGGGAAGTCGTCATCCAGGGGGTCCACCGGCGGCACGTGCTCCACGGGGACGAAGGGCGCCGGATGCCCCCGCCGCGGCTGCTCCCAGAGCCGGGAATGCAGGAAGAGCTCCCCCGGATGGGTCTCGTCGTAGCAGGGCCACTGGAGCCCATCCTCCGCCTCGAGGCGGGCGTAGCTCATGCCCGCGTGGAGCGGGGAGAGCGAGCGCAGCTCGTCCCAGACCGCCTCCGCGCGCGGCGTCCCCCAGTCGCTCCCCAGCGCCCGTGCCAGGTCGAAGATGATCGCGAGGTCGTCCCGGGCTTCCCCCGGCGGCTCCGCGGCCTTCCGCACGCGCTGGACCCGCCGCTCGGAGTTCGTCACCGTCCCGTCCGATTCGCTCCACGCCGCGGCCGCGGGAAGGACGACATCGGCGAGCTGGGCGGTCTTCGTGAGGAAAAGGTCCTGGACCACGAGATGGTCGAGCCCCTCGAGGAGGGAGACCGTGCGGTGGGTATCGGCTTCCGACTGGGCCGGGTTCTCGCCGATGACCCAGAGCGCCCGGAGGTCGCGCCGCTCCATCGCCTCGAACATGAGCGAGAGGTTCCAGCCGCGCTTCGGCGGGACGGTCACCCCCCAGGCGGAATCGAAGCGGGCGCGGATGTCATCCCGCTCCACGTGCTGGAAGCCGGGGAGCCGGTCCGGGAGCGCGCCCATATCCCCGCCGCCCTGGACGTTGTTCTGGCCGCGGAGCGGCGCGAGGCCCGAGCCGTAGCGGCCGACGTGACCAGTGAGGAGCGAGAGGGCGATGAGGGAGAGGACGTTGTCCACGCCCACGACGTGCTCCGTGATCCCGAGCGTCCAGCAGAGCATCGCGCGCGGGGCCGTCGCGTAGGCGTGGGCGAGCTCGCGGATCGCGTCCGCGGGGACCCCGGTGATCCGCTCCGCCTCCGCGAGCGTGTACTTCTCCACCGTGGCGGCGTAGGCGTCGTAGTCGACCGTGGCATGGCGGATGAAGTCGAGGTTCGCGAGCCCCGCGGCGATGATCTCCCGGCCCACGGCGTTCGCGAGGGCGATATCCGTCCCCACGTCCAGCCCGAGCCAGAGGTCCGCCCACTCGGCGGAGCCGGTCCGGCGGGGATCGACCACGATGAGGCGCGCCCCGCGGCGGACCGCCTTCAGGACGTGGTGGAAGAAGATCGGATGCGTCTCCCGGGCATTGCTGCCCCAGAGGACGATCAGATCGCTCTCCTCGATCTCCTTATAGGAGCTGGTCCCGCCGCCGAGACCGAAGACGGTCGCCAGACCGGCGACGCTCGGTGCGTGTCAGGTGCGGTTGCAGCTGTCGATGTTGTTCGTCCCCAGGACCGCCCGGGCGAGCTTCTGCACCGCGAAGTTGACCTCGTTCGTCGACTTCGAGCAGCTGAAGACCCCGATCGATGCGGGTCCCTCGGCCGCCCTGGCGGCCGTGAACCCGGCGGCGGCTCGCTCGAGCGCTTCCTCCCACGTGGCGGGGCGGAGGGCGCTCGACCGGTCGTCGCGCACGAGCGGCTGGGTAAGACGGACGTACGACTTCACGTGCGTTCGTTCCCGATGCCGGCGGTCCCGGTCCGGGCGGATGCCCGGGCGTTCGCCGCCGCAAACGATTCTAGCGTCCACCTCCGCGGAGGTCGACCCCCGCCTCCCCGGCCTCGGCGTGGCCGACCCACCATGCGGCGACGCTGGTCCTCGTCTCTGCCGGACCTGTATCGTCTCGGCATGCCTCCCCAGGGCTCCGCGGGCCCCTGCCCGTTCCCCATCCGGACGGTCCCGCCGGGTCCGCCCGCGTCCCTTCCTGTCGACTGGAGGATCAGGTGACTCTAGGGTTCGGGATCATCGGTACCGGGATGATGGGCGGCACGTACGCCGAGGCCATGCGAGCGCAGGCTCCGCACGCTCGGCTCGTCGCCGTCGCGGGTGGCCGGCGTGCTACAGCGCTCGGCGCGGAGTACGGTGTCCCCGTGGACGCCTCGCCGGAGGCGCTCCTCGCGCGTTCCGACGTGGAAGCGGTGGTGATCGCCACGCCCCACACGACCCACCTCCCGCTCGCGACCGCTGCCGCCCGTGCCGGAAAGCACGTCTACCTCGAGAAGCCGATGGCGCTCTCGGTCGCCGAGTGCGACGCGATCATCGCCGCCTGTCGTGCGGCCGGTGTCCGGCTCACCGTCGCCTCCCAATCGCGCTACAACGACATCAGCATCCGGGCGAAGCAGCTCATCGAGGATGGGACCGTGGGCGCGATCCGGATGTTCAAGGTGACGAGCCCGACGGTCGGCTGGGACGTCCCCGCGGACGGATGGTTCGTGGACCCACGGGAAGGCGGCGCCTATCTCGACTGGGGGCCCCATGGCTGCGACACGCTCCGCTGGTTCACGGGATCGGATGCGGTCCAGGCCTTCGGGATGTTCGCGAATTTCGGAGGGATCCCGGCCCTCGACCCGTCCGCGATGGTCAGCTACCGGCTCGGGTCGGGCGCCATGGCGCAGTTCTGGATGAGCTACGAGATCCCTGCCCCGGGGCTCGGCTCGTATATGCAGTGGCTCTGCGTGGGTGAGGACGGGATGCTCGACTTCACCCGCGATCTCCTCCGCGTCGGGCGCGGTGATGGCTGGAAGGTCGAGCTCGACCTGCCGCCGTGGGACTGGTCCGTGGACCCGAAGGCCCCGCGCCGGATCTCCCTCACCGCGCGCCAGGTGGAGCAGTTCGCCGTCGCGGTGCTGGAGGGTGGCGAGCCGGACATCAGCGGAGAGGACGGCCGCGCTGCGATCGAGATGTGCGAGGCGGCGATCACCTCTGCGCGTACAGGAAACGCCGTCGCGATCCCGACCGGCGCCTGATCTCCGGCGCCCGGCGCTCGCCGGGACGGCTCGCCAGGCTCAGGTGAGGTCGACCCCCGCCTCCCCGGCCTCGGCGTGGCCGACCCACCATGCGCCGACCCCGGCCTCCGCGAGCGCGCGCTCCACGCCGGGGACCGCCGCCTCCGGGACCGCGGCGAGCAGCCCACCGGAGGTCTGGGGATCGTGGGCGAGGGTCACCTGCGCCGGGGTGACCCCATCCGCCACGTGGAGCGCGGGCGCCACGAAGCGGCGGTTGTGGGCGGCCCCGCCCGTCTCCACGCCGGCCTCCGCGAGCGCGAGGGCACCGGGGAGCTCCGGGAGGACGCCGGCATCGAAGACGAGCCGGAGCGCGGAGGCGCGCGCCATCTCCAGCCCGTGACCGAGGAGGCCGAAGCCGGTGACGTCCGTGGCGCAGCGGATCCCCGCCGCGCCCAGGATCTCGGACGCGGCACGGTTCAGGGAGCGCATCGAGCGCACCGCTCCCGCAAGATCCGCCTCCGCGGTCCGGCCCTGCCGGCGGCCCGAGACGATCAGGCCGGTCCCGAGCGGCTTCGTGAGGAGGAGCCGGTCTCCCGGCCGGGCGCCCCCCTTGCGCAGGAGGCGCTCGGGGTGCGCGGCGCCGATCACCGCGAGACCGAAGAGCGGCTCCGGGTCCCGGATCGTATGCCCACCCGCCACGATCCCCCCGGCCGCGCGCACGGTCGCCGCGGCACCGCCGAGGATCGCGGCCGTGCTCTCTCGCGGCAGGTCCTCCGGGAAGGCGGCGACGGAGAGCGCGAAGAGGACCCGGCCGCCCATCGCGAAGATGTCCGAGCAGGCGTTCGCGGCGGCGATCGCGCCGTAGGCCTCGGGGTCGTCCACGAGCGGCGGGAAGAAGTCGAGCGTGCCGAGGATCGCGAGGTCATCCGCCACGCGCCACGCGGCGGCATCGTCCGGGGCACGCAGGCCGACGAGCAGATCGTCGGGCTCCACCGCGGCCCCGAGCCCGCCGAGCGCATCTGCCAGCAGATCCGCACCGAGCTTCGCGGCACAGCCGCCACAGTCGGTCCGTGCAGTGAGGGGGAGGGGGCCGGCCGGGTCCACGGTCATCCCGGCAGTCTAGGGCGCTACCATCGGGGATGGCGCCGCCGTGGCGCCCAGGCACGAGCGAGGAGGCGGAGATGGCCGGCGGACCGAGGGTCGTGATCATCGGGGCGGGGATCGTCGGGGCCGGGATCGCCGACGAACTGACGATGCGCGGCTGGACGAACGTCACGGTCGTGGACCAGGGCCCGCTCTGGGCTGCCGGCGGCTCCACCTCCCACGCGCCCGGGATCATCTTCCAGGCGAACGGGAGCCGGACGATGGCGACGATGGCGCGCCAGACGGTCGAGAAGCTGATGGGGATCGACCTCGACGGCCAGTGGTGCTTCCGCCAGGTCGGAAGCCTGGAGGTCGCCCGGACCGAGGAGCGCCTGCGCGACCTCAGCCGCCGCCACGGCTGGCTGACGAGCTGGGGGATCGAGAGCCGCCTGATCGACCCGGAGGAGGCCGTCCGCCTCAGCCCGCTCATGGACCCCGGCACGATCCTCGGGGCGCTCCATGACCCCACGGACGGCTTCACCAAGCCGGTCCGGGCCGTGGAGCGGATGGCGCGCCGGAGCATGGAGCGCGGCGCCCGCTTCCTCGGCGAGCACCCGGTCACCGCGATCCGCACGCAGGACGGGCATGTCTCCGCGGTCGTCACGGAGAAGGGCGAGATCCCCGCGGACCTCGTCATCTGCGCGGCGGGCCTCTGGGGTCCGCTCGTGGGGGCGATGGTCGGTCAGCCGATCCCGCTCCTCCCGCTCGCACACCAGTACATCCGGACGGTCCCGCTCCCCGCCCTCGCGGCGATCGCCGCCTCCCCGGAGCTGGAGGGCCTCCGGCCGGTCGTGCGCGATCAGGACCGCGACCTCTACTTCCGGGAGCACGCGGACCGGTTCGGGGTGGGCAGCTACGCCCACGATCCGCTCCCGGTCGATCCGGCCACCCTGGAGCGCCCCGCGCCCGGTCGCCAGCCCGCGATCCTCCCCTTCACGCCGGAGCACATGGCCGGGCCCCTCGCGGACGCCGCCGAGCTCTTCCCCGCCCTGCGCGGTGCCCCCGTGGAGTGGGGGATCGACGGCATCTTCTCCTTCACCCCGGACGGCTTCCCGGTCGTGGGGGAATCGCGCGAGGTGGCCGGCTTCTGGGTCGCGGAGGCGGTCTGGATCACCCATTCCCAGGGCGTCGCACAGGCGGTCGCCGAGCTCCTCGTGGACGGCCACGCGACCCTCGACCTCCACGAGCTCGATCTCCACCGGTTCGAGCCGCATCAGCTCGAGCCCGGCTACGTGGATGCGCGCGGACGCCAGGGCTACATCGAGGTCTACGACGTCATCCACCCCCTCCAGCCGATGGAGGATCCACGCCCGCTCCGCACGAGCCCCTTCCACCCGCGCGAGGAGGCCCTCGGTGCGCGCTTCCTCGAGGGCGGTGGCTGGGAGCGCCCCCACTGGTACGAGGCGAACGCACCGCTCCTCGACCGCTACCCCGTGGGCGGGCGCGGCGAGTGGGCGTCCCGCTTCTGGTCGCCGATCGCCGGCGCGGAAGCGCTCGCCACGCGCGACCGCGTCGCCCTCTACGACCTCACCCCGCTGACGCGCATCGAGGTGAGCGGCCCCGGTGCCGCTGCCTACCTCCAGCGGATGACGACGAACGACGTGGACCGGCCGGTGGGGACGGTCATCTACACGCTGATGCTGAACGAGGCGGGCGGGATCCTCTCCGACCTCACCGTGGCGCGCCTCGGCCGGGACCACTTCCAGGTGGGCGCGAACGGCGCGCTGGACGTGGACCGGCTCCGCCATCACGCCCCGCGCGACGGATCGGTCACCGTCCGGGAGATCACCGCCGGGACCTCCTGTGTGGGGATCTGGGGGCCGCGCGCCCGGGATGTCGTGGCGCGGCTCACCGGCGAGGACCTCACGAACGCGTCCTTCCGCTACTTCCGGGCGAAGCGCCTCACGCTCGACCACATCCCGGTCACCGCGCTCCGCGTCTCGTACGTGGGCGAGCTCGGCTGGGAGCTCTACACGAGCGCCGACCACGGCCTCGCCCTCTGGGACCGGCTGATGCGCGCGGGTGCGGAGGACGGGATCATCGCCGCGGGCCGGAGCGCCTTCGCGAGCCTCCGCCTGGAGAAGGGCTACCGCCTCTGGGGCGTGGACATGAGCGCGGAGGACGACCCGTGGGAGGCCGGCCTCGGCTGGGTCGTGAAGCCCGGGAAGGGCGACTTCGTGGGACGTGCTGCGCTGGAAGGGCGGGGCGACGCGACCGCACGCCGGCGCCTCCTCCCGCTCGTCATGGACGAGCCTGCGCACGTCGTCCTCGGCAAGGAGCCGGTCTTCCTCGGCGGGCGTGCCGCGGGCTACGTGACGAGCGCCGCGATGGGCTACACGATCGGCCGCCCGATCGCCTACGCCTGGCTCCCGCCCACCACGGAGATCGGGACGCGCGTCGAGGTCGAGCACCGCGGCGAGCGGTACCCCGCCACGGTGAGCGCCGAGCCGCTCGTGGACCCGAAGGGCGAGCGCCTCCGCGTCTGACGCATCCGCCGGGTCAACCCGCGTTGCGCAGGATCCTCTCCATCGGCCGGCCGCGGGCAAGCTCGTCGATCAGCTTGTCCAGGACCCGGATCGCGCGCATCGTGGGGTCCTCGATCGCCTCCACGCGGATCCCGCAGATCATCCCGGTGACGAGCGATCCTGCCGGGTTCAGCTCCGCCTGCGCGAAGAAGTCGGCATTCGATGTCCCGGCCGCGAGGTGCGCAGCGAGGGCCGCCGCGTCGTAGCGGGTGTACCACGCGATCAGGGTGTCCACCTCCGCCTGCGTCCGCCCCTTCCGCTCTGCCTTGCGCACGTACTCGGGGTAGACGCGCGCGAAGGGCATCGCGAAGATCCGCGGGGGCTTCTGCGGGGCGGCCTCGCCCGTCATGCGCGATCCCGATCAGGCATCCGAGTCGGGGAAGGACGCCTTCCGGCGCGCGATGTAGTCGAGGAGGGCCTCGTCCACGCCGGGGTCGATCCCCGGCCCGTCGTACTCCGCGAGCCGCTTCTTCCAGACCGCGTTCGCGCGCTGCTCCGCGGTGAGCGACCCCTGCTCCTGCCACTGCTCGAAGCTGTCGTTGTTCGCGGTCGTGGAGCGGTAGAAGGCGGTCTCGAAGTTCTGCAGGGTGTGCGCGTTCCCCATGAAGTGGGTCCCGGGCTCGTTCGTGAGGAGGGCGTCCATCGCAAGGCCGTTCGGCGAGAGGTCCACGCCCTTGACGAAGGTGGCAGCCATCCCGCACTGGTCCTCGTCCAGGATGAACTTCTCGTACCCGATCGCGAGGCCGCCCTCCAGCCAGCCCGCGGAGTGGAGGACGAAGTTCACCCCCGCCATGACGGTCGCGCTGAAGGTGTTCGCCGATTCGTAGGCGGCCTGGGCATCCGCCACCTTGCTCGCGCACAGGTTCCCGCCGGACCGGAAGGGGACCCCGAGCCGCCGGGCCAGCTGGGCCATGACGTAGAGCAGGAGCGAGGGCTCGGGCGTCCCGAAGGTCGGTGCGCCGGTCTGCATGGAGAGCGAGCTCGCGAAGGAGCCGAGCACGACCGGCGCCCCCGGCCGGATGCACTGGACGAAGGCCATCCCGGCGAGCGCCTCCGCCAGCGACTGGGTGCAGGACCCCGCGATCGTCACCGGGCCCATCGCGCCGGAGAGGATGAAGGGCGTGACGAGGACGCCCTGGTCGTTCTCGGCGTAGACCCGCGCCGCCCCGATCATCGCCGCGTCCCAGACCATCGGCGAGTTCGCGTTGACGAGCGAGAGCATGACCGTCTTCCCCACGAGGGAATCGGTGCCGAAGGCGATCTTCGCCAGCTCCACGGAATCCTGGGCCCGCTCCGGCGCCGTCACGGAGCCCATGAAGGGCTTGTCCGAGTAGCGGATATGGCTGTAGACCATGTCCAGGTGGCGCTTGTTCACCGGGATGTCGACCGGCTCGCAGACCGTGCCACCGGAGTGGTGGAGCCAGGGCGACTGCCAGGTGAGCTTCACGAAGTTGCGGAAGTCCTCGATCGTCCCGTAGCGCCGGCCGCCGTCCAGGTCGCGCACGAAGGGCGAGCCGTAGTTCGGCGCGAAGACCATGTGCGGGTCGCCGATCGTCACGCTCCGCTCCGGGTTCCGGGCGTGCTGGACGAAGGTCCGCGGCGCGTTCTCCATCACGAGCCGGCGGGCGAGCCCGTCCGGGAAGCGGACACGGTCGCCGTCCACCTCCGCACCTGCGGCGCGGAAGGTCTCGAGAGCGGCGGCGTCGCGCACGGCGACTCCGACCTCGGCAAGGAGGCGGTCCGCGTTCGCCTCGATGATCGCGAGCCCTTCCTCGGAGAGGACGGTCGCGGGGGCGAGGGTCCGGGTGAGGAAGGGGACCCGCTCCAGGTGGGCCGCGGCCCGCAGCGCGATCCGGGCCTCGCGTCCGCCGCTCCGGCGGCGCGGCATCTCGCTCGTCATCTCGTCTCCTCCATCGCCTCTGCCGTCCGCACGACCCGGCGCCGGCGGCCCCGGGTCCCATCGTTGCCGTCCTCGCCGGCCGGCGCCGGCAGCGTGATCGCCGCCCCCAGCCGCGGGAAGGGGTCCCGGCGGTGGGGGATCGCGAGCGCATCCACGAAGTGCTCCTGGAAGCGCGGCGCGACCGCGGTCTCGATCTTCTCCACGCTCCGTGCCACCCGCGCGATCTCGTCGCGCGCCGATGCCGCGAGAAGCGCCATCAGCGCCCCCGTCCCCGCGGCGTTCCCCACCGCGCGCACCGCCGACGGCTCGCAGTCCGGGATCAGGCCCAGGACCATCGCGTGGAGCGGGTCGATCTGGCTCCCGAAGGCACCCGCGAGGCGGACCTCCTCCACCCGGTCCACGCCGAGCTCATCCATGAGGAGCCGTGCGCCCGCGTAGAGGGCCGCCTTGGCGAGCGCGATCGCCCGCACGTCCAGCTGGGTGACGAGGATCCGGGGCGCTCCATCGTGGAGGAGGTAGGAGAAGGTCCGTCCATCGGGGATGATCCGCGGGCTCCGTGCGGCGGCTGCGCCACGGATCGCGCCGTCCGGGCCGATCGCACCGGCGAGGTAGAGCTCCGCGATCACCTCCACGATCCCCGAGCCGCAGATCCCCGTCACCCCCGTCTCCGCGGCCGCCTCCGCGAAGCCCGGCTCGTCCGACCAGGGGGCGACCCCGATGACGCGGAAGCGCGGCTCGAGCGTCTCGCGATCGATCCGCACCCGTTCGATCGCCCCCGGCGCCGCGCGCCGGCCGGCGGAGATCTGGGCGCCCTCGAAGGCGGGCCCGGTGGGGCTCGATGCGGCGAGGAGGCGCGCCCGGCTGCCGAGGACGATCTCCGCGTTCGTCCCCACGTCCACCACGAGGACCGGGTGGTCCGCCGTGTGCGGGGCCTCGGCGAGGATGACCGCCGCGGTATCCGCGCCCACATGCCCCGCGATGCAGGGGAGGAGCCACGCTCGCGCCCCGGGATGGCAGCCCAGCTCGAGCTCCGCGGCCGTGGTGGCGACCGGTCCGTCCGTGGCGAGCGGGAAGGGGGCGGAGCCGAGCGGGACCGGGTCGATGCCGAGGACGAGGTGGTGCATGATCGGGTTCCCCACGAGGACGACGTCCAGGACATCCTGCGGGGAGAGGCCGGCCTTCGCGGCGAGCGCCACCACGAGCTTGCGCAGCGCCTCCCGGACCGCACGGGTCATCTCGCCGGCGCCCTCCGGATGGAGCATCGCGTACGAGACGCGGCTCATCAGGTCCTCGCCGTAGCGGATCTGGGGGTTCATCACCCCATGCGAGGCGAGGATCCGGCCGTCCGCGAGGTCCGCGAGGTGGCCCGCGATCGTGGTGGAGCCCACGTCCACCGCGACTCCATAGGCGCTCGGCCGGTAGCCCGGCCAGACCGCGACGATCGTGGTCCCGCCGTGGACCGCCACCGTGACCCGGCCGCCCTCCGCGGCGAGCGCCGCGTCCAGGCCGCGCAGGACGTGGAGGTCCGCCTCGAGCCGGCCCAGCCCCCACTCCGCGGTGAGCGCGGCCTGGAGCCGGGCGAGGTGGCCGGCCGGCGCCGCGAGGTCCGCCGGCGGGACCTCCACCACGTGGAGGCGGATGACCGGGTCGATCGCGAGATCGCGGAGGACGAGGTCCTTGCGCACGACCTGCCGGTGGACCTGGCTCTCCGGCGGGACATCCACGACGAGGTCGCCCATCACGTGCGCGGTGCAGGCGAGCCGGCGCTCCGGCGGGAGGGGATGGAGCCTGCCGTACTCCGTCAGGTGGTCCGTGCTCGGCCCGAGGTGCTCCGGCGCGGAGCGGATCCCGTGCTTGGGGAAGTCGCCGTAGGCCGGCTCCACCTGGCAGCGGCCGCACAGCCCGCGGCTGCCGCAGACGGAATCGATATCCACGCCGAGCCCGCGCGCGGCGTCCAGGATCGTCCCGCCCGGGGCGACCCGGCCGCGCCGCCCCGAGGGCGTGAAGACGACGAGCGGTCCCTCGCCGTCCACGGTGGGCGTGCTCATCGGGGTCCGACCGCCGCGCCCGGTCAGGCGCCGGGCGCCGCGCGCCGGCGGAGGTTGACGCGGCGCCCGCCTGCCTCGCCCTCCGCCACCGGTTCGCGGTTGGCGCGGATCCAGCGTCCCGCGTTCGCATCGTTGCCGGTCAGGACGTCCGCGGCCATGATCGCCGTCCGGATCTCCTCCTCCATCGGGTTCGTGATCGCGGAGGTGAGGCCGGCCGCGATCGCCATGGGGAGGAAGGCGGCGTTGATGTGGACGCGCTTCGGGAGGCCGAAGCTGATGTTCGAGGCGCCGCAGGTGGTGTTCACGCCGAGCTCGTCCCGGAGCCGCCGGACGAGCCGGAAGACCTGGAGGCCGGCACCGCCCATCGCGCCGATGGGCATGACGAGCGGGTCGACCACGACATCCGCGCGCGGGATCCCGTGGTCCTCCGCGCGCTCCACGATCCGCTTCGCGACCGCGAACCGGACGTCCGGGTCCTCGCTGATCCCCGTGTCGTCGTTGCTGATCGCCACCACGGCCGCCCCGTAGCGCTTCACGAGCGGGAGGATCCGCTCCATCCGCTCCTCCTCGCCGGTGACGGAGTTGACGAGCGCCTTCCCCTCGTACGCCGCGAGCCCGGCCTCCAGCGCCTCGGGGATCGAGGAATCGATCGCGAGGGGGACCGGGACGAGCGCCTGGACGAGGCGGATCGCGTGGGCGAGGATCCCCGGCTCGTCCGCGAGCGGGATCCCCGCGTTCACGTCCAGCATCCGGGCGCCGGCCTCCACCTGGGCCACCGCGTCGCGCTCCACGCGCGAGTAGTCGCCCGCCCGCATCTCCTCCGCGAGGAGCTTCCGGCCGGTGGGGTTGATCCGCTCGCCGATGAGGACGAAGGGCTCGTCGAAGCCGATCGCGACCTCCATCCGCGGCGAGGAGAGGATCGTGCGGGTCATGCGGGCTCCTCCGGGGCGAGCCCGCCCGCCGCGACGAGCGCGGCGAGGACCTCGCGGGTGTGCGCGGCATCGAGACGGGCCGCCTCCGTGGCGGCTTCGGTGGCCAGGTCCGGGCCGCAGGGCCGGGTCTCCTGGCGCCACTGGGAGATGTAGTCCGAGGCGGCGCTCATCCCGGCGGCCATGGCCGCCCGATCGATCGCGACCTGGAAGCGCCGGTGGAGCTCGATCTTCTCCGTCCGCTCGCCGTCCCGGGCGAGCACCTGCGCGGGGATCGCGCGCCAGGAGATGACGGTCAGACGCGGACCGGCGATGCGCTCACGCGGACGCGGCACGCCGCGCCTCCACGAGCCGGCGCGCCGTCTCGGCGGCGATCGCGGCATCGCGGCAATAGGCGTCCGCCCCCACCGCGAGGCCGAACTCCTCGTTCAGCGGCGCGCCACCCACGAGGACGATGTAGTCGTCCCGGAGGCCCCGCCGCTTCATCTCGTCGATGACGACCTTCATGTAGGGCATCGTCGTGGTGAGGAGCGCGCTCATCCCGAGGATGTCCGCCTTGTGCTCCTGGATCGCCGCGATGAAGCGGTCCGCATCCGTGTTCACGCCGAGGTCGATGACCTCGAAGCCGGCCCCCTCGAGCATCATCGCCACGAGGTTCTTCCCGATGTCGTGGATGTCGCCCTTCACGGTGCCGAGGACGACGGTCCCGGCGCGCACGGCGCCGGTCTCCGCGAGGATCGGCCGGAGGAGCGCCATCCCCGCCTTCATCGCGTTCGCGGCGAGGAGGACCTCCGGCACGAAGAGGATCCCGTCGCGGAAGTCGATGCCCACGATCCGCATCCCCTCCACGAGGGCGTCGTTGAGGACCTTCTCCGCGCTCCAGCCACGGTCGAGGAGGATCTGCGTCCCCGCCGCGATCTCCTCGCCGAGCCCGTCGTAGAGGTCGCTGTGCATCTGCTGGACGAGGTCCGCGTCCGGAAGGGCCGCGAGATCGATCTCCTCGTACTGCTCGTCCGCCATGGGGGCGCGCTCCGTAGTGTTCCGCGATGTGGCACAGTGCCGGATGATGGAACCGTCCCCCGAATCTAGCGTCCGGCCCCGCCCGATGTCCAGCGTCCAGTCCGTGGCGCGCGCCTTCGATGTCCTGCGTGCGATCGCGGGCGAGCCGGCCGGCGTCACCGAGGTCGCGGCCCGGACCGGTCTCGCGAAGTCGACCGCCCAGCGGCTCCTCGGCGCGCTCGCTGCCGCGGGGGCTGCGGAGCGGACCGAGGATGGCCGCTGGCGCGTGGGGCCTGCGGTCGCCGCGCTCGCCGCCGGACCCGGGACGCCCGGCTCGCTGATCGCCGCGGCCCGGCCGGTCCTCATCGCCCTTGCCGGTGCGACCGGAGAGGCGGCGGGCCTCGCGATCGCGGAGGAAGGGCTCGTCCGCTACCTGGACCAGGTGGACAGCGCGCAGCCCGTGGCGGTCCGGGACTGGACGGGGAGCCGGCTCCCGATGCACCCGGTCTCGTCGGGCCGCGTCCTCCTCGCGGCGCGCTCCCAGGCGGCGGTCGCCCGGGCGCTCGGCGGTCCGCTCGAGCGGTTCACCGCGCGGACCGTCACCGACCCCGAGCGCCTGCGCGCGATCCTCGCCGCCGTCCGGCGCGACGGGGTCGCGTGGACCGAGGACGAGTACCAGGAGGGGATCAGCTCGGTCGCGGCCCCGATCGCGGGGTCCGGCGGCGAGGTGGTCGCGGCGGTCCATCTCCACGGACCGTCCTACCGGTTCCCCGGGGAGCGGCCACGCGCGGGCTTCGAGGATGCGGTGCGGGATGCCGCGGCGCGGATCGGGGCGCGGCTCCGGGCGGGCTGACCGCCCGGGTCAGTCGCGCGGGAGACCGATCGCCGCGTCCGTCAGCCACGCCGCGAGCGAGGCGGCGAAGGAGGGCCGGACCCAGACCCGGTAGCTCGGCGCGTCCGTCAGCTGGTGGACGATGACGCCGAAGCGGCCGAGGATCGTCTGCGCGCAGGAGCCGGCGCGGAAGGCGCGCGGGTGGAGGTCGAGCGGCATCCCGCTCTCCAGGAGCTCGCGTGCGTGCGGTCCCGCGATCTCGATCGCGATCCGGTTCGCGGAGAGGTCCGTGGCGGTGACGAAGCCGCCCCCTGCCGCCCCACCGATCGCGGCCTCGATCGCCGCCGCGCTCCCGTCCGGGCCCACGACGAGCCACTCGTCCGGGCCGAGCCAGAGGACGTGCCGCCCGGCCGCATCGCCGGTCACCGTGTTCGCCGCGAGCGGGAGCGTGACGCCGAGGGCGCCCTCCACGCGTCCGCGCAGGGCCGCGTCCGAGGGATCCAGGCGCAGGCCGACCTGGGCGAGGAAGGGACGGGCCGCCGCGCCGGCGGGCAGCGGGATCCCCGCGAGCGCGGAGCGGCGCTTCAGGTCAGCCGTCACGGCGCGTGCCCTCCGGATCGAAGAGGACCGAGGAGCCGACCGTGGCCGCCACCGTGCGGTCCGGGAGGGGGAGCCAGACCGTCTCGCCGATCCGGGCGCGTCCGCCGCGGACGAGGGCGAGGGCGAAGCTCCGCCCGAGCGCGGCGGATCGGTAGGAGGAGGTGACGTGGCCGATCATCGGCATCGGCGGGGCGAGATCCGGTGCCGCCACGATCTGGGCACCTTCCGGCAGGACGAGCTCCGGATCCTCCGGGAGGAGCGAGACGAGCTGCTTCCGGTCCG
>Ga0208783_10000768_pt1 | contig 19330 bp, 12 predicted proteins | sample DEB19_08_DNA_2_FD_184529 | JGI IMG/M metagenome (GOLD analysis project Ga0208783, IMG submission 184529) | Aqueous microbial communities from the Delaware River and Bay under freshwater to marine salinity gradient to study organic matter... | ecosystem: Environmental > Aquatic > Marine >...
GCCTTCGTCGGCGGGCCACGTGGTGAGGTGCTGCCGTAACTTGCGGCACATCCCGATGAACGGACCGATGTCGTCTTCAAGAAAGACAACAACGGGTTCTTTCTTGCCTTCCTTCTTACGAAGGACGCGCCCCATAAGCTGTTGAAGCGAGTTGCGGCTCGAAAGTGGTTCGTTGACGATAATCGTGTCGAGGCTCCGCTCGTTGAGCCCTTCGCGCCCGTACTTTGAGATGGCAAAGGTGACTTGCTTTTCTCGAAGCAGACGGCTTCGCGTCTCGGGGTCCACCTTGTAGATCATCAGACCTGCCGTGCTGGGTTGGGCTAGGAGGTCCTTCAGATAATCGGCACGTTTCTTGTTCCACAAGGCGAGGCATTTTTTGTAGACCTTGTACTTCTTCAGCGATAGCTCTGCTGCTGCTTTTGTGTGCAGGTCTGCGGCGGATTTTGGATTCTTCCGAAGATTTCCATTCGCGGCATGCAGTCGTTTGAGAAGTTGTTGTTGCCGCTGTTCGTTAAGCTCGAGGGGCTCTTCAACTTCCCCGACGTCCGCCGCCGTTGGAAATGGAATGTCTGCAAGAAGCGAGGTTTGGTTGTTCCAGGCGGCGAGCATGTTGACGAGGGAGTCCACGCTCTTGGAAAGAACAATAACTTTTCGTCCTTGTTCTGTGGCTTGCCGCACTTGCTCGATGACGGCGTCAATTCGTGGTCGCCAGTGTCCTAGAAATCCAGCGACCTTGTTGATGTGCAGTTCGCCGTTCTTGTCGTTTACGGCGGCAAGAACTTTTGGGTCGTCTTTGTCGAGCCCAAGCCCCGTCCAGACAAAGTAAATTCTTGGCCGTAAGTCTTGGACCAAGTTTTTGTAAAGAACAGGGCCGAGATGGAAGTTGTAGACGACGTGCATGCCGTCTTCCCGGTCGGGAGTAGCCGTAAGGCCGAGACGCATGCCGTAAAAGAGGTCCGCGCTCTTTGAGAACGTGGGCGCAGCAACGTGATGCGCCTCGTCCCAAACGACTGTGCCGAACCACCGGCGAACTTCCTCTGGCAATGTGTCGGCTCGAGCGGCGAGGGAATGGTACGTCGCCAGAACAACAGGCTTCTTCCAGTCGAACGTACTGCCTTGAATGAGGCCGACACCGTCGGGGAGCTCCAGGTGCTGTTCAATTTCTTCCCGCCACTGTCGCATGAGCTGCGTGGTGTCGAGGATGATGATGGCAGGAACGCCGCGCCGAGCTATAAAATCAAGCGCGACAACGGTCTTTCCTCGGCCACACGCCAACTGGAGGATGCCCCCCCGCGACTGCAGGAGGGCATGCATGGCGTCTTGTTGGATGCGATCTCCCGTCGGAACGGCGGTACCGTTCTCAAACCGGTGATCGAGGAGAATGCGGCTGCGAATCGCAACCGCGGGGTACTGCTGTGGACGGCAGTCGATGATCGGAAACTCAAAGTCCGACGGGCTCCAAAGTTCCCGAGGCACAATCAGGTGATGTTCGGTCTCTTTGTAGAGAACAAAAAAACTGACGCGCTTTGCGTCTGCGTTTTGAAACGTGAGGGCGCGCCGGGCGCCCTCCACGTTGATGTACGCTTTGGGAACCCAGAGCGCGGAGTCGAGGTAGCCGGTATCGGGCCGGCGTACGATTAGTTTCATACCGACGTTTTACTTGTCTCGCATGGGCCGCACGTCAAAGAAGTGCGACACACTGTGACCGACAGCCTTGAACATTGAGCGAAAAACTTCACGTCCGAGAACGGGCATGATGCCTTCGCCTGGCTGACGCTCTTCAGGAACACTCAGATACCCGGGCATCTGATAATTCAACTGGTAGTTGGTTGCCGGATATTGCGGCTGAGCCTGCGGGTGCTGTGCCGCATAATACGGGTGCGGCGCTTGGGGCTGCGCGGGGATGGGAGGACGCGGTGCGGACATCGCCGATTGGCGTTGCGCGTCGATGTACGCCGCCTGCTGCGCCCGGATGTTATCCTGCCAGCTTTGTGGCGGGGGTGCTTGGGGCTGCGGTGGACGAGGAGGCGGTGGAGGCGCAATCGGCGGCCGGATGAACGGCTGCGCGTTTGCGGCCTGACGGGCGGCCTGCATTCTTGCTCCGCACGCGGAGAAGAAGCTGCACTGTTCGCGGACATGTTGCCCCGTCTTGGGGTTTACATATCCGATGTCCGGGCCGCCCGCGCATTCCGGACTGCGGGCGTCCCATTCTTTGGCAAAACAACTAGGTACTTCTTCTTTTGGTAGGGTCATATTAGTTTTGCGAAACAGCAAAAGGGCTGCTCAGTCTCTTATGCCCTGCTGCTACCGCTAATTTCCGAGACACGTTAGGATGGCGCCCATGCAAACGAGCGGCCTTGTTCTGGATGTTTATGACGACTTTAATGGCGCGACTTTGCGCGAGCTTTACCCGCGCTTTGAGGACCTGCCCGGCCAGATAAAACAAGCGCATGTTGTCACGGCCGAAGACCATGCTCGTTTGCCCGATGATGTTTTCGCCTTGGTGATGGTGAACAACGGAGAGAAGCTGCGTAAGTACGCCTGCGTCGACGAAGGAAATACGGCCCTCTCGGTGCAGTACTTTCTGAAGCACGCGCACAAGCTTCCGGAAGAAGCCCAGAAAGTCGCCGCAGAAAATCTAAAGGTCGCGTGTGGCTGGTACGGGCTTCCTGTTCCCGAAGACCTTGAAAAAGTGGCGATCTCGTTGGGTGGCGCGGTGAACTTGGGCATGACCGCAGTGACCGCGCCCACCGTGATTCGCGGTACGCATCAAGCAGTAAACGAAAATCTGAACGCTAACCGCCAGTTGGAAGCGCAAGGATTTCACGGGGTAATTACGCCCGAGATGCGTAATCACGCTTTAGGAAAAGTGGCTGAAGTCGTCGGCACGACGTCCATGCCTCTTCAGGCCGTGAGTGAGGGCCCGAAGGCGGGAGCCGCAAAAGCGGTCATTAAGAAGACCGCCTCGATGGGACGTCTTTTGCCGGGCCATCGGCACGCCTCGGGCGACTTCGGTCCGGAAGAAACGGAGCGTTACGACGGGTACACCAAAGGCCGAACGGCCGAGAAGAATCCGCAAGCGCGGTCTCTTCGCCCGGTTGTCGATGTCACGAACAAAGAGCCACCGAAGAAGCTCGTTGAAAAGAAGGCCTCGTCGTTTGCGCTTCCGACGCTCCGAAAATACCCCCTCGATAGCTACGCGCAGATTAAAGCAGCGAGTGCGTACTTTGATACCTATGTTCGGCACATGGTGCCGGCGGCACGGCACGAGTTCGCTGTACATCTTGTGAAGCGTGCGGACGCCGCCTCGATTCCAGTTAGTGACTTGGCACGGAAGTACGGTTCGGAAGACTTTGCTCCTGAAGTGGAGATCAAAGTGGCCTTCGATGCCCGTCGTGTCGAAGTGGCCCACAACGCCGAAGCGCTGCATCTTCTTGGCGAGGTCGAGAAGGTTGCGCGGTACCGGATGTGGAAAGAGGCGCACGCGCAGAATGTGGCGGCGTACACGGCCGCGGAAGTGGTGGAGCTTTTGTCGGAGTTCGACAAGGTGGCCGGTCTTGACTACCACTATGACCGGTCTATTCCCGATCCGTATTACTCCGTGTACGGCTTTGAAAAAGCCGCGGAGTTCAGCGAGGTTATTGGGAACGAAACTGTGACCGAAGCGGACTTACGCAGGCTTTCGAGGGTTGGCGCCCACAGCGTTAAGACAACGTTTGGCGAAGACTTTCAGGAAGAATTTTTGCGCGACCCCGTAGGCATTTTCAAGAGTCTGCCGCTCGACCAAAAGAAAATGTTGATGCGCATGGCAAATAGTACGCAGCCAGGGGCTGAGCGTACGTACTACTAGGAGTCCGCATGCCGGACCATGAACTGTCTTTGCTCGAGGCCCTAAAGGCTATCGGAACCAAAACACCGGATAGCGCCTTGTCTGGGCCTGTGACGCGCGCGTCTTCAGAGGAGCATCCTACGGCAACGGCGGCGGTCTCACCGCCTCCCGCTTCGGTGGCGGCCTCCAATATCTGGCGGCATCCGGATGCTCACCCGATTGCGCTGGATATGGCGCTGGTTAAGAAATACGGGTCGGATTGGCTGGGCTGGGAAGCGGAGACCTGGCGCGTTCGTATCCCGGCGGACTTCAAAACGCAGGCTGTGAGCGAGCTTACGATTTCGAAACTGCAGGCGTGTCGCGCACTTCACTTGGTGGACTCTTTTTGGCAGCGATGGGAAGTGTTCATTGCTTGTCTCATGCCGTTCAACGGAGAGTTTCCGGACTTCCGAATTATGCCGGTCCCTACCGTGGCCCAGTGTTTGGTGGCGTGCGATACCGCTGCGTACATCCGAACGGACGTACTTTGGTCCGAAGAGATGAAGGCGTATTTTGCGTCTGTGTACCATCACGACGGCATTTACTTGCCGTTAGCGCCTCTTGATTTTGTTCATCTCGAGGTGCCGGCAAGCATTGACCAAAATGACCTTGCGCGCCGTTGGACGGCAGCCCAGGCCTCTGGGAAAGTGCCGGCCGAGGACGATGTGATGAGCGAGCAGGTTCGTCGGCTGTTTGTGGCAAAGGGATACTTGGACGAGAGCCGCGCACGGCTTCAACAGCAGGTAAAGTTCTATGCCTAGACTTCGCGAAGATGTGTTGCTGGCCTTTCGTGACGAGCTTTCGAAAGAAGCCGGTTTTGGGGACTTGGTTGCGAAGGCCGCGCCGCGTTTGAAGAATATGGGGTCGCTGGGCGGTGCCGGTGCTGCCGTCGGCGCGCTTGGTGGCGCCGGCATTGGTGCAATTCACCAGTATCGGGAAGCCAAGCGGCAAGGCGCGTCGACGGGAGAGGCCGTTCTTGGCGGACTGAGTGGCGCGGTAAGTGGCGCGGGCAAAGGTGCGTTGTACGGCGGCTTGGCGGGAGCGGCGGGCGGTGCGCTGGCGCGAGGTGACTGGTCCGGTTTGGGGCAGCGGTCCGATGTTATCGGCTTAGGTTCGCGGTTTGGGCAGCGTCAGCTGCACGGCTTTACGGGCATGCTGTCGCCGGCGGAACTTGAGGCTGTTCGTGGCGGGGCGTATGACGCGCGGCAAGCGTTCGGACATGCGCTGGAACATGAGGGGGACATCGATTCCGCGTACGCGGCGCTTCGACAGCGGGAACGGGTAACAGGGGTTGGTCCGAACGCTGTGGATCTGACGAGTATGCCGGGTGTTGTGCGCTCCGTACGCGACCAGGGTTTTGGAAAAGTACTTCGTGCCGGCGTTCAGGACACGTTTCATGGTGCGTCACCTACGCAGGCGGCTCTGATGGCAGGAGTGCCTGCGGTGATGTTGGGCCGCGAGGTCTTATCAAAGAACGAATTTAATGAGCGCGGGCAGGGCCGTGCGGAGCGCGTCGCAGAAGAAGCGGGACGCACCCTCGGTGGTTTTCTTGGCGCTCCGATGCCCATTATTGGGAACAGCGTTTTGAGCGAAGCGGTTGGTCGGGCGGGGCGCTACGTGGGTCGCGGGGTCGATCGTTTGCGCGGTAAAATAGCGCCGCCGCAGACGCATTTGGAACCGACGGAAGCGCAAGCAACCCCGAGTGAGTACATCATGAGTCCGGCGGCGGCTGGGCAGCATCCGGAGATTTGACATGAGCTTTATTGGCGGACCGGGAGGTGTAGCGACAGGACCTGCGTCGGGGATGCGCTTTGCATCAACGCGTGGTCGTATCCAGGGGTCGCCAGTTCAAGGGGTCAATTATCCTTCGCCGTTTTTCGACGTTGCGCACACGTACTTGCCGGCGACAGTGAAGCAGCTGTTTCGTTGGTGCCGGTATTACTTCCTAACGAACCCGCTCATCAATGCGACGGTGTTCAAGCTCAGCGAGTACCCGGTTACCGACATCATTATCGACCACGAGTCGTCGGAAGTTAAAAAGCGTTGGACGGAGTATTTTCAGGACCACCTTCGGTACCGTGCTTTTCAGATTGAGGCGGGTCTTGATTATCACTGCTACGGCAACGGCTGCGTAAGCCTCGGGTTTCCATTCAAGAAGTATCTGTATTGCAAGCAGTGTAACTTCCGTGATGAGGCCGCGAAGATTCGGTCGCAATGGATCTTCACGAACTTCCAGTTCCGTCTCACGTGTCCTCGCTGCGGTTATGTTGGCGATTCGCTCGCGCAAGACGTGTATTACAAGAACGCGAGCGGAATTAAAACAATCCGCTGGAATCCGGAAGACATCGAAATCACGTACAACGACATCACGGGAGATTACACGTATTTCTACACGATTCCTGCCGTGGTGCGGAACGATGTTGTTATTGGTCGGAAAGACATTGTCGAAGGCGTCCCGCAGGTCTTCATTCAAGCCATGCGAGAACAGAAGGGCGTTATCTTTTCCAAAGATAACTTCTTTCACATGCGCCGCCCAACACTTGCAACGCAAGACCGCGGTTGGGGCACGCCGCTTTTGCTACCGGTTCTGAAAGATACTTTTTATTTGCAGGTGATGAAGAAAGCGCAAGAGGCGGTTCTTCTTGAGCACATCGTCCCTTTGCGCGTGCTCTTTCCCCAAGCAGGCTCCGGGTCCGCAGATCCCTACACCACGATCAATCTCGTGGATTGGCGTGATCAGATTGCTGCGGAGATTGCCCGCTGGCGTTACGACAACAACTACATTCCCATCCTGCCTCTTCCGGTCGGTCAGCAAACCATCGGCGGGGATGGCCGGGCCTTGTTGTTGACGAGTGAGATTCAGCAGTGGTCCGAACAAATCATGGTGGGCATGGGCGTGCCTCGCGAGTTCTTGATGGGCGGCATGAGCTACGCCGGCACCAACGTCTCGATGCGCATGATGGAGAACGTGTTCCTAGGGTACATCCTGCGGCAACGCGCACTTGCAAAGTTCATCATGAAGCAAGTTGCCGCGTATCTTGATTGGCCCGAGGTCAACATCCGGTTTAAGCCGTTCAAGATGGCGGACGACTTGCAGCGGAAGTCGTACTTGTTCCAGCTCAACCAAGCGAACAAGGTGTCCGACACCACGCTGCTTGCCGACAGCGACTTGTCGCAAGACGAAGAAAACGAAATCATGATCAGCGAGACGGACCGCCGTCTGCACGCCTCCAAAAAGCAACAGCTCGCAATGGCCGAGATTCAGGGCGAAGCTCAGCTCATCGCCATGAAGTTTCAAGCCAAGGGGCAGCAGACCCTCATGCAGGCGCAGCAAGCGCAGGCGGCTCCCGGAGAGCCTGGTGGTCCCGAACAGCAGACGCAAGGCGGTGCCCCAGGTGCGCAAGGAGCGGAGGCCGGGCAGAATCTTCCTGCACAAGCGCAGGCCCCCACAGATCAGACCCAGCAGCCTCAAGTGCAGGCCCCCGCAGAAGGAACACCTGGAAGCGCGCCTGCCGATGGCGGCAGTACCCAGGGCTTCTTGTCGCAAGTGGCAAGTCAGCTCAGCGGTCAGCAGCGCATGCCGGACGCCGGTCAGGTCGACCTGCCTTCTTTGGCAATGATGCAGGCGCGTAGTCTTGCGTCGCTGCCAAAAGAGCAACAAGAGATGGCGCTACAAAACTTAGCGCTGCAAAGCCCTGAACTGGCCGACCTTGTTCGGCAGATGCTCGCCAGCATGGCAGCGCCGACAACCGGGGGCAATGCAGTTGACATGCGCCCTCTTCCCGAACAACGCTCGCCACGACGTGCGGTGGGAATGGTCTAATGCATAGCTAAAAAAGAAGCGCTGTTGAGCGCTTCTTTAGATGTGATAGCGCTCGGTTTATTTCCGCGACTGACGAGACCCGGACCAACTACGGCCTTCCGTGCAAAACCGTAATTGTAGGCCCGACCAAGCGCCGCGAAGCCGCGCTCGGCCAGTCACAGAGACTTGGTGGGTGGGATACAGGTGACCGCTGGAAGATTTTTTTGGCCCATAAAGCCAATACGCCTTCCTTTTTCCAGAAAGCGAATATTTATGTCGTCTACACACCTGCCCCTCACTTTCTGTTTCGCTCCTTCAGAGGCCATGGCGTCCGCCCGTTCCATGACCACGATTGTGGTCCACGGTCGAACCACGGCCAGTTCTCGGTCCACTTGCAGCGTGACCACGAACGCGACCTGCGCTGTGGACCGGACCACGACCACCAGCGCATAAAGGTGCGCCCTCCGGTCGTCGTGCCCCATCCCCAGCACAGGTCACGGTTGCCCGACCGGGACGCTTCCCAGCCGGCTGAACGAGACTTGGCCCATGCCGAGGCTCGTTCCGAGGCACCAAGTTGATCGTGCCGTTTTTTAATCATGGTCGGTCGCCCACGGCCGCGACCCTGACCAGGCCGCTGACCCCAATCCTGACCCTGACCACAGCCACCACGCCCAGCTCCGCGCCCCCGAGACTGACTTTGACCCTGACCCTGACCCTGACATTGACCACGACCACCACGGTCGCGACTTTGACCAGGACCACGACCGCACTGACCAGGCGCCTGTAAGGCGCCTGTAGTATTTCGCCTTTCTCATCGCTCTACCGCGAACGCGCTCTCAATCTGCGCCGCGCCAACGAAGACCCACTTCGTTGGGAGCTTTTGAGCATCAGCCCAACCTGTGCCGTCCCAAGGACCCGTGTCGTAGACGATTGAAGGGGCCTCAAGCTTGATGCCCCGCTCGTCTACTTCGACGAGCTTTCCCGCGTACGCGTAGCTCGCTGCCATGACGTATACGTATTTCCCGATCAGTTCTGAGATGAGTTTCATGTTCATGTGAACCTCCTGTGGAGCGTAGTTGCCCTCATATTGCTTATTCCCAAAATTGCAGGGAATCTGCAGGTGATAGCTAAAAAGAAGCACGGTTGCGCGCTTCTTTGGGGGCGAGCACTTACACGTTCCTAACGGACTAGACGTAAGTGCTTGATGCTCTTTTGTGCGCGAAGCGCTGTGCCGGCAGCGGAGGCCTGCTGTTGTAGTCCGGGCTGCGCCTCGGTGAGTATCGCGGTAAGTTGACGAACCTGCTCCGCGAGTTGCTGGTTTTGCTTTTCCAAAAGCTGGAACTCCTCGCGTGTCACATAGGTGACTTGCGCGTGGTGACGCACAAAGTTCCAGAGTTGATTTCTAAATTCTTTGGATACAGCGGACTGAGAATAGACCGCGATAATGAACATGTCCTTCGCGGTCCAGAGTCGCATGCTCTTGCGAAGACGCTGAATGCCGAACTCGGTACGATTTTCTTTAAGGAACCGGAGGATCCGATCCCCTGTTTTATCGCTGTCCACGTTCTTAGGCTGACGTTTTGTCAGGCTAAGCGCTGAGAGCTCCTCCTTGTGCCGTTCATAAATCTTCCAAATTGCTTCTTCGGTAATACCCAAAGCGGTGCATAGCTGCTTGCTCGTGCAGTACAGCTCTCCATCGGTATCCTCCATCATCGGTACGTGAATATTTTGAAAAGACCATCGAACTAAGTTCATTTGCGGCTCCTGCTAAGGCGTAAATCCGCCCCTCTTGCTTTTATTCCCAGTAAGCATGTGTAGTTGCCGCCTCACGGGTAGTGGCCGTCTCACCGTGCAGCTAAAGAAAAGGGCTCTCCGTATGGAGCGCCTTTTTCTTGCGAGTCGAAGCTGCCGCTTCAGGTGCGGATGAGGCGCTTCAGCGCCTCCCACTTGGTTCTCGGCCGCGTGGCCGCGGCTATGATGCCGACGAGCCATAGGGCGCCCGCGGCGCCCGCTGCCGCGTCGGCCAGCCGAGCCATTTTTGCCGCCCTGTCCGCTCGCCTCTGTTCTTCCCTCCGGTCTAATTCGGCCGAGATCAGCATCGACAGCTCCGTCGCCACCGCAGCCGGCAACGAAGAGGAAGAGGAAGAAGAAGCAGTCGCGGTGCCGTTGAAGTTTTCCATGAGGCCCTCCTTGTAGGGCGTAGTTGCCCTCATATTGCTTATTCCCGAAATTACGGGGAATTTGCATGTAAAGAGGTAAAGAAAAAGGCCACCAGATGGCGGCCTTTTCTCAATAGAAGTGGCATGCGCAATCGCACGTAAAGTCGCGCCAACACCGCGACTGGATGCAGTCTTCGCATTCAATTAGTGGTGCGTCTTCGTGCGGGCGGTACCCGAGTTGGGGCCAGAGCTCAAGCTGCCCTTGATTGATGAGTACTAGGCAGTAGAGACACAGCAGCTCGGGATCATTCGCTGCATCGAAGTAGGTGGACGGTTTGCCGCTAGGCGACCGTCGCGACAAGCGAGGCTCGCCAAGCTCAAGAACGCCTGAGTACTCCCAATTCCGAATCCCGCTGCCGCAGCAGCTGCATTCGTAAGGGCTCTCTGGGTCCTCGACGGGGGGTTCGTCTTGCAGGTCTTTTTTCAGTCCGTGGTAGATGTTGTCTCCACACGAAAAGCAGAGGAAAGCCGGCGCGAAGAGGAAGTCCCCGACGTGCTCATTGATGACATCGAGAAACACCGTTTCCTTGGGTGCTTCGTAAGGCTGGACTACACGGAATAGCCAGACCTCGTCTGTGAGCCGCAGTCGCTCTCCGCAGTCGTTGCAGACGTGCGCGGTGGCTTGCGGCTCTGTACTGATGTCGCTTAGGTACGTTCCCATCGTATGCGTACCCGTTCTGACCGTATCCAGCGACGCTGGAGGGTCTCGAAGCGTGTGTCTGGAAAGAACCCGGTTTCCGGGTCGATGTCTTGGACCAGCACAAAGTGGTCTTCGACATCGTTGTTCTTTCCGAGGTGCACTCGCCGGTTTATGTCAAAGTCCGGGGTCGGATACAAAATGCCCCCGGTATGAACGCTTTGGGCGCGAAGAAGAATTTCGCGCTCGTAGAGATCGTCGAGGAGGTCCTCTTCGTCGCAACAAAACCCGAACCATTCAGGATCGTCGGGGTCGACGTAATGCTGCCCCGACCAGTTGCAGTAACGGCCGGGCGTGCCAACGCCTAGAAGTACTTCTAGGTCTCGTTGATTGCAAAAGGTTACGTAACCTTTTTGGTCGACGAGCTTGGCTCGAATGCCGCCGATTGCGCGGCTTTTGAGAGGCAGGTACAAGCCCTGGATGTCCCAAAAGCGCAAAAGATTATCCGGGTCAGGAATGCGTGTTCCGACCACGCCGAAGGTCCCCTCGAGCATTCGGGTACCGGGTATGCTCGAGGGGCGGTCTCGATAAGGGTTAAGAAGCATCTCTTTCTCGAATTGCTTCGCGAATCCAGATCAACATGCCGTTGCACACACCTGCTCCGAAGAACAGCCAGAAGACGGTCATTCGTCTTCGTCTTCGTGCTTGTTTTGACGGCTGTCGCGTTGCGGCGAAAACAGGTCATCCAAGTGCCGTTCAAACCGGCCGCCTGTTGTCTCTTCTTCTGAGTCCATTTTCTTCCTCAAGTACGGCGTAAGTACCGCATAGTTCTTATTCCTCGCGGGAAACCGGCCTTGCACGTCTTCTGGGCGGGGCGGTAGTCTGCGAAACAACATCCGGAATAGACGCGAATGGCCTACCTCGATCCGAAAGACGCTACCGAGCATCTGCAATCCAGCATCCTGGAAGGCATCCAAGAGCACTTCCCGATTAAGGGAAAATTGCAGACGCTCTACTTGGACCGCCTCGAAGCGGGCCCTAGCCGGCATCCGGACGACCTGCGTGGGCAGCACGAGGCAAAGGTCACGGGCGGCACGTGGTCGACGCCGCTTTATGGGCACATGGTTCTCAAGGACAACGCGACGGGAAAGGTTGTCGATCAGCGGCGTGTTCGGTTGGCCGAGATTCCTCAGCAAACCAGCCGCTACAGCTACATCTTGGATGGCCAAGAATACCAGATGGATAACCAGTGGCAGCTCAAGCCCGGTATCTATACGCGCCGGGGCGCGGACGGTGTTCTGCAAAGCCACTTCAATGCCACGGGAAAGGGTGCCCGTGCATTCGACGTTGTTTTAGACCCGGCCACGCAAGTGTTCACGATGCAGTACGGGTCGAGCAAAGCGAATATCCCCTTGTATCCGCTGCTCAAAACCATGGGGGTTGAGGACTCCGCGCTGACAAAGGCGTGGGGTAAAGACGTTTTAGAGGCAAATAAAAAAGCCCGAAATGCCGCGGCTGGCCTTGAGGCCTTTCATAAGGCCGCAAAGCGGACGGCAGCACCCAGCAAAGAAGTGGCCGCGACTGTATTTCATGACGCGATGACCGCAGCACAGCTCCGTCCTGACGCCACAGAAGTGACGGTAGGCAGACCATTTACGCACGTCACAGGAGACGCGCTGCGCCTTGCAACCGAAAAACTTTTGAAGGTGCAGGCCGGTCATCCGGAAGATGACCGGGATTCTTTGGTCTTCAAGGACCTGCGTACAACGGGAGACTACGTTGCGGACATGCTGCGGAATGCAAGCCGCAGCGCTCCTGCCAAGGGAGCACAAAAGGCTCGCAGCGGTATTCAGGCACGTGCGGAACGGAAGATCAACACAACGTCCGATATTCGGGACCTTATTAGTTTTGACTCCTTCAATGTGCCGATAAAAAAAGCGTTTCACGAAAACAGCGCAGCGCGCGTCGCCACCCAAATCAACCCGGTCGAAATGGTGGCTGCAGCGCTGCAGACCACGGTCATGGGTTCGGGCGGAATCAAAACCGACCGTGCGGTTTCGGACGAAGCCAAGTTCGTCAACCCGAGCCACCTTGGCTTTCTCGATCCCATCAACACGCCGGAAGGCACGAAGACAGGCGTTACGCTGCGCCTGCCGATGGGCGTGAAAAAAGAAGGCAAAGAAGCCAAGATAAAACTCTACAATCTAAAAACACACGAATACGAAATGGTAGCTCCGGCCCAGTTCGTAAAATCCAACGTTGTGTTGCCCGACCAGGTGCATTGGGAGAACGGCAAGCCGGCACCGCTCAGTGACAAGATTAAGATGAGCACCGCGAACAATGAGATTCGCGAGGGCACCATGAAGGATGCGCACTACGTGCTTCCGCACGCGTGGCAGCTCTTCAACATGACGTCCAATCTTGTTCCATTTCTGAACAACACGAGCGGTGGCCGTGCCTCCATGGCAAGCCGTCAGATGGAGCAAGCCATTTCGCTTGTGCACCGGGAGGCGCCGCTGGTTCAGGTGGGCACGGGGATGAAGTCCATCGCCACCTTTGAAAACCTCGTGGGGTTACGCGCATCGCATCAAGCCCCGGTTACCGGCAAAGTGACTGAAGTCAAAAAGGACGGGATTGTCATTACGGGCGCCGACGGAAAGCCGCACGAGGTGCAGCTTTACCACAACTACCCGCTCAATGATGCGAAGGGCGTGTACCACTCAACACCGCTGGTGAAGGTGGGCGATAAGGTCGCAAAAGACCAAGTCATTGCGGACACAAACTTTTCCAAGAACGGCACGCTGGCCCTAGGGACCAACCTTCGCACTGCGTACATTCCTTTCAAGGGGTACAACTTTGAAGACGGAATTGTGATCTCCGAAAGTGCCGCGAAGAAGCTATCGAGCGCACACTTGCAGAAAAACGCGCTCCCTCTTGATAAAGATGTTGTTCTTAGCAAGCGTAAGTTTCAGATTGAGCACCCCGGAGTGTTCAAAAAAGAACAACTCGAAAAGCTCGACGACACCGGGATTGTGCATGTTGGGCAAAAGGTGCAGCCCGGCGATCCTTTGATTGCGGCCATGAAGCCGTACAACATCAAAGACCGCACCGGCCTTGCGGCAATCCGCCGCAGTTTGAGCGGCGCGCACACCGACAAGAGCCTTCGGTGGGACAGCGAGTTCGAAGGCGAAGTGGTTGGTGTGCATCGAAACGACGACGGCATCGCCGTGCACGTCCGTACCGTTGAGCCCATGCAGGTGGGCGATAAGATGGCGGGCCGCTACGGCAACAAGGGCATCGTGACGATGATCTTGCCCGACAAGGAGATGCCGCACACCAAGAGCGGCGAGCACGTGGAAGTGGCGCTGAACCCAAGCGGCGTGCCTGGGCGTATGAACGTGGGGCAGCTTCTTGAAACCGCCGCGGGCAAGATTGTTCAGAAGACAGGCAAGTCCTACGTTGTTCAAAACTTTGGACCGCAGGCCGACGCCTTGGCCCGCGTGCAGGCGGATCTAAAGAAGCACGGCTTGACCGACACAGAAGAACTGTTTGACCCGGTGACAAAGCAATCGCTGGGCAAGGTCATGTACGGCCCACAGCACCAGATTAAGCTCGTGCATCAGGTCGAAAAGAAGTTGTCGGTGCGCTCGGGCATGTCCTCTCCAACAGGAATGCAAGAGACGTACGACATGAACTTGCAGCCAACGAGCGGCTCGAGCACGGGCGGACAGTCGCTCGGAGCGCTTGGGATGTACGCGCTTCTGGCGCACGGCGCCAAAGCGAACATCCGGGAGATGCAGTCGTACAAGGCGGAAGGCTCCGACCCCCAGACCAATCCGTCGAAACGATGGGCTTCGGATCACGATCGCATCTGGGCAGCCATTCAAACTGGCGGGCCCCTTCCCACGCCAAAGCCGACGTTTGCGTTTCACAGGTTCACCGAGCTCCTGAAGGGGGCCGGGGTGAACATGGAGAAAAAGGGACATCAATTCATTTTGTCGCCCCTGACGGATACGCACATCAAAGAATTGGCGAAGAAAGAACTTCCAAACCCAGCCGATCTCCTACTCTCCAAGCTCGATAAAAATGGACAGCCTCAGCCTAAACCGGGCGGGTTGTTTGATGAGCATTTGACGGGAGGTCATGGCGGACGGCAGTGGACCCGCATTGGTCTTGCCGAGCCTTTGCCGAACCCGCTGTTTGAAGGGCCCATTAAGAGCCTTACCGGCTTGAACCGAAATGAATACGCCGCGGTCATCCGGGGAGAAAAAGGCGTAACGACTACGGGAAAGCTGACGGATGCCAAAGCCGGCGTGACCGGGGGGCATGCGATCAAACTTCTTCTCGACCGCATTGACGTGAAGAAAGAACTTCCGAAAGCGGAAGCGGCACTTACCTCGGCAAAAGCCGCAGACGTTGATAAGGCGCTCAAAAAAGTAAAGTACTTGCGCGCTCTCGATGAGCTGAAGATGGCGCCGAGCGAGGCGTACGTACTGCACAATCTGCCCGTACTTCCACCGGTCATGCGTCCGGTGTCTGTCATGCCGGACGGTAACAACAAGTTTGCGGACGTAAATCAGCTCTATTCGGATTTTGCAAAAATCAACGATAAGCTCAAAGACCCGGTGCTGTCGAAGCACCTGACCGATGAGCGTAAGCAGAGCTTGCGCGAAGATTACTACGACGGCGTTAAGGCCCTCATGGGGGTCGGCGTCCCGTACGCCGACGCGAAGCACAAGGGCATTCTGCATGAGATCGCCGGCAGCTCCCCGAAGTACGGGTACTTCCAGAGCCGTCTTATCAATCGTCGGCAGGATCTCTCGATGCGGTCCACGATTGTTCCCGAGCCGGCCCTTGGCCTCGATGAAGTAGGCATTCCGCGGCAAGCCGCGCTGGACCTGTTCAAGCCTTTCGTTGTTCGAAAACTCAAAGAGTCAGGCGCTGTCGCGAATGAGCTGCAGGCGCCGGCATTGATTGCCAAGCCCACGCCGGCGGTGTGGCACGCTCTCGACAAGGTGATGGAGGAGCGGCCCGTTCTTTTGAAACGGGACCCGGCCCTGCACAAGTACAGCGTTCAGGCGTTCAAGGCGCGTCCTGTGGAAGGCAACGCCATCAAGATTCATCCGCTGGTCACTGGCGGGTACAACGCCGACTTTGACGGCGACACCATGGCCGCGTTTGTCCCCATCACGCGGGATGCCGTGATGGAAGCGCACCGGATGTTCCCCTCCAACAACCTTTTCAGCGAGGCGACGGGGAAGGTCATGTTTCAGCCAACGCTGGAGAGCGCGCTCGGCTTGTACAAGTTGTCTCTCGTAGGAAAAGAGACCAACAAGAAGTTTCAACATCCGGGCGAAGCAATTGACTCCGTCCGGAAGGGGCAGACGCATGTTACGGACGTGGTGCACTTAAATGGTCAAAAGACCACGGCGGGGCGTGTTCTTCTGGCGAGTGCCGTTCCTGAAGCCATGCAGAAGCAAATGCTGCATGACTTGGATTATCGAATCAACAAGGGCGGTTTGGACACGGTACTCACGCAGATCGCCAAAAACCACGCCCCCCAGTATGGCGATGTGGTTAACCGGCTCAAGGACTTGGGTAACGGTGCGGCTTTTGGTGTGGTGACACTGCCGAAACCCACGGTTACGGCGCACAACTTCGATCTTACAAAGACGCTTGATAAGACGCCCGTGGCGGTCGAAGGAAAGCAGATTTATGTGCCCGTCGGGGCGCACACGCTAAGTTTGGCGGACTTTAAACCCGACACGACTCTTCGTCAGAACGTGCTGTCGGCGGCCCATAAGGTGGTGAAGCAAATTCAAAGTGCGCCCAATGTTTCGAAGGGAGAGAAAGACCGGCAGGCGGTGGTCGTGTACGAGCAGGCAGAAAAAGAAATGAAAACCCTGCACGAAAAGAAGTTGAAGAACAGCCCGACCAATCTCTTCACCATGTACGAAGCCGGCGTAAAGCCAGGATGGGACCAGTACAAGCAGATGGTCTTGGCGCCGATGATTTACAAAGACTCAGCAGACCGTAAAATTCCAACGCCTGTAACCAAGAGTTATTCCGAAGGCCTGGATGTCGGTGGCTACTGGACGCAGATGCACGGCGCACGCCGTGGCTCGGTCATGAAGGTCCAGGAAGTGAGCGAGCCGGGGTACATGTCCAAGCTGCTCATGAACAACATGATGCACATTCTTGTGGATCAGCACGACTGCGGAACCACCAAGGGCGTCTCCCTGGATATTCACGAGAAGGACGTGCATGACCGGCATTTGCAGCAAGACTTTACGCACGGCAACCTGCACGTACCGGCCGGAACCTTGCTAACGCCGGATGTGGTGGGCAAGATTCGCGCTGCGAAGCGCGATGCCAAGGTCGTTGTGCGCTCCCCGCTCAAATGCGAAAGCGAAAAGGGCATTTGTCAAAAATGCGCGGGGCTTGATTCTGGCGGGCAGCACTTTTCGATGGGAACCAACATTGGGGTGCAGGCAGCCCATGCCGTGGGAGAGCGCGCCATTCAGCTTACGCTCAAGAGCTTCCACACAGGCGGTGTCGGAGAGCAGCAGGGATCAAAGATTCTAAATTCCTTTGGTCGCTTTGAGCAGCTTATGACCATGCCGGACCATATTCCGGATGAAGCGTCTTTGGCGAAGACCAGCGGAAAAGTGGAAAGTATTCACCCGACGACAACCGGTGTGGAAATCACCATCAACGGAAAGAAGCACCACGTCGGGCGGGACACCAACGGTATGGCGCTACACAAGCCGCTACCCAACGCTGCGGCGATTTCGGGCTACACCGCCTGGACGCCGCCACAAGTTGGGCAGCACATGGACGCCGGCGCGCATTTGTCCGACCCCAATCGCACCATCATCAATCCGCATCGTCTTTACGAGGCCACGGGGTCTTTCGAAAAAGTACAGAACCATCTGGCAAATGAAGTTTATGGTCTGTATGAAAAAGAAGGAATTAAGCGCCGCGCGGTAGAGACCGTCATTAAAGCGATGAGCAATCTAACGGAAGTTGTTGATCCTGGAGACCACGCGCACGTTCTGCGCGGTGAATACCGCCCCCTTTCGTCCATCAATCACATGAACCAAGAGTTGGCAAAACAGAAGCTAACGCCGATTGAGCACCGTCCCGTGCTCAAAGGCATCAAGGTCATGCCTCTTGAGTTGCAGGAGGATTGGATGGCAAAATTGCAGCACGAGCACTTGCGCGGAACTCTCATGGACGCGGCGGCAACGCGGGGCGTTTCCCACATTCACGGTCCGCACCCTATTCCCGCAATCGCATTTGGTGCGGAAATTGGCCTCACCAAAAAAGATGCGATCAAACCCGGATACGGGCATCTCGCAAACGTGCAGGAGCATCACTACTAAATGGCGACAAAGTTTCGTACGTCATTCACAAGTGTCGAGGGCGCAGAGGCCGCACAGATTCTTCAGGGCCGCGTTGTTAATGTGAACGTGGTGAAGTGGACGGTGGACGTGGTCATGCAATTTGACCGCAAACGTTACTTCCAGGTGCAGGTCGGTTCTCCATACCAGCACCCGTCAAATGGCGAAGGCATGTACGTTGTCCCCGAGGTGGGGGCGACGTGCATGGTCTGCATTCCCTCGGATAGTGCGCCTCCGTTTGTGCTGTCTTTCGTCATGCCTTCGCAGACGGTAAATGACTCAAGTCCGGATGCACCCATGGGCACTGAGTCGCACGGGCAGCAGGTGGCGCATCCGACAGACGCCTCGTTCGCAGGAAATCGCCCTCAGGTAAAACCTGGCGATATTGTAATGCGTACGCGCGACAGCAACTTCGTGGTGCTGCATCGCGGTGGTGTGCTTCAAATTGGTGCCACAGAACTCGCGCAGCGCATCTTTATTCCGCTCCGCAATCTTGTGACCGACATTAGTGAGAACTACGAGCACCACAATTCCAACGGATCTGTGGTGTGGGGACTTCAAGACGGAAGTACCGCGCAACTTCCTAGTCAATACATGCACACGTTCCGCGTTTTTGCTTCGGACAAGTACGCGGACGTCAAAGTAGCGGTAGGAAAAGTGTACAATCCCATTCCTGAGCCCGATGGTGGCGCGGGGATGGCGGCAGCGGAGATTGAGAAGGACGACGATAAAAAGGGCAGTAACCCCATTATTTGTGAGGTTACGGTGAGCCCTAAAGGGTTTGTGGCCGAAACCGGGTACGTTGCTGACAAAAACTCGGCAGCAAACTCGGTGTTCAAGTTTGTGTTTGACCGAAAGGGAAACACTTACTTGCGGACGGAAGGTAACTTTTACGCGCAGGTAAAAAAGAAACTGACGTTCAAGGTAACCGAGGCCATTGCCATTCAGACCGATGACGCCGTGCTCTTGAAAGCCAAGAACGGGATTGATCTTGTGGGTGGCGCGTACACGCACGTCAAAGGAGATGTGGTGCGTTTGGGGCAGGGCACAACCCCCGTGGCGCGGCAGGGGGATATGGTGAAGCTGGAGATTGGTGGTGCGGTCCCGGTGCCAATCAACATCACGGTCGCTAGTCCTTTGGCGACTCCTGGCGCGACGACGATCGGGACGCTGACTATTGGCTTACCCGGCGCGGCCCTGCCGCTTTTTGGCTCAATCATCAGCGGTAATTCAACGGTGCTTGCGTGAGCACTAAGGTCGTCGGCGCTCTCCCGATAGGCACGATCAATACGAGCTTGAGCGCGTCCGTTGCGCTAGTTAAGCCGTTACTTGCGCAATTCGACTTGATGCTTTTCGGGTCGTTTGGGCTAGGGTCTTTGATTGTCGACCTGTCATTGCAGC
>Ga0208783_10000770_pt1 | contig 19318 bp, 14 predicted proteins | sample DEB19_08_DNA_2_FD_184529 | JGI IMG/M metagenome (GOLD analysis project Ga0208783, IMG submission 184529) | Aqueous microbial communities from the Delaware River and Bay under freshwater to marine salinity gradient to study organic matter... | ecosystem: Environmental > Aquatic > Marine >...
GGATGTAGGCCTCGACCGGGGGCGCCGGGTCGTGGCCCGCGAGTCGCGCCATGTAGATCGTCCCCACCTCGCCGGCGCGGATCATCCGGCGCGCTTCGCGGTAGCCCGCATCGAAGCGGCGCTGGAAGCCGAGCTGCAGGACCGCCCCGGCCGTCTCCACCTCGCGAGCGAGCCCGATCGCCGCCTCGAGGTCACCCGCGAGCGGCTTCTCGCAGAACGCCGGCACCCCGGCTGCCATCGCCGCGCGGATCATCTCCGGATGGGTCGTGGTGGAGGTGGCGATGACGACCGCATCCGCCTGCCGGATCGCCGCCTCCGGGTCTCCGGAGGGATGTGCGCCGACCTCCGCGGCCACCGTGACGGCCCGTGCCGCGTCCACGTCCGCCACCGTCAGGCGGGTGACGCGGGGATCGTCCGCGAGGACGCGGGCGTGCGCGGCGCCGATCCGTCCGGCGCCGAGGAGGGCGAGGTGCATCGTTGGGGGCTCCTGTCGCGGTCGTGCCGACCGTGGGTCCCGGACCCCGTCGGCTTCGCCGGCCGGGTGGCGGGTCGCTCAGCCCGTAGGATGACGCGAGACGCGGCCGGGTGTCGCCGCGGTGGCGGACGGGAGGAGTCGTGGCAGAGCGGATGGCCGCAGGGATGACGACGATCGACTGGGCCGGGCTGCGGCGCCGCTTTCCTGCGCTCTCGCGCCGGGAGGGAGGCCTGCCGGTCGTCCTGCTCGACGGACCGGGTGGGACCCAGGTCCCGGAGAGCGTGATCGAGGCGGTGGCCCACGTCTACCGCGAGATGAACGCGAACGATGGCGGGGCGTTCGGGGCGAGCCAGGCGATCTCGGCCCTGGCCCGGACCTCGCACGCGGCGATCGCCGACCTCTATGGGGCCACGGATCCCGCCGGGGTGAAGGTGGGTGCGAACATGACCTCGCTCACCTTCGCCCTCTCCCGCTCGCTCGTCGCCACCTTCTCCCCCGGCGACGAGATCGTGGTCACGGAGCTCGACCACGAGGCGAACGTCTCGCCGTGGCGCCTGGCAGCCGCCGACCGCGGGCTCGTCGTCCGCGCGATCCCCGTCCGGCTGGATGACCTGACCCTCGATCTCGACGCCCTGGACGGGCTCCTCGGTCCGCGGACGCGGCTCGTGGCCGTGGGCTATGCGAGCAACGCGGTGGGAACGGTCAACCCGGTGGCGGAGATCATCCGCCGTGCCCGGGCGGCGGGAGCGCTCACCTGGGTCGACGCGGTCCACTACGCACCCCATGGCCCGGTGGACGTCAGAGCGCTCGGCTGCGACTTCCTCGTCTCATCGGCCTACAAGTGGTTCGGCCCGCACCTCGGCGCGCTGTGGGGCAGACCCGAGATCCTTGCCGAGCTCCCCGCCTACAAGGTGCGTCCCGCGCACGACCGGTTCGAGACGGGGACGCCGGCCTTCGAGCTGCTCGCGGGGACCGCAGCGGCGGTCGACTACCTCGCGGCGATCTCGGCGGGACGGACCCCCGAGCCGGACGCCCGCAGGGCGGCGGTCGTGGCGTCGATGGAGGCGATCGTGGCGCGTGAGGCCGCGGTCGGGGGGCGGCTGCTCGCCGGACTGCGTGCGATCCGGGGCGTCCGGGTCCACGGGATCACCGACCCGGACCGGATGGCCGAGCGCACGCCCACCTTCGGGATCACGATCGCGGGCCATCACCCGCGGGCGGTGACGACCGCGCTCGCGGCGGAGGGGATCGCCGCCTGGGATGGCGACTTCTACGCGACCGGTCTCGTGGAGCGGATCGGACTGGCGGAGTCGGGAGGGCTGATCCGGCTCGGCCTCGTCCACTACAACACGGAGGAGGAGGTCGACCGCACCCTGGGCGTCCTCGAGCGGATCGCCGCGGCCCCGGCCGGATCGCTCCGCGCGATCTGATCCGTCCCGCCGGCGCGGAGCTCATCGCGCCGGACGAGGCCGAGGAGGCGGGGGAGGCGGCGCGCGAGGTCCCGCTCCACGATCCGGTCACGCCGGCCCGCGAATGCGCTGCGGTCCGCGAGCGCAGCGGCGCGCCGGGCAGCGCGGAGGGCGTCCGCCGCATCCCGGAGACGGTGCTCGCGGTCCTTGGCGACCTGGATCCAGGCGAGCGCGGCACCGGGGCCGCCGTCCAGAGCGATCGCCTCCCAGGCGCCGGCCGCTTCCGCCTGGCGGCCCGCGCGCCCCAGGAGCCGGGCCCGGAGGATCGCGACCCGGGTGGCGACCTCGCCGCGGTCATGGACCCCGATCCGCTCGCAGGCGGCATCCGCCGCAGCGAGCGCGTCCTCCGTCCGGGCGCGCCGCGCATAGAGGCTCGCGATCCCCGCGAGGTCCCCCGGTGCGACCGGTGCCGCCGTCGGCGGGAGCCCGTCGAGGGCCGCGGGGAGGAGCTCCGAGGCGACGACCCGGAGGAGCAGGGCGAGCGAGACGATGTCCTGCCGGTTGTGGCGGAGGACATCCACGAGGCCGTCCGCATCCTCCTCCCGGAGCCAGGTGAGCCAGCGCTCCGGGACGAGCGCGCCGGGAAGGTCATCCGTGCGCCGGACGCCCGCGATGCCCGCCTCCACGGTCCCGAGGCGCGCATCCGGTAGGCGGTGGCGCCAGACCTGGCGTGCGAAGGGCAGGAGGTCGAGGTGGCCCGGCGGCTCGGCGGCCGCGCGGCCGTGGAGCCGGTGGCGGGCGACGAGGAGGGGCCAGTCGAAGCTCCGGCCGTTGTAGGTCACGAGGGTCCCCGCGCCGGCGAGCTCTTCGCCGAGCCGGTCGAGGAGGGCGGGCTCGGCCGGATGATCGGGGAGGAGGAGCTGGCGGACCCGGAAGCGGTCTCCGGCCCAGCTCCCCGTCCCCACGAGGAAGGGGACCGTCCCCGCGCCGGTTCCGAGCCCGGTCGTCTCCGTATCCAGGCAGAGGAGGGGAGCGCCGGGATCGACCGGGACAGGGAGGCGGGCGAGCGGGTCGCGGGGGAGGGGGAGGATGACCTCGGTCTCCACGAGGACGGCCGGCGCTCCCGGGTCCCCCACGAGGACGCCTCCGAGCCGCTCGGCGAGCCGCTCTGCGCGTCTGCGTGTCGTCCCACCGGCGGGTGCCGCAAGGCGTGTCGGATCGGCGCGCAGGCGGTCAAGACCCCGTCGGAGACGCGCCTCCGCGCCGCCGGGGCGTGCCTCCACCGGCTCCCGCTCAGGCAGCGACATCCGCCGCGCGGTCGCCGACGCTGCCCAGGAGGCGCGCGGCGAGCGCCCGCGCATCCCTTCCGGCGATCGCGCCCGTCTCACCCGCCGGTCCGACGCAGGCCGGGCAGCCGATCTCGCAACGGCAGCCCGCCACGAGGTCGAGGGCGCCCCGGAGGAGCTCATCGGTCCGGTCGAAGAGGCGCGGAGCCAACCCGACCCCAGCCGGCACCGCCTCCCAGAGGTAGATGACGGGGCGTTCGGCGTGCGGGGAGCGGACCTGCGCTGCCATCCCGAGGTCATGCGGGTCGCTCATCAGCAGGATGCTCGCCACCGTCTGGAGCGCGCGACCCGCGCCGACGAGCGCGACATCGAGCTCGTCCCGGCGCCACCCGTCCGCAGCCGCGTCCAGGGTGAGCCACCAGGCCGTCGTGTGGAGCTCGATCTCCGGCAGGTGGATCCGTCCCCATCCGAGGTTCTCGTGGGTGTCCAGCTTCAGCTTCTTGTAGATCGTGGCGAGCGTGGCGACCATCACCTCACCGTGGGTCCGCCGTGCCCCGCCGATCGGCGCTTCGGCGAATGCCTCCAGGGGCTTCAGCGTGACCGCCAGCTCCGCCTGGGTGTAGTGGTCCACATCGACCGGCCGCACATACGCCTTGCGTTCCTCCCAGTCGAGGCGGTCCACGTGGTGCTGGCGCGTCTCGTGGAGGTAGATCGCATCCTCGTGGACCTGCGTCTGGGCGGAGAAGAGGTCGATCTCGCCGATCACCCGCGGCCGCTCGCCGCTCGTGTCGATGATCAGGACGTTCTCCGGAGCGGCGACCCGCAGGCTCACCTCGGAGGCCGGGAAGCTCTCGCTCGACCAGTACCAGCGGCCGTCGTCCGCGCGCCGGACCTGCCCCTCCTCGGCGAGGAAGGCGAGCAGGTCGTCCGCCGCGGCGGCCCCGAACCGCTCGCCGGGCCCGAACGGGAGCTCGAAGGCGGCGGCCCGCAGGTGCGCGAGGAGGATGTGGAGGTTCTCCGGGTCGAGCCGTGCCTCCTCGGGCGTCGCGGTGAGGAGATCGTCCGCGTGGGCCGCGACCCAGCGGTCCATGGGCCCGGCGCCGGCCACGAGGACGGCGACGCTCGTGGTGCCGCGCCGGCCCGCCCGCCCCATCTGCTGGCGCGTGGCCGCGATCGTGCCCGGGTAGCCCGCGAGGACGGAGACGTCCAGGCCGCCGATATCGATCCCCAGCTCCAGCGCGTTCGTGCTCACGACGCCGAGGAGCTCCCCGCTCCGCAACCCCTGCTCCACGGCGCGCCGCTCACCGGGCAGGTAGCCGCCCCGGTAGCCGCGCACCCGGTCCGTGGGGCCGCGTCCGTCGCGCAGGCCCTCGCGCAGGCCGGAGAGGAGGAGCTCCACCGCGGTCCGCGAGCGCCCGAAGACGATCGTCTGCCGGCCGGCGCGGAGGAAGGAGAGCGCGACGCTCCGGGCCAGCCCGTTCGGGCCGGGGTGGGCGCCGGTCCGCGGGTCCGTGGGCGGAGGGTCGAGGACGACCACGTGGCGCTCCCCGGACGGTGCCCCGTTCCGGTCCACGACCCGCACGGGCCGCCCGATGAGCGTGGCCGCGAGCTCGCCCGGGTTCGCCACCGTGGCGGAGCAGAGGACGATCCGCGGCGTGGAGCCGTAGTGCGCGCAGATCCGGAGGAGGCGCCGCAGGACGTTCGCCACGTGGCTCCCGAAGACACCGCGGTAGACGTGCGCTTCGTCGATGACGATCGTGTGCAGCTGCTCGAAGAGCGCGAACCACTTGGTGTGGTGGGGGAGGATCGCCGCGTGGAGCATGTCCGGGTTGCTGATCACGATCTGTCCGGCCGAGCGGACGACCTGGCGGATCGGGGACGGGGTGTCCCCGTCGTAGACATCCGCGGCGAGATCGAGCTCCGCGAGCGTGGCGAGCTCCCGCACCTCCGCGAGCTGGTCCCGCCCGAGCGCCTTGGTGGGGAAGAGGTAGAGCGCTCGCGCGGCGGGGTCACGGGCGATCGCGTCGAGGACGGGGAGGTGGTAGCAGAGGGACTTGCCGGATGCGGTCGGCGTGACCACGACGAGATCCTCGCCATCGTGGACGGCGTCCAGCGCTTCCCGCTGATGTGCGTAGAGGCTCTCGATCCCGCGCCGGCCGAGGCCCGTGACGATCCGTGGGTCCAGCCAGGCCGGGAAGGGGGCGGTCTCCGCCGGACGGGCCGGGAAGACGCGATGGAGCGCGACCGAGCGGGCGACGCGCGGCTCGGCGAGGGCGCGCGCGAGCGCCTCGGGCATCTCCAGCGGCTGATGGATCCGCATCCCGTCCTCCCCACGAAATCGAACATCCGGTCGGTTCTGCGGGAGTCTAGCACGACCGATCGCGCACGCCGCCCCGGCGCGCGTTTGACAGCCCGCCCGGAGGCGCGCACCCTCCGGTGCGATGGAAGCCGGGAGACCCCCCAGGACGCCGCGGGACCGGATCGCGCGCATCGGCGGGCGGATCCCCGGGCGCGCCGCGCTCTGGGCGCTCGTGGCGCTGATCCTCGCCGGCTGGCTGGCGTTCGCCTTCGCGGGCGTGCTCGGAGAGTCGGCGGAGCTCCGCGAGCGTGTCGCCCGGGAGCGCGCGGTCAACGAGGAGATGCGGGCGCGCGCGGAGGCGGGAGCCCGCGAGATCGCCCTGCTGGACGACGAGGGCTTCCTCGATCAGCTGGCGCGGGCCTGGGGGCTGGGAGCCGGCCGGGAGCGCGCCTTCTCCCTCGCGGACCCGGACGCGCCCCCCGCTCCGCTTCCGCAGCTGCCGGGAGCGCCGGAGCCGGCCCCGGAGCCCGGCATCCTGGATGACCTCCTGCGGGTCCTGACCGGCGCCTGAACGCGGCTCAGGCCGCGGGTGCGCGCTTCTGCAGGTCGACGGTGAGGACGGTGAGGACGACCGGCGTCACGGGTGCGAAGAGGATCGCGACGATGGCATCCGAGGCCAGCTCGCCGGCGGAGGCGACGCCGATGCCCTGGGTCAGCGCGCCGTCGAGAAGGGAGGCGAGGATCCCGCCCACGATCGTCATCACGATCGCCGCGAGGAGCCCGGACAGGAGGAGGAGCCCCGCGGTGCGCAGCATCGAGCCCCGGGTGAGCGCCCAGCTCGTCCGGAGGGCCGCGAGCGGGCCGTCCCCCAGCGCCACGAGCGTGGGGGCGGCCGCCCAGCGCAGCTGAAGGACGATGATCGCGAAGGTCGCCGCCACGCCCACCACGATGGCGAGGAAGGGACCCGGCCCCCCGGCCGCAGGTGACGATCCGGGAAGCAGCGCGAGGACGCCGATCGCGACCGCTCCTCCGACCAGGGCGATCGCGCCGAGGACGAGGAGGGTGACCAGCGAGAGCGCGATCGCGGGCACCGCCCGCGCGAGGGCGTGGACGGCGCCGTCGGCCGTACGGGCCGGGAGGCCATGGAGATGGCGCGCGGTGACCCAGGCGGCGCCGACCGCCCCGATCGAGGCGAGCGCCCCGGCCAGCGCCGAGGTCGCCAGCGCGATGAGGACGCCGGTGAGCACCTCCCGCACCTCGGCCTCGCCGACCGTCCCGGGAGCCGGGATCGAGCCATCCGTGGGGAGGAGGCGCCCCAGGGTGCCGGCGAGCGGGAGCGAGCCGGCGGCGCCGAGCAGGGCGGCGGGGATCCCGAAGATGAGGGAGAGGGCGATGAGGACCGCCCAGCGCCGCCGCAGGACGCCGGCCGAGCGGTCGAGCAGCGCGGAGACGGAGGAGGGCGGGCCGGCGGCCCCGGGGCGAAGGGATGTCGGTTCGGTCACGTTCCCGATTCTCGCACGATGGAGGGAACCGGGATGCGCGGCGCGGCGTCGGAGGTGGCATCCTGTGGAGGCCGTGCGTCATCCCGACGCGGCCGGAGTGAAGTGGAGGACAGATTCGATGCGCAAGTCCCGGTTCGCGGCGCTCTTCGGCGCCCTCGCGATCACGGCCTCGGTCGGTGCGGTGCCCGTCGCCGCCGAGTCCGAGAGCCATGGCAGCGCGGTCTACGTGGAGATCACCTGCGACGACGTGAGCGCCGGTCCCGCGATCGAGCGGACCGTGGACGCGCCGACGGGTCACAAGGTGGAGGTCCACCTGTGCAGCAACCCCACGACCGGGTTCCGCTGGAGCACCCCGGTCTCGTCCGTCCCCGAGGTCGCCACGGTCTCCGACTGGGCCTTCGAGGACTCCGACAGCGACATGGCGGGTGCCCCGGGCGTGGAGCACCTGACGATCGACGCGGTCGCCCCCGGCAGCACGATGATCACGAGCAGCTATGACCAGCCCTGGGACGGTGGCACGAAGGGGGCTGCGACCCTCAGCCTGACCGTGAACGTGGGGAAGGCCACGAAGGTCGCGATCGACTGCGCCTCCTTCGAGTCGACCCCCAACGCGACCGCCTCGGTCGAGGTCGCGGCGGGCGACCTGATCGTCGTCTCGCTGTGCAGCAACCCCACCACCGGCTTCCGCTGGGCCGACCCGGTCGTCTCGGATAGCGCCGTCGTGGAGGTCGACTCGTGGGTCTACGAGGCCCCGAGCGGCGACGCCATGGGCGCCTCCGGCACGGAGCACGTCGTCCTGCACGCTCTCGCGGCGGGCAGCGCGACCGTCACCGGCTCCTACGGCCGCCCGTGGGAGGGTGGCGAGCAGGGCGTCTGGACCGTCGAGCTCTCGATCACCGTCAGCTAGGTCCCGCGTCGGGACCGTCGGCCGGGAGTGCGCTAGAATCCCGGCCCGAGGCGGGGTAGCTCAGTGGCAGAGCAGGGGACTCATAAGCCCTTGGTCGGTGGTTCGAATCCGCCCCCCGCTACCAACCTGGAGACCGACCGGCCGGGCCCTCGGGCCCGGCCGTCTTGCCATCCGGCGGAGGCTGCCGGACGAATCAGGAGCGAGCACCGCACCGTCCACCCGCTCCGCGGGCGTCCGGCACGGTTCCCGGCTCCGCTCACCGCTCCGGAGGCCAGATCGTCTTGAACAGCCGCTTCCTTCGCAACGGGCTCGTCACCCTGCTGCTCGTCCTGGGGACCGCCGCGCTCCTCTACATGTTCATCTTCCCGGGGACCACCTCGGAGACGATCCCCTACAGCGGGGCGGATGCGCGCTCCTTCCAGCAGCTCGTCGCGTCCGGCCAGGTCGTCGGCGTCGTTCAGAAGGGCGCGCGGGTGGAGATCACCACGACGCGCACCACGGACGGCCGCACGGAGCCGGAGGTGCTCGTCACCCAGGTCCCGAGCCAGTTCGTGACGGACGTCGCGTCGGACATGGCCGGCTGGTGCCAGTCGCCCGGCTGCACCACGATCCCCGACCTTTCGGCGGCGGATGAGGAGAACGGCGGCCAGTGGCTCGGCCTTCTCCTCTCGGCGATCCTCCCGGTCATCCTCATCGGCGTCTTCCTCTACTTCATGTTCCGCCAGGCACAGGGCTCGAACAGCCAGGCGATGTCCTTCGGCAAGAGCCGCGCCCGGATGTTCCTGGGCAACAAGACCGTCATCACCTTCGCGGATGTCGCGGGCGTGGACGAGGCCAAGACGGAGCTCCAGGAGGTCGTGGAGTTCCTGAAGTTCCCGGAGAAGTTCAACTCGCTCGGGGCGCGGATCCCGCGCGGAGTCCTGCTCGTGGGGCCTCCCGGCACCGGCAAGACCCTCCTCGCGCGCGCCGTGGCGGGTGAGGCCGGCGTCCCCTTCTTCAGCATCTCCGGCTCGGAGTTCGTGGAGATGTTCGTGGGTGTCGGTGCGAGCCGCGTCCGCGACCTCTTCGACCAGGCCAAGCGGAACAGCCCGTGCATCGTCTTCGTGGACGAGATCGACGCGGTCGGCCGCCAGCGCGGCGCCGGCCTCGGCGGCTCCCACGACGAGCGCGAGCAGACGCTCAACCAGATCCTCGTGGAGATGGACGGCTTCGATACGAACACGAACGTGATCGTCGTCGCCGCCACGAACCGCCCGGACGTCCTCGACCCGGCGCTCCTGCGGCCCGGTCGCTTCGACCGCCAGGTGATCCTCGACCGCCCGGACATGAAGGGCCGGCTCGAGATCCTCAAGGTCCACATCAAGGGCAAGCCGCTCGACAAGACGATCGATCTGCCCACGATCGCCAAGCAGTCGCCGGGCTTCTCCGGGGCGGACCTCGCGAACCTCGTGAACGAGGCCGCGATCCTCGCGGCGCGCCGCAACCGGAAGACGATCGGGACGAGCGAGTTCGGCGAGGCGCTCGAGCGCGTCGTGGCCGGTCCCGAGCGGAAGAGCCGGGTGATCAGCGACGCGGAGAAGGCGATCATCGCCTACCACGAGGGCGGTCACGCCCTCGTCCAGCGGGTCCTCCCCAAGTGCGACCCGGTCGCCAAGGTGAGCATCATCAGCCGCGGCATGGCGCTCGGCTACACGATGGGCCTGCCCACGGAAGACCGCTATCTCCAGAGCAAGGCCGAGTTCGAGGACAAGATCGCGGGGATGCTCGGCGGCAATGCCGCGGAGCGCATCGTCTTCGGCGATACCACGACCGGCTCCTCGAACGACATCGAGAAGGCGACCAACCTCGCCCGCCGGATGGTCACGGAGTTCGGGATGAGCGATGCGCTCGGGCCGCTCGCCTTCGGGCGGCGCGACGAGCTCGTCTTCCTCGGGCGCGAGATCGGCGAGCAGCGGAACTACTCCGAGGACGTCGCCAAGAAGATCGACGACGAGGTCCGCGGGATCATCGACCGCGGCTACAGCCGCGCGCTCGAGGTCCTGACGACCCACCGGGACCGGCTCGACCAGCTCGCGGAGCGCCTGGTCGCGGAGGAGACCCTGGAGGCGGACGCCTTCGCCGCGATGTTCGCCGACCTCCCGGACCCGCACGGGAACAAGAGCGGGGGGTCCACGCCGCCGGCCGCGGACGCCGCGGACGCCCTGGGCGCTGCGGACGAGGAGGAGCCCCCGGCTCCCGATGGTGCGGCTTCGCCCGCGCCTCAGCCCGCCTGAGGCCATGACCGCCGAGCTCGACAGGGTCGAGAGCTTCCTCGCGGAGCGCGAGGATGAGCGACTCGCGGACTACTTCGACTTCCTGCGCATCCCGAGCATCTCCACGCTCTCCGAGCACGCGGGGGATATCCGTGCCGCCGCACGGTTCCTAGCGGAGCGGCTCGGAGCGTGGGGGCTGGAGAACGTCGAGGTCTCGCCGACGCCCGGCCATCCGGTCGTCTACGCGGACTGGCTCCACGCGGAGGGAGCACCCACCGTCATCGTCTACGGCCACTACGACGTCCAGCCGGTCGATCCGCTCGATCTCTGGGAGCGTCCGCCCTTCGAGCCGCGCATGGAAGGTGGTCGGATCTACGGTCGCGGTGCGGCGGACGACAAGGGCCAGGTCCACCTGCACCTGTGGGTGGCCCGTGCCTGGCTCGCCACGGCCGGCCGGCTCCCGGTCAACCTCCGGTTCGTCTTCGAGGGCGAGGAGGAATCGGGCTCGGAGAACTTCGACCTGTGGCTGGAGGCGAACCGCGGCCGGCTCGGCGCCGATCTTGTCGTCGTGAGCGACACCGGGTTCGCCCAGGGGAACCATCCGGCGATCACGATCGGTCTGCGCGGCCTCGTCTACGGGCAGATCGACGTGGAGGGTCCGGCGCTCGACCTCCACTCCGGGACCTGGGGCGGCAACGTCCAGAACCCGGCCATCGCCCTGGCGCGGATCATCGCGGCCCTCAAGAACGAGGACGGGACGATCGCGGTCCCCGGCTTCCTGGACGAGGTGAAGGAGCTCACGGAGCGCGATCGCGACGAGTTCGCCCGCGTCCCCTTCGACGCTGCGGAGGTGGAGACGCAGCTCGGGGTGCCCGCCCTCTTCGGCGATCCCGCCTTCCGGCCCCTCGAGCGCCGGGGCGCCCGTCCCACCCTGGAGATCAACGGGATCTGGGGCGGCTTCACCGGCGAGGGTCAGAAGACGATCATCCCGGCGCATGCCCATGCCAAGTTCAGCTGCCGGCTCGTGGCGGAGATGGACCCGAGGCGGACCTTCCAGCGCGTGAAGGACGCGATCCTCGCGGTCCCGGTCCCCGGGGTCCGCGTCACCGTCCGTCACCTCGGGGACGGGATGTGGACCTCCACGGAGGTGGACCACCCGGCGAGCATCGCGGCAGCGCGCTGCCTGGAGGATGTCTTCGGCGCACCGCCGTACTACCTCCGCGAGGGTGGCTCGATCCCGGCTGCCGCGGCCTTCCACCGGCTCCTCGGGCTCCCCGTCGTCCTGCTCGGGTTCACGAACCCGGACGACCAGGCGCACGCCCCGAACGAGCAGATGGTCTATGCCAACTACGAGGGCGGGCTGCGCACGATCGCCCGCTACTGGGAGGCGCTCGCCGCGCTCGGCCCCGGGCTCGGAGCCGGCACGCGGTCGTGACGGAGGCCGGGCGTCCGGGGAACGGGGCCGGTGGCCGGATCGCCGGTCCGGCGCCACGCAGCGCCACGGATGTCCTCGGCTCCCTCGCCGGCAAGGTCGCGAGCGGGGAGGTCCTCGGCTACCAGCCGCTCTCCCTCGGGCTCGGCGCTCTCGACCGCTCCATCGGGGGCGGGATCCGCCCCGGCGACCTCGTCCTCATCGGCGGCGCCCAGGGGACGGGCAAGACGACCCTCGCCCTCCAGATGGCCCGGAACCTCGTGGCGTCCGGGCAGGCGAGCGTCCTCTTCGTCTGCTACGAGCACGACGAGGAGTACCTCCTCAACCGGCTCATCGCGATGGAGTCGGTGGTGGAGACGCTCCCCGAGACCGGTGGCGGCCTGAAGCTCACCGACGTCCGGAAGGAGATCCTCGCGACCACCGCAGCCGGTGGCGGGCCGGGGGACCTGGGGGCGAACCCCCGCCTCCGTCCGCTCCTCGATCGCGTGGCGGGCTATGGGTCGCGCCTCTTCCTCCTCCGCGGATCGCCCACCGAGACCGGGGTGCGGGAGGTCGGCGAGCTGGTGCGCGGCTTCCGGGAGGCGACCGGGGACCGGCGGCTCGTCGTCTTCGTGGACTACCTCCAGAAGATCCCCGTCCTGCCGGAGCCCCCGTCCGAGACGGAGAAGGTCACGGCGAGCGTCAGCGGGCTGAAGGAGCTCGCCCTCGGGCTCGAGGTCCCCGTCGTGAGCATCGTGGCGGCGGACAAGGAGGGGCTCAAGGCGCAGCGCCTCCGGCATCACCACCTCCGGGGGTCCTCCGCGATCGACTACGAGGCGGACATCATCCTCATCCTCAACGAGAAGTACTCGATCGTGGCCAAGGTGGCGATCGAGTACAACCCGCATGCCGCGCAGCGCTTCCGCGACTGGGTCGTGCTCACGGTGGAGAAGAACCGCTCGGGCCAGAACGCGGTGGACCTGGAGCTGGAGAAGTACTTCGCGTGGTCCTGCTTCCATCCGGAGGCGCGGCCGGTCCAGGAGAAGCTCGTCGAGGAGCGGCTCTACAACGACTGAGCGGCGCGGCCGCAGATCCGGAGGTCCATCGATGCGCTCCCGGCCGGAGGTCGTCTTCCTCGACGTGGGGGACACGATGGTCAGCGCCCATCCCTCGTGGGCGGCGGTCTACCGTGCGGTCCTCGCCGAGCACGGCGTGGTCATCGAGGAGGAGCCGCTGCGTCGCGCGCTCCTCGAGGTCTTCGGGGTCCCGGATCCGGCGCTCGAGGGTCCCTTCGAGGCGAGCGAGGCGTCCTCCTTCCGTCGCTCGGTCGGGTTCGATACCGCGGTCCTCGCGAAGCTCGGCCATCCGCCGCAGCCGGAGTCCTTCTACCGGCGCCTCGAGGCGGCCTTCGCGGAGCGCGCCGCGTGGTGGGTCTACGAGGATGTCGTCCCGGCCGTCGGGGCGCTCGACCGGGCGGGGATCCGCCTCGCGGTGATCAGCAACTGGACCTGGTCGCTCCCCGAGCTCCTTCACATGCTGCAGCTGGCCGGTCACTTCGAGGCGATCATCACGAGCGCCCGGGTGGGCTACGAGAAGCCCCACCCCGAGATCTTCCGGTACGCCCTGGAGCGGATGGGGGTCGCCCCGAACCGGGCGGTCCACGTCGGCGATTCCATCCACGCGGACATCGGCGGTGCGACCCGTGCGGGGATCGCCCCGGTCCTCATCGCCCGGGGAGGCCAGACCGGGTCCCATCTCGCCCAGCACCCGGACCTTGCGGAGACCCCGGTGATCCGGGACCTCTACGGCCTCCTCGACATCCTCGGGGTCGACCGCCCCGCCGATTGACGCTCGCTCCGCCCGGCTCCTACACTCCCCCGAAGCCCCGCGAGCGGGAGATGGACGGAGGCGCGCCCCCGTGGTGCGCCGTGAGGAGAGGAAGCACGCGATGAAGCCGACGAAGTTCCTCCTGCCCGAGGACCGGATCCCGAAGGCCTGGTACAACATCAACGCGGACCTGCCCGTCCCGCTGCCGCCGCCCCTCAACCCGGGGACCGGCCAGCCGATCGGACCGGCGGACCTGGCGCCCCTCTTCCCGATGGGGCTGATCCTCCAGGAGGTGAGCCAGGAGCGCGAGGTCGAGATCCCGGAGCCGGTCCGCGAGGCCTACTCCATGTATCGCCCCTCGCCGCTCTTCCGCGCCCACCGGCTCGAGGCGGCGCTCGGCACGACCGCCCGGATCTACTACAAGTACGAGGGCGTCAGCCCTGCCGGCAGCCACAAGCCGAACACCGCGATCCCGCAGGCCTGGGTGAACAAGCAGGAGGGCGTGAAGCGCCTCGCCACGGAGACCGGCGCGGGACAGTGGGGGACCTCGCTCGCTCTTGCGGGCGCGATCTTCGGTCTCGAGGTCAAGGTCTACATGGTGCGCGCCTCGTACGACCAGAAGCCGTACCGCCGGGCGCTCATCGAGACCTACGGCGCGGAGGTCGTGGCGAGCCCCTCGCCCACGACGAACTACGGCCGCTCCGTCCTCGCCGCCGACCCGAAGAACCCCGGCTCGCTGGGGATCGCGATCAGCGAGGCCGTGGAGGACGCCGCGACCCGCGATGACACGAAGTACGCGCTCGGGTCGGTCCTCAACCACGTCCTCATGCACCAGACGGTGATCGGGATCGAGGCGATGGAGCAGATGGCGATGGCCGGCGACAAGCCGGACATCCTCGTCGGCTGCACCGGTGGCGGCTCGAACTTCGCCGGGCTCACCTTCCCCTTCATCGGGCAGAAGCTGCGCGGCGAGGCGGACTACCGGATCATCGCCGTGGAGCCGGCGGCCGCGCCGAGCCTGACGCGTGGCGTCTACCGCTATGACTTCGGCGATACCGGCCAGATGACGCCGCTCGTGAAGATGCACACCCTCGGCCACGACTTCCTCCCCGACCCGATCCACGCCGGTGGGCTGCGCTACCACGGGATGGCGGCGCAGGTGAGCCTCCTCAAGGACCAGGGGATCATCGAGGCGCGGGCGGTCCACCAGAAGCGGACCTTCGAGGCGGGCGTCCAGTTCGCCCGGACGGAGGGGATCCTCCCGGCGCCGGAGCCGACCCACGCGATCAGCGTCGTCATCGACGAGGCGCTGAAGGCGAAGGAGGAGGGGACGAGCCCCGTCATCCTCTTCAACCTGTGCGGCCATGGCCACTTCGACCTCGGGGCCTACGAGCGCTACCTCCAGGGGACGCTCGAGGACTACGACCTCCCGCAGGAGAAGATCCGGGTCGCCCTGGAAGGCGTCCCGAACCTCTAGCACCGGTCAGGGAGCCCGGGGATGGGCACGGATGAGCTCGTCCTCGGGCTGCCGCGCGCCCGCGCGGTCGGTGACCGGCCCTGGCGGGGGGTCCTTTACGGGGACCTGGAGGCGCGCATCGCGCGGATGGAGCGCGAGGCGAGCTGGCGTCCCCGCGCGGAGGCGGAGGCGGATCCCGGCTGGAAGCAGCTGATCCCGTATCTCGTCGTCCGGGACCGGGGCGCCCTCCTCCTCATGCGCCGCACCCGGGCGGGCGCGGATGCACGGCTCCACGAGCGCTGGACGATCGGCGTGGGCGGCCACGTCAACCCGGGCGACGCGGGGGTCGCGGGGGCGATCGGGCGCGAGTGGGCCGAGGAGCTCGATGCGCCCTGGGACCCCGAGCCGCGCCTGATCGGTCTCCTCAATGACGACACGGACGCGGTGGGCCAGGTCCACCTTGGCCTCGTCTACGCGGTGGAGGCCGCGGGACGGCCGGTCGCGATCCGGGAGACGGAGAAGCTGAGCGGATCCTTCGTGGCGCCGCGGGATGTCCTGCGCGTCTACGACCGCCTGGAGACCTGGTCGAGCCTCCTCTACGACTTCCTCTTCGAGCGACGTCCCGGCATCCGGGCCTAAGGGCCCTTGCGTGCGGTGGGATGATCGAGGCGGTGGAATGCTGATGCTGCGCCGACTGCCCGCCCTCCTTGGGCTCCTCGCCCTCTCCCTGCTCATCGTCGCGCCGGTGGCCCGGGCCGCCGAGCCGCGGGTCCGCGTCCTGCCCGTCACCGGCGTCGTGGACGAGCCGCTCTCCGCCTGGCTCGCCGAGGCGATCGCCGCGGCGGAGCGGGACGGGATCGACGCCGTCGTCCTCCGCGTGGACACGCCCGGGGGCTCGCTCGAGGCGACGCGCCGGATCGTGGGGGCGGAGCTCGAGAGCTCGCTCCCCATCCTTGCCTGGGTCGGCCCGGCCGGAGCGCGCGCCACGAGCGCGGGGAGCTTCATCGTCCTTGCCGCGCACGTGACGGGGATGGCCCCCGGCACGACGATCGGTGCGGCCACGCCGGTCGGCCCGGGAGGCGAGACGATCGGCGGGGACCTCGGCGCGAAGGTCCGGAGCGAGACCGTCGCGTGGGCGCGCTCGATCGCGGAGGCGCGCGGCCGTGATCCGGGCTGGGCGGAGGCGATCGTCGACGAGGCACGGGCGGACGCCGCCCCGGAGGCGATCGCGGCGGGGGTCGTGGACCTCTCGGCCGCGTCGATCGAGGACCTTCTCGCCCGGGCGGATGGCCGGACGGTGATGACCGCCGCGGGCGAGGTCCGGCTCGACCTGGCCGGCGCCGAGGTCGAGGAGGCGGGGCTCGATCCCTTCCGGGGGATCCTCCATCTCCTCGCCGACCCGAACCTCGCCTTCCTCCTCTTCGCGATCGGGCTCTTCGGCGTCCTCCTCGAGCTCCAGAGCCCGAACCTCGTGACCGGGACGCTCGGGGCGCTCGCCATCCTCCTCGCCATCGTCGGGTTCGGCAGCCTCCCGATCGATATCGTCGGGATCCTCCTCGTGGTCCTCGCCGTCGTCCTCTTCGTCCTCGAGATCACCGTGGCGAGCGCGGGGCTGCTGACGATCGGGGGGATCATCGCCCTCGTCCTGGGTGCTGCGGCCTTCTACTCCCGCCCCTCGGGTCCCCTCGTCCCTGCCGTGGAGATCGCCTGGCCGGTGATCGCGGCGACGAGCGTGGGCCTCGCGGTCATCGCGGCGGGGATCGCCATCGTCGTGGCCCGGACGCGCGGGATGCCGAACGTCAACCTCGGGGTCTCGGAGGCCGGCGGGCCGATCCTCGCGGTGGGGACGATCGGCGAGGTCCGCACCGCGCTCGCGCCCGAGGGGACGATCCAGGCGCAGGGGGAGAGCTGGACCGCACGGAGCGCCGACGGCCGGCCGCTGGCGGCGGGCGGCAGGATCAGGATCGTGGGCCAGGATGGCCTGGTCATGCTCGTTGCGCCGGAGGGTGCGACGATGGAGACCGATGCCGGGGGGTCATCCGGCGGACCGAAGGAGGTTCCCTGATGGATGCGCTGGATCTCGCGGCGATCGCGCTCGTCCCGATCGTCATCTTCGTCATCGTCCTCGCCATCCTCGGCGTCCGGGTCGTGAACGAGTACGACCGGCTCGTCGTCTTCCGGCTCGGGCGGACCGGCCCGAACCGGGTCCTCGGGCCCGGGCTGCGGCTGCTCATCCCGATCATCGATCGGCCGGTGAAGGTGGACCTGCGGGAGCAGTTCATCGAGGTCCCGTCGCAGACCACGATCACCCGTGACAACGCGCCGATCAACATCGACTTCCTCATCTACTGGCGGATCGTGGACCCGCTCCGCTCGATCGTGAACGTCGCCTTCTTCGCGGGCGCGCTCCAGGGCATCTCGACGACGACCCTGCGCGCGGTGATCGGCGACCTCACCCTGGACGACGTCCTCTCCAAGCGCGACCAGATCAACGATGTCCTGCGCACGAAGCTGGACGAGCAGACGGAGCGCTGGGGCGGCAAGGTGACGACCGTGGAGATCCGCGAGATCGTCCCGCCGCGCGACGTCCAGGACGCGATGAACCGGATGCTCTCCGCGGAGCGCAACCGGCGTGCCGTGATCACCGAGTCGGAGGGCGCCCGGCAGTCGAACATCAACGTCGCCGAGGGCGAGAAGCAGGCGGCGATCCTGCGCGCGGAAGGGAAGCGCCAGTCGGCGATCCTCGAGGCGGAGGGCTTCAGCGAGGCGCTCCAGCAGATCTTCTCCGCCGCGCACACGGTGGACGACCGGACGATGACGCTCCAGTACCTCGAGGCGCTGAAGGCCCTTGGCGCGAGCCCGTCCACGAAGTTCGTCCTGCCCCTCGAGCTCGCCGACCTCGCGCGCGGGGTCGCCTCCTACGTGGATCGTGGGATCCGCGAGGCGGGGAGCCGCGCGCCGCAGGGTTGACCACGATCCCGTCCGCGGGGTGAAGCGGCGGTGAAGCCGGGCCCGTCACTCTGGCGGGCATGCTTGCCAGCGTGGTCACGGCGGTCACCTCGGGGATCGAGGGGACGCTCGTCCAGGTCGAGGTGGATGTCGCCCCGGGGCTCCCCGTCTGCCGCATCGTCGGCTTGCCGGACAGCGCCCTGACGGAGGCACGGGAGCGCGTCCGGAGCGCCCTCCGGAACGCGGGCTTCAGCTATCCGCTCGCGCGGATCACGGTCAACCTCGCCCCCGCGGAACGAAGGAAGCGAGGTTCCGCATACGACCTCGCGATCGCGGCCGGGATCCTCGCGGCGTCGGGGCAGGTCCGGATCGCGCGCCCGGCGGCGCTCCTCGGGGAGCTCTCGCTCGGAGGGCGGCTCCTGCCCGTGCCCGGGCTCCTCCCGCTCGTGGCCACCCTCGTCGCTGCGGGGTACCGGCGGGTCGTCGTCCCCGCCGAGGATGCCGGGACCGCGGCCTGGGTGGAAGGCGCGGAGGTCCTCCCCGCGGTCGACCTCGCGGAGGCTGTCGGCTACCTCCGGCCGGTGCGCCGGGCGGGAGCCGGGCGTACGGCGTCCCCCGGGCGGACCGGTCCCCTGGAGCCGCCCCGGCTGTCGGCGGCTCCGTCCGGAGCGGAGCCCGGTGGGCCGGAGCCCGCGGATCTCGCGGAGGTCGCAGGGCAGGCCGCCGGGCGGCGTGCGCTCGAGATCGCGCTCGCCGGAGGTCACCACCTGCTTCTCACCGGGTCGCCCGGCGCAGGAAAGACGCTCCTCGCCCGGACGATCCCCGCTCTGCTGCCGCCACTCACGGCGGACGAGGCCCGCGAGGTCGCGCTCGTGCGCAGCGCGGCCGGCCTTCCTGCCGCCCCCAACCGCGCCCCCTTCCGCGCGCCGCACCACACGACCAGCTATGCCGCGCTCATCGGTGGCGGCCCGTCGCTCCGGCCCGGGCTCGTCTCACTGGCGCACGCAGGGGTCCTCTTCCTGGACGAGCTGGCGGAGTTCCCGCGCGACGTCCTGGATGCGCTCCGTCAGCCCCTGGAGGACGGGACGGTGGAGGTCGCGCGCGCCCATGGCGTCACCCGCTTCCCGGCCCGTCTCCAGCTCGTGGCCGCGATGAATCCCTGTCTGTGCGGGTGGGAGGGGGACCCGGAGCGTCCATGCCGCTGCCCGGCGGGAGGACCCGAGCGCTACCGGCGGCGGGTGAGCGGGCCGCTCCTCGACCGGATCGACCTGCGAGTCCGCCTCGAGCGTGTCCCGGCCGACCGGGTCCTCGTTCCCCGGGGCGCGGAGGCGAGCGCACCCGTGGCGGTCCGGATCGCCCGGGCGCGGGCGCGGGCGCGCGACCGGAACGGCGGTCTTCCCAACGCACGTGCGGCAGGGGCGGGCCTGATCGCCGAGGCCGCCGATCTCGCCGGCTGGATCGCGGGTCGGATCGAGGGCAGCCGGCAGGAGCCCGCCACCTCGCGCGGCGTCGTCCGCCTGCTCCGGGTCGCCCGGACGATCGCGG
>Ga0208783_10000772_pt1 | contig 19295 bp, 12 predicted proteins | sample DEB19_08_DNA_2_FD_184529 | JGI IMG/M metagenome (GOLD analysis project Ga0208783, IMG submission 184529) | Aqueous microbial communities from the Delaware River and Bay under freshwater to marine salinity gradient to study organic matter... | ecosystem: Environmental > Aquatic > Marine >...
CGCTGGTGGCCGAACTCAAGAACGACGACGCCCACTACAAGCCCGGCATGTTCGTGTGGGTCGATCTGCCGCAGGGGCAGTCGCGCGACGTTCTCGCCGTGCCGGCCGCCGCCGTGATGCGGCACGAGAGCCAGGCCTTCGTGTTCGTGCCTGAAGGCGACGGCCGTTTTCGCCGTGTGAACATCGACGCCGGCGCCGAGAGCGGCGATCGGGTGGAAGTGAAGGCCGGGCTTACGGCCGGCCAGCAGGTGGTGGCCCAGGGCGCGTTCATGCTCAAGAGCGAGCTGTTGCTCGAGGACGAGGGCTGATGCGGCGCCTTTCGGCCGGTCGCCCGTGGAAGGGAGCTCGTTCGTGCTGACCGGCGTCATCGAGTGGTCGCTCGCCAATCGGGCGCTCGTCATCGCGCTGTTCGTGCTCATGGCACTCGGCGGCCTGTATGCGGCCACGCAGATCCCGGTCGATGCCGTGCCCGATCTCGTCAATATCCAGGTGCAGGTGGTGACGGAGGCGGGCACGCTGCCGCCGCTCGAGGTCGAGCGGCTGATCACCTATCCCGTCGAGCTGGCGGTGAGCGGCCTGCCCGACGTGGAGGAGATTCGCAGCATTTCGCGGCTCGGCATCTCGCTCGTGACGATCGTGTTTCGCGAAGGCACCGACATCCTTCGAGCGCGGCAGCTCGTGGCCGAGCGGCTGCCCGCCGCCAAGGCCGCGATGGCCCAGGCCGACGCTGATCCGCAGCTTGGCACGCTCTCGACGGCCCTCGGCGAAATTCTCCAGTTCGAGGTCAAGGGGGCCGGCAAGAGCCTCATGGACCTGCGCAGCATCCTCGAATGGGACATCGCGCCGGTGATGCGCACCGTGCCGGGCGTCACCGACATCAACTCCCACGGCGGCTTCGCCAAGAGCTACGAGGTGCAGATCGACCCCGACCGCATGTCGTCGCATGGTATCTCGCTCGCCGAGGTGCTCCAGGCGCTCGAGCGCAACAACACCAGCACTGGCGGCGGCTACATCGTGAAGAACGGCGAGCAGCGGTTCATTCGCGGCGAGTCGCTGCTGCAATCGATCGAGGATATCGAGAAGGTGATCGTCCGCAGCCCTGCCGGCGGCGTGCCGGTGCTGATTCGCAACATCGGCAGCGTGGCGGTCGCGCCGCTCGTGCGGCAGGGGGCCGCCACCCGCGCCGGCCGCGGCGAGATCGTCACGGGCATGGTGATGATGGTCCGTGGCGAGAACAGCCGCCGGGTGGTGACGGCCGCCAAGGAGAAGCTCGAAGAGGTCCGCCGTACGCTGCCCCCGGGTGTCGACCTGGAGATTCTCTACGATCGCTCGGATCTGATCGCCCGCACGCTCGACACCGTGCTCCACAATCTCGCGGAGGGCGGTCTGCTCGTGATCGGCGTGCTCCTGGTGCTCCTCGGCAACGTCCGTGCCGGGCTGATCGTGTCGCTGGCCATCCCGCTCTCGATGCTGTTCGCCGCGAACCTGATGTGGGCCGTGGGGATCCCGGCGAGCCTCATGAGCCTGGGGGCGATCGACTTCGGCCTCGTCGTGGATAGTTCCGTGATCATGGTCGAAAACTGCGTGCGGCGGCTGGGGCTGGCCCTGCCCACGACCTCGAAGGTCGACGTGGTCCGCGACGCGGCGATCGAGGTGCGCGGGCCGACGATGTTTGGCGAGCTCATCATCGCCGTCGTGTATCTGCCGATCCTGTTTTTGGAGGGGACGGAAGGCAAGCTCTTCCGGCCGATGGCAATCACGGTGCTGTTCGCATTGGCCGGCTCGCTCGTAATCTCGCTCACGCTGATGCCCGTGCTCGCGACGCTGCTGGCCCGCGAGGAGGAGCACGAGCCGCTCGTCATGCGGCTTTTTCACCGGGCCTATCGGCCGCTCGCCCGGCTGGCTGTCTACCATCCTGTCATCATCTCGCTCGTGGCGGCCGGGCTCGTGGCGGCGAGCGTGCCGGTGGCGTTGCGGCTGGGTGCCGAGTTCATGCCGCGGCTCGACGAGGGCGACATTCTGGTCGAGGTCAATCGCCTGCCGAGCGCCACGCTCGAAGACTCGGTGCCGCTCACCTCGCGGATCGAGAAGGTGCTCGGCGAGTTTCCCGAGGTGCGCACGGTGTTCTGTAAGACGGGCCGCCCCGAGATCGCCAACGACATCATGGGCGTGCAGCAGACCGACGTGTGGGTGATGCTCGAGCCCCGCAGCCGGTGGCCGGCCGACGTGTCGCGCGACGAACTCGTGGAGCGGATGTCGGCGGCTCTCTCCAGCGCCGTGCCGGGGGCCAACTTCGGCTTCAGCCAGCCGATCGAGATGCGGGTCGACGAACTCGTGGCCGGCGTCAAGGCCGACGTGGCCGTGCTCATCTATGGCGACGACCTCGACACCCTCGGCGACCTCGGCAAGCAGGTCGAGGGCGTGCTCCGCGACATCCGCGGCTCGGCCGACGTCCGCGCCGACTGGCAGGCCAATGTGCCCACGTTGCGGATCAACGCCCGGCAGGACCAGCTCGCCCGCCACGGCATCGACGGCATCGACGTGATGCAGACCGTGTCGGCGATGGGGGGCATCCAGGCGGGCGTGGTCTACGAGGGGCGGCCGCGGTTTCCGCTGATGGTGAAGTTTCCCCGGACGTGGCGCGAGGACGAGGGCCTCGTGCCGCAGATTCCCGTCGAGGCCACGGGTGGCCGGCCGGTGCCGCTCGGCGAATTGGCCGACATCCGCATCGACGAGAGCCCGCCGTCGATCGAGCACGAGAACTCGCGTCGGCGCACGTTCGTGTCGGCGAATGTCCGGGGCCGCGACGTGGCGAGCTTCGTGCAGGAGGCTCAGACGCGCATCGCCGAGCACGTGAAGCTGCCCACGGGCTACACGATCAACTGGGGGGGCGATTTCGAGAATCTGTTGTCCGCGAGCCGGCGGCTGCTCCTGATCACACCGGTCGTGCTCGGCCTGATCGCGCTTCTGCTCTACACGAGCTTCCGGTCGTTCCGCCTGGCGGCCCTCATTTTCTGCGCCGTGCCGGTGGCGGCGTCGGGCGGGATCGCGGCGCTCGCGCTCCGCGGGATGCCCTTTTCGATCGCCGCCGGCGTGGGGTTCGTCGCGCTCTTCGGCGTGGCGGTGCTCAACGGCCTCGTGTGGGTGTCGGGTGCCGAGCACGCGCGGCAGGGCGGCCTCTCGGCCCGCGAGGCGGCGGTCGCCACGGCCGACGTGCGGATCAGGCCGGTCCTGATGACGGCCCTCGTGGCGAGCCTTGGGTTTCTGCCGATGGCCTTGGCCACGAGTTCGGGGGCCGAGATCCAGCGGCCTCTGGCGACGGTCGTGATCGGAGGTATCGTCACGTCCACGCTGCTCACGGCGTTCGTCGTGCCGGCGATCTATCCCTGGTTTGCGCCCCGATCGAGGGGCGGCCATCTCCAGCACGCCGAGTCGACAGCCTGATGACACTCCGCGAATTTCAGACGCAGATCCGCGAGATGTACCACGACAAGGACGCGGCCCGGGGCGTCGAGGGCACCTTCATGTGGCTCACGGAGGAGATCGGCGAACTCGCCACCGCGCTGCGCACGCATGCCTCGGGCGCGGCCAGCCCCGCGACGAAGCAGGAGCTCGCGCTCGAATTCGCCGACGTGCTCGCCTGGCTGGCGACGATCGCAAACGTGGTCGACGTCGATCTCGAGGCGGCGGTGGCCGCGAAGTATGGCACCGGGTGCCCGGGCTGCGGCCAGCGGGCCTGCACCTGCCCCGATGCGGAGAAGCCCTGATGCGCGGGGCCAGCCGTGCGCTTGTGAGCGTCGTGGTGCTTGTGGGGTGTGTGGCCGCCTCGGCCGACGGGCTCGACGTGAAGGTCGGCCTCGGTGGCGTGCATCGCACCGGCGCGTGGACACCCATCGTCGCGACGCTGCCCGAATCGCAGTCCGCCGCCGGCCCGTGGCATGTGTGGGTGGAGGATCCGGATGGCCAATGGGTGCGCTCGCCGGCGGCCACGGCCGTGCTTGTGGACGGCACTATGCGGGCGCGCTTCCGGGCCCGGTTTGGCCGGCCGGCCGGCGGCGTGCAGGTGGAGGGGCCCGCCGACGGCAGTGCACAGCGGACGTTCGTAGCGATCCCACAGGCACTCTCCACCGACGAGCAGGTGCTGCTCGTGATCGGCGAGCTGGAGGCCGCCGAGCGGGCGGCGCGGCTGATGGCCCGCGAAGATGGTGCGCGGCCGCGGGTGATCCGTGTCGGCGATCCACGCGACTTGGCCGCCGGAGCCCCGGGCCTGACGGCCCGCGACCTCGATGGCATCGATCGTGTGGTGGTGTGCGGCACCGCGCTCGTCGGCGCAGGCGACGATCTCTCAAATAGCGTGCTCGAGGCCATCGACGGCTGGGTTCGCGATGGCGGGAGCATCGTGTTCATCGCGGGCGAGTCAGCCGCCCGCGTGACGAATCCCGGATCGGTCGCCGCTCGCTGGTTGCCCGGCCCTGTGGGCCAAGCGGGTCGCGTCGATCGGCGTGTGCCCCTGCGTCGGTCCGCGGCGCTCGAGACGTTTGGCCGCGCCGGCCGCCCGCTCGACAAGGCGGCGCTTGCGGGGCTCCAGGTGCCGTTGCTCGCCGATGCCGCTCGCCTCGACGGCACGGTGGTGGCGTTCGAGGGGCGGTCGGCCGCCGATCTTCCGCTCGTCGTGCGCACCGTCCGTGGATTTGGCAAGGTCACGTGGCTCGGCGTCGATGTCGACCGCCCCGCGTTCCGATCGTGGCCGGGTACGGACACGCTGCTCGTCGAGTTGCTCGAACAGCACGAACGCTCGGCCGGGGGCAGGGCAGGGGAGTCGGCCCGCGGCGCGCTCGATCTTGCCGGGCAGTTGCGCACGGCCGTCGACCGTTTTCCGGGCGTCGCACCGGTTCCGTTTGAACTCATCGCCGGCCTCGGCCTGCTCTACGTGGCCTGCCTCTATCCGCTCGACTGGTGGCTGACATCGCGTGGCGGGCGGCCGGCGCTCGCCTGGATCTCGCTCCCCGTGATCGTGGCCCTGTTCAGCGGATTGGCGTGGGGCGCCGGGCGCCGATGGAAAGAAGCTGAGTGGCAAGCGTCGGCGGCCGGCATCGTGGATGTCGACGTGGTCAGCGGCTGCGTGCGCGGTCGCTCGTGGGCCGGCACGTGGGCGCCGGCAAATGCCTCCCTTGATGTCGCCGCGTTGCCAACCGCCGCGGCCGCGGCCGACAGCCCCGACGTGGCCATGTCGTGGTACGCCGCGACAGGGCGCGGGCTCGGCGGCACCGACGCCCCCACACCACACCCGGCTCTCGGTGCGCACGACTATTCCTACGCCGACGGCCTGGCTGGCTTCGCGGGCGTGCCCATCGCTGCAGACTCGAGCCGGCTCTTTGAGGCGGATTGGACCGCCACATGGAGTGCGGCCGGAACGGAACGCGCGGTCGTATCCACGCTCGAGCGCGACGCCCAGGCGGCGCTGCGTGGCGCGATCGAGAGCCGGCTGCCATTTGCGCTCGATGGCTGCGTGCTCGTGCATGCGGGCTGGCTCTACGACGTCGGCCGGCTCGAGCCTGGCGGCCGGTTCGAGGCCGGCGCGGGCCGGGGTCCCCGGTCGCTCGCCGGTGCGCTCACCCGCCGGGCCGCTGCCAAGGAACGCGACGTCGCCGAGCGTTGGGACACGGCCTCCACCGACGTCGCCCGCATTCTCGAGATCGCGGGCTTGTATCGGGCGGCGGGCGGCAGCTCCTACACGTCGCTCGAGGCGGGCCGGCTCGGCCGGCTCGATCTCTCCGCGGTCCTCGACACGGGGCGAGCCCTGCTCGTCGGCCGCGGGCCGGCCGGCACCGAGTGGCGAAGGCAGGCCGGTGTCAGCCACAATACGTCGAGCCTCGTGCCTGCCGCCGCCCAGACGGCCGTCTGGCGGTTCGTCCTTCCGCTGGAGCCCCGGCAGCCATGATCGAAACGGTCGATCTCACGAAGAAATACGGCGACTTCTTCGCGCTCGAGTCGCTCGATCTCAAGCTCGAGCAGGGCGACCTCTTCGGCTTCATCGGCCCCAACGGTGCCGGCAAGACGACGACGATCCGGATCCTCTCGACGCTCCTCGCGCCGACATGGGGTGAGGCCTATGTGTGTGGCCACTCGATCTACACGCATCCGCGCGAGATCCGCCGTGCGATCGGCTACATGCCCGACATCTTCGGCGTCTACGACGACATGCGGGTGATCGAGTATCTGGAGTTCTTCGCGGCGGCCTACCGGATCCACGGGCCGGAGCGGCGGCGTGTGGCCGAGCGGTCGCTGGAGCTCGTCGACCTCACGGTGAAGCGCGATGAACTCGTGACGAGCCTCTCGCGCGGCATGACGCAGCGGCTCGGCTTGGCCCGCGTGCTGCTCCACGATCCGCAGGTGCTTCTGCTCGACGAGCCGGCCAGCGGCCTCGACCCGCGGGCCCGGATCGAGATGCGCGGGCTCCTCAAGCGACTGCAGGGGCTCGGCAAGACGATCCTCGTGTCGAGCCACATCCTTCCGGAACTCGCCGACATCTGCAACCGCGTGGGCATCATCGAATACGGCAGGTTGCTCGCCTGCGGCAACGTGCAGGATCTGCTCGCGCAGGTGCGCGGGCGGCCCGTGTTCCGGATCGCGGTGGCCGGGCCGCCGGAGGCCGCCGCGCGGCTCCTCGAAAAGACGCCCGAGGCAGGAGCCGTGACGGTGCGCGACGGCGAGGTACTCGTGACGCTCGCCGTGGGCGTGCCCGACGCCTCACCGCTTGCAGCGCGGCTCGTGGCCGAGGGCCACAAGCTGCTCTCGATGCGCGAGTCGGAGGTGAATCTCGAGACGGCCTTCCTCGAGCTCACGAAGGGCAAGCTCGGCAAGGAGTAGGACAGGTTTCAGCCTGTCGCTCACGATCTTCAACGAATCGGGCGATGTGACCTTGTGTAATTTCCGGCCAACTGTCGTCATTCTCGCTGCCGCCGCGACGCTCATTGCGGGCGGGCGGCTCCGCGCCGCGACGCTGGCCGAGCAGTTGGCGGCGGAGGGGCCGCGAGCGCTTGCCGCAGCGGCGCTTGGCTCAGGCGACGCTGCCCGCGGGGCGGTCGTCTTTCACACGGCCCATCTCACCTGCACGAAGTGCCACGTTGCCGGCGAGGGCGACTCACCGCTAGGCCCGAATCTGGCCGGGCCACGCGTCGGCCCCGAGGGGCCGCTCTCGGGCGTCGCCCTCACCGAGCACCTCGTCGAATCGCTCCTCGATCCCTCGAAGTCGATCCGGCCGGAGTATCGGGCCGTGACGATCCTCACGACGGAGGGGCAGACGGTCTCGGGGCTCGTGGCCCGGGAGACGGCCGCCGGCCTCGTGCTTCGCGATGCCGCCACGGGCGGCAAGGAAATCGAGATCGCGCGTGACGACATCGACGAGCGGACCGACCTTGCCGCCTCGCTCATGCCCGCCGGCCTCGCAACTCTCCTTACGGATCGCCAGCAGTTTCTGGATCTCGTCAAGTATCTCGACGAGATCGCCCGTGGTGGTGCCGAGCGGGCAGCGGCCCTGCGTCCCGATCCGGCGCTCCTCGCCTCGGCTGGCCCGGCGGCGTACGAGACCACGATCGACCATGCCGGATTCATCACCGATTGGGCCGATCCGAAGAAAGCCAGGCAGGCATTCAAGCGCGGCGAGGCGATCTATGGCCGCGTGTGTGCCAACTGCCATGGCACGCACGAGTCGCCGGGATCTCTCCCCACGGCGCTGCGATTCGCCGAGGGGAAATTCAAGGCCGGCGCCGATCCCCATGCGATCTATCGCACGCTCACGAGCGGCACCGGACAGATGGTGGCGCAGTCCTGGATGGTGCCCAGCCAGAAGTACGACGTGATCCACTACATCCGCGAGGCATATCTCAAGGATCGCAATCCAGACTTCTATGCGGCCATCACGCCCGACTACCTCGCCGCGCTGCCGGCAGGCAGGAGCCGCGGGCCGGAGCCATCGAACATCGAGCCCTGGCGGCTCCACGAGTACGGGCCGTTTCTCGCCGCGAGCATCGAGGTGGGTGGCGACGGCACGAACGTCGCCCGCAAGGGGCTCGCGGTGCGGCTCGATCCCGGCCCGGGGGGCATCGGCCGCGGCCGCGCGTGGATTCTCTACGAGCTCGACACGCTCCGCGCTGCCGCGATCTGGACCGGCGATGCGTTCATCGACTGGCGTGGTATCAACTTCGACGGCAGCCACGGCACGCATCCCCGGATCGCGGGCACCGTGGTGGCGGCGACGCCCACGCTGCCCGGCTGGGCCGACCCGGCGACGGGCGCGTTCACCGACCCACGGCCGCTCGGTCGCGACCACAAGCCCTACGGCCCCTTGCCGCGCTCGCACGCGCAGTTCAAGGCCCTGCACCACGCCGGCGATTCCGTCGTGCTCGAATACGCCGTGGGCGACACGCTCGTGCTCGAGACCGCGCGGCTCGAGCAGGCCGCCGGCGAGCCACCGCCCGGCGCCGCGCCAATCGTCACCCGAATCTGGTCGGTCGCGCCGCACGATGGCGAGCTGGCCGTGCGGATCGCGGCGGTCGGCAAGGGCAGGGCGGCGACGGCCGCAGCGATCGTTGGAGAGCCGGCGGCGGCCGCGCGGCTCGAGAATCGCGACGGGTTTCACGTGCTCGTGCTGCCGGCAAGCAAGGCGGCGGTGACGGTCGGCGTTGCCGTGGCTGCGGGCGACCAGCCTGCGCTCGCAGCAGCGGTCAGTCGTCTGCCGGCCCTTGCACCGCTCGACGGGCTCGCGGGCACGCCCGCCCGAGATCCGTGGAACGTGTCGCTCGAAACCCGCGTCATCCGCGGCGACGACGGCGGCCCGTTCGCCACCGACGTGCTCGCTCCGCCCGTCGCGAATCCGTGGAACGCCCAAGTGCGGTTCAGCGGAATCGACTTTTTGTCTGCCGACTCAGCCGTGCTCTGCACGTGGGATGGCGACGTGTGGACCGTCCGGGGACTCGCCGACCCCGACGGCAGGCTCGTGTGGAAACGCATCGCGTCGGGGCTCTATCAGCCGCTCGGCATCAAGGTGGTCGAGGGGACCATCGTCGTCGGCTGCCGCGACCGGATCGCGATCCTGCGCGATCTCGACGGCGATGGCTGCACCGATCGCTACGACACGTTCAACTCCGACCACCAGGTGACGGAGCATTTTCACGAGTTTGCGATGGGGCTGGAGGTCGACGCAGCGGGGAATTTCTACTACGCCAAGAGCGCGCGGCACGCCCTGCCCGCCGTCGTGCCCCACCACGGCACGCTGCTCGAGGTGGCGAAGGACGGCTCCGCGACCGCGATCCTCGCCACAGGCTTTCGCGCGGCCAACGGTGTGTGCGTGGAGCCCGATGGCACGTTCTTCGTCACCGACCAAGAGGGGCACTGGTGCCCGAAGAACAGGATCAACCACGTCCGCCGGGGCGGCTTCTACGGCAACATGTTCGGCTATCACGATATCACCGACTCGAGCGACGCAGCGATGGAGCAGCCGCTCGCCTGGCTCACGAATGCCTTCGATCGCTCACCCGCCGAGCTGCTCCGCGTGCCGCCGGATGCGTGGCCGCCGCTCTCCGGTGGGCTGCTCGAGCTCTCATACGGCGAAGGGCGAATCCATCTCGTGCTGCCGCAGCGAATCCCGGGCCACGGCGACGCGCCGCATATGCAGGGCGGCCTCGTGAAACTGCCGATGCCCGACTTCCCCACCGGGATCATGCGGGGCCGATTTTCCCCGCACGACCATGCCCTCTATACCTGCGGCCTGTTTGCGTGGGCCGGCAACAAGACCGTCCCGGGCGGCGTCTTCCGTGTCCGGCGTACGCAGGCGCCGCTCCAGATGCCTGTCGAACTTGCCGCCACCGCTGAGGGGTTCGTCGTCACGTTCTTCGCACCGCTCGATCGGGCGAAGGCTGCCGATCCGCGCAACTGGTCCGGCAAGGCGTGGCGGCTCGAGCGGACCGAAAAATACGGCTCCGCACACATCGACGAGCATGGCCTCGCGATCGCCGGCGTCGACGTGTCGAGCGACGGCCGCACGGCGACGGTGCGAATCGATGCATTTGCCCCGCTGCAATGCTACGAGCTCACGTGGAACCTCGCGTCTGCCGACGGCACCCCGACGGCCGGCCGGATCGACGGCACGGTGCACGTCGCCCGCTGATATCGCCCACCGCAATGACGGCATCGCCGCATTGGGGGGGAGTCAGGCTAGAATCCACATGCGATGCCCACCCCAAAACCCCGCCGCACATCCACCGTCAAGCAGATCGCCGAAGAACTCGGCGTCTCGATGATGACCGTGTCGCGGGCCCTGAGCGGCCGGGGGCGGATCTCCGATGAGACGCGCGACCGCGTCCTCGCCGTGGCCAAGCGGCTGAAGTATCGCCCCAACCGCCTCGTGCACGCGATCAAGCATGGTCGCAGCCGCACCATTGGCGTGATGGTGCCGATCGCCATGTCCTTCAGCGCGACCGTCGTTCGCGGCATTCACGACGCCCTGGCAGAGCACCACTATCTGCCGATCCTGCACTTCCACGGCGAGGGACCGCAGGCCCAGCGCGACGAGGCGGAACTGGAATAACTTCATCGCCTGCTCGACCAGCGGGTGGACGGCATCATCTTCTGGCCATCGGATGAAAGCGTGCCGCAGATGTATCTGCGCGAAGTGTGGGAGCGGGGCGTGCCGCTCGTCGCTGTCGATCGCCACCTGCCGCACACCAATGCTGATTTCAGCGGCACCGACGACGAGGCGGGGGGCCGAATCGCCGCGGAGCATCTGCTCGCGCTCGGCCACCGGCGGCTGGCTCACATCGCCGGCGAGCGGTGGGTGTCGACGTATGCCGACCGGCGCCGCGGCTTCGAGCAAGCGGTGGCCGGACGGGGCGACGTGGTCTCGATGATCGAAGAGTGTGCCGACTGCGAGTGTGGCGAGATCGCTCGCAGGCTCCTCGCCGGCCGCGATCGGCCCACCGCGTTCTTTCTGTCGTCCGACAGGATGGCCCCGCATGTGTATGCCGCCGCCGAGTCGCTCGGGCTCACGGTGGGCCGGGACGTGTCGGTCGTGGGGTTCGCCGACCTCGCCGAGACGTCGTGGTTGCGGCCAAGACTCACGACGGTGAAGCAAGATGCCCACCGGATCGGCCGTGAAGCGGCGAGGCTCGTGCTCGAGCGGATCGAAGGCCGCGTTGAGAATGCCCCCCCGCGCAGCGTGAGGGCGGTGCCGGAACTTGTCGAGCGTGAGTCGGCGGCGGCGTTCGCCTGACTCCGGCCGGGGGCGGTCGGGAATCGCGGGGGCCCCACTCCGCATATTCAAGAAATTCCCAGCAAATCCGGCGGGTTCCGAAAAATTGACAGGGCTGCATCCGTGAACTAGATTCAGCGAGTGCGTTAGTCATAACGCACTTTGGGGAACAGATAAACCTTCTTCGTTGTTCTTGATCCGTCGACACGGGCAGCGAGCAGTCATGGGCAACTTCCTGGTCTCAGGGCACGATCGAATACACGCCAACCCGAGGTGGCTTGCCGCGTGGGCCATGGTCATCGCGGTGGCAGTGGCCCCCGTGTCGGCGTGGGCGCAGGTCACGTGGGACGCAAACACGACCACGTCCGGTCCGCAGGATGGCAGCGGCACGTGGTCCACGAGTGGCGCCAACTGGTGGAACGGCACCACTGGCGACGTCGTGTGGCCCAATCTCACAACGAGCAGTGCCATCATCGGCGCGAACAGCGGCGCGGCGGGCACGATCACCACGAGTGGATCGCTCACGCTCAACGCGATCACGTTCAACGCCCCCGGCTCCGGCACCTACACGCTCACCGGCGGCACGCTCGGCTTCGCCGGCACGAACCCGACGATCACAGCGAACGTTGCCGCCAGGATTAGCTCCGCGATCACGAGTTCCGGCCTGACGAAAAGCGGCACCGGCAACCTGACGCTGTCGGGCGGTGTCTCCAATACGTCAGGCAATTTGGCGATCAATCGGGGCGCAGTAACCGTCACCGGCACGCTGACGAACACTGCGGCCACGACATTCGCAATCGGCTCGACCAACGGCGGCACGCTCACCATCGCCGGCGGCACGGTATCCACCAGTTACGATAACGCTCGTTCGACCGTGATCGCCGGGGGTGCGGGGCGATCGGGCACCATTGCGATCAGCAGCGGTGGATTTTCGACGCCCGGCCTGCTGGTCAGCGAAGACGGCGGCGGCAACGGCGTCTTCGAGCAGTCCGGCGGCACGACGACGATCGGCGTGCGCAACACGTGGTTGACCGGCAATTCGAGCACGCTCACGGTCAGCGGCGGCAGTTTCACGACCCCTGGTATGAACACCAACTACGGCATCTCGAATTCCGTGACCACCATCAATGTCAACGGCTCCGGCTCGCTCACGGTCAACGCCAATGTGGGGGTTGGCAACAGCGCGCGACCCGGAATCAATTTCAACCTGAACGTGGGTGATGGCACGGGCGGCGGCCTATTTCAGGCAAACAGCTTCTCCTGGGGCGGCGCTACCGGAACAGCCACGATCAACTTCAACAGCGGCACGTTCGTCGGCAACGCGACCCACACCCTTCCCAGCCAGATCGCCACGGTCGTGAAATCCGGCGGCGCGAACATCAGTGTGGCAAACGCCGGCCATACCCTGACTCTCGGCAGTTCCCTGACCGATGGCGGAGGTGGCGGCGGGCTTCGCAAACTCGGCTCCGGCACGCTCGCGCTCACCGGAACCAACACCTACACGGGCACGACGTCGATCGCGGCCGGGAGTCTCTCGATCGGCAACGCCCTGGCGCTCCAGAACACGACGCTCGACCTGGCGACGTCCGATTCGGGTACGGTCTCGGCGATCAGCCAGAACTCCACGTTCGGCGGCCTCACCGGCTCGCGGAACCTCGACATGCTCACCCGGACGTTGAGCATCGGCAACAACAACACGAGCACGACCTACTCCGGCACGCTCTCCAACGGTGCGCTCACGAAGATCGGCTCCGGCACGTTCACGCTCACGCAAGCCAATGCCTACACCGGCGACACGACCATCAGCGCCGGCGTCCTGCAAGTCGGCAACGGCGGCACGACGGGGTCCATCTCCAGCTCGAGTGCGATCTCGGGCTCGACCGGTGCCGGGCTCGTCTTCAGTCGCACTGACAACTACGGCGGCAACGTTTCCAACAATATCGGCGGCGGGATCGGCCTGACGCTGAGCTCCGGAACGCTCGCACTCACCGGCTCCAACGCCTACGACGGCACGACGAGGATCAATGGCGGCGTGCTCAGTCTCGGGGCGGCGAACGCACTCGCCGGTGTTGGCAACGTCACGTTTGCCGGCGGCACCATGCAATTCACGGCGAGCAACTCGGCGGATTTTGCCTCGCGAATCAAAGATAGTGGCTCGGCGATCGCGATCGACACGAACGGCCAGGATCGCACGCTCGCGGGATCGATCGACAGCAGCAACACGGCGGGGCTCGTGAAGTCAGGCGGCGGCACGCTCACGCTCTCGGGCTCGAATGGCTTTAGTGGCGGGGTGACGCTCACGGGTGGCCAGGTGCAGATCAACAACGCCAACGCCCTGGGCACGGGCGTGTTTACGACCAACGTCGATGCCAACACATCGATCATCTTCAGCCTGCCGGCGAGCGGCACGGTGGCAAACAACATCACAATCAACAAGCCGAGCGTGAATCGAACGTATGACATTTATCAAAATCAGTCCAACAACGTCACTCTCGCCGGCAACATCAACGTCGCCAGTGGAAACGGAAACGTGTTTCGCCTCGGCGGTGGCTTGACGTCCGGCACCTTCACGCTCACCGGCAGCAACACGTTCGGTGGCGACGTGGGCTCGGGCGCTAATATCACGTTCCGCTTCGGTGGCACGAATGCCGCCGGCACCAGTGTTTGGCGACCTAATGTTTCGACGGAGATGGTGCTGCTCGACGGGGCGAACTTCAGAGGAACCATGGGCAACGCGGTCGCGTCGTTCAGCATGGAGACGTCCGGAACCGCGACTGTTTCCGGAGACGTCTTCAATCGAAACACCGCAAACGTCGGCATCAACTTGCCTGCTGGTGCCCGGTTGACTTTTTCCAGCAATATTCGATCGGAGGGTGGGTTCACCACCGGCACGTATAGCAAGACGGGTGCGGGCACGTGGGTCGTGAACAACACGGTGAACCAGATGACCTTCAACGTGCTCGAGGGCACGATGCAGGTGTCGTCGTTCTCGGGGATAGGCCCCACGTCCACCGCCTCGTTCCTCGTGCTCAACGGCGGCACACTGCGATACACCGGCGCCGCTGCCAGCAGCACCCGGGAGTTCACGCTCGGCGCCAACGGCGGCAGCCTCGACGCCTCGGGCTCGGGCTCCGCGGCCTTCACGAGCACCGCGGCCGTTGCGTTCACCGGGAGCGGCAACCGCACGCTCACGCTCACCGGCACGAACACCGGCAACAACACGCTGGCGATGGCGATCAACGACAACGGTGTCCACAAGGTCTCGCTGTCGAAGGCTGGAGCGGGCACGTGGGTGCTTTCCGGTTCGAACGCCTTCACTGGCAGTACTCGCGTCAACGCGGGCACGCTCTCGCTGGGGAACGCCAACGCCCTCGCCGGCTCGACGCTCGACATGGATGCAGGCGACGCCGGCTCTCTCGCCTTCGGCGTGACGGGCACGAGCACCTACAACATCGGCGGCCTGATCGGTTCGCGCAACATCGCCACGACCAGTTCCGTGGTGCTGTCCATCGGCGGAAACGGTTCGAGCGGCTCGTATTCCGGCTCGGTCACGGGCGGAGGAGCGTTGGCGAAAGTGGGCGGTGGCACGCTCTCGCTTTCCGGGACGAGCAGTTACGCAGGAGCCACGACGGTGACAGCCGGCGTGTTGGCGGTGAACGGCCAGATTTCGAGTTCCGTCGCGGTGGCGACGGGCGCGATGCTCGGCGGCTCCGGCGTGATCGGCGGCACGCTCTCGGGAGCGGGCCTCGTGAGCCCGGGCAACTCGCCGGGTATTCTTACCGCGGCGCAGTTCGACCCCACCAGCGGCATCGACGTGGCGTTCGAGTTCACGGCCCTCTCGCCTGTCTACAACGTGTCGTCCGCCAGCATGAATGACGTTCTGCGGCTGACCGACGGCTCTCCCTTCGTCGGCAATCTCGGCAGCAGCAACGTGATCGACGTGTATTTCAACGTCGACTCGATCGCGGTCGGCGAATCGTTCGAGGGCGGCTTCTTCACCGGCCTTTCGGCGGGCGACCTGTTCTCGGCGGTCCAGAACGCCACGTTCCAGTATTGGATCAAGGACAACGCCGGGACGACGCCCTTCGGTGGCGTCAACTACAGCTCCCTAACGAGCATTCCGGGCATCACGGGCGTGACCCTGGGCACGGCGGCGGTGACGCGGACGTTCAGCAGTGGCAACGTGAGCGGCAGCGTGACGCAGTTCGTGATCGTGCCGGAGCCGGCGTCGCTCCTCCTTTCGCTGAGCGGCACGGCGGCCGCGATCTGGGCGTTCCGCCGCCGGCGATGACGGGGCCCGCTATGCATGCGACACGCCGCAGCGGCTTCACGCTCGTGGAACTGCTCGTGGTGATCGCGATCATCGGCGTGCTCGTGGGGCTGCTTCTGCCCGCGGTGCAATCGGCCAGGGAGTCGGCCCGGCGGAGCCGCTGCAGCAACAATCTCAAGCAGATCGGCCTGGGCATCCACCTCCACGAGCAGGCGAAGCAGCGGCTTCCGCCCGGCGGCTCTTTCGACCAGCCGCCGTTCGGATCGGCCTCGCCGACGAGGGGGGGGTGGGGTGGGAGTTCGTGCTTCGCTCACCTGCTGCCGTTCGTGGAGGAGGAGACGCTGTTCTCGAGGTGGGATTTCACGGGCGGCAACAGCCAGATCAGCCCGTCATATGCGGTGAACGCGGTGCTGCCCTGGGGGCGATGTCCGTCGTCGAACATGCCCCAATGGCGCACGTTCGACATCACAAAGATCGCTCAACTCAACTATCACCCCGTCGCTGGGGCCGTGAACGGGCTGATCACGAGCCCGGCGTTCAGCGAGACGCGGACTGCCGGTGGACTGAACGGCGCGGTGAACGGATGGGGAGGGATGCTGTTTCCCTCGGCGCGGATGAAATTCAAGGACTGCATCGATGGCACCAGCAAGATGCTCGTGTTCGGGGAGCAGAGCGGGATGTTCGTCGACACGTCGGGCGTGTCGCAGTCGTGGTCACCAAGCAGCCGCTTCGGTTGGCCGCTCGGGGTTGCGGGAACCGCGCACAGCACCGGAAACGCGTACAACGTGACGACGATCCGCTGGCCGATCAACCAAAAAACGGGCTGGGACGGCGTGACGAATGGCGTGGGCTACGGCCAGACCTCGGGGTGGCCGACCAATGTGCCGCTCAATTCGAATCATCCCGGCGGCGTGCACCTGCTCATCCTCGATGGTTCGGTCCGGTTCGCCGCCGACGCCACGAGCATGCAGACGCTGGGCCAACTTGCCACCCGCGATGACGGCACCGCCAGTATCGATTTCTAAGAACAGGGCGGCCTTTCGTGGAGAACGAGAGCGTGTTTCAGAGACGGATTGAGATGTACGCCTGCCCTGCGGCATTCCTGGCCGTTGTGATGCTTGTGGCCGCAGGGTGCACACGAAGCGGCCGGCCTGAGCCGCCGCGCTATCCGATCTCCGGTACGGTGACGCTCGACGGCCAGCCCTTCAAGGAGGGCAGGATCCAGTTGGTCACTGTGAGCCAAGGGCTGATCGAGGCGTTTCCAGTGAAGAACGGTCGGTTTTCGGGCAAGGCGGCGGCCGGCGAGCGGCGCGTGGAATTGTATGTGATCAAGGAGGTGCCGTACGCGGAATCGGGGTTCGTGCCGATGCCGGGCGAGATCACACCGGCGACGGTAAAGCTTCAGGTGCTTCCGCCGCATCTCAACACCGAGAGCGCGCTCGTCGCGACGGTCGAGCCAAAGGGAAAGAACGAATTCACGCTCGACCTGACGTCGCAAGCCCCGGCGGAAGGAGCTGGCAAGTGAGCACACAGCGCGACACAGGGAATCCCACGACACGCCGCAGCGGCTTCACGCTCGTGGAACTGCTCGTGGTGATCGCGATCATCGGCGTGCTCGTGGGGCTGCTTCTGCCCGCGGTGCAATCGGCCAGGGAGTCGGCCCGTCAGAGCGCGTGCAAGAACAATCTCAAGCAGCTTGGGCTCGCCGTCCACGATTATATCGACGCAAACAAGACCTTGCCGCCCAACCACTACCCATGGCAATTGGGCGTGTTGATGAACGCCGGCACGACGATGACCTATGGCTACAACGTTTCGTTTCTTGTCTGGCTGCTACCGTTCACGGAGGAGCAGGCACTGGGCGACCAGGCGATCGACCGGATCAAGACCAATCAAAATTATTGGGGCGGTGCCTTCGCCCGGCAGCCGCAGGTGCTGCTGTGTGCTTCGGAGAGAAACCGAGGGAGGTCGGCCTTGGGGGCCGGGGTGACCAGCTACAGAGGGAATCGCGGCGACATCGTGATGGTCGAATACGTCGTTCAGCGCGGGCCGATTTCCGTCGGGTCGACCTATAGCGGCGGGAAGTTCACCGGCAACATCGCCGTCAAGCCCAAGGACATCGTCGACGGACTGTCGAGCACCGTGCTCTTGAGCGAGGCCGTCGTCGGCACGCGGGAATCCATCGCGACGTTCCCGGCCGGTGTCGGCAAGTTGACGCAAGATTCGTCCACGCCGCCGGCGTCGTGTCTGGCGCTCGTGTCCAACGGTCAATACGCCGCGACGATTTCGGATGGCCGCTTTCCGCCCGGGGGGTTTTGGGGCGAGTCGTCGGCTGGCAACACCGGCTTCTTCACCAATGCGGCTCCAAACACCCCCCGCTGCACCAGCGACTACAACTGGAGCCCCGCCATCATGCCCGCCAGCAGTTACCATCCGAACGGTGTCTTCGTGACGATGTGCGATGCCTCGACCCGATTCGTGAGCGACCAGGTGGATGCCGGCATCCCGACCGATCCGCAGCTCAACAACCAGGGAACGACGGCCAACGCCTGGGCCTTCACGAAGCCGAGCATCAGGGGCGTGTGGGGCGCGATCGGCACGATCAAAGGCGGCGAATCGCTGAGGTTGGACTGATGGCGGCAACGATGGATTTTCGGCCTTGCCTCGGCTGCCGAATCGATGTCGGAGGGCCCGGCCACGTTGACGCCAAAGCGTGGCTGGCCTTGGCTGCGTGCTTTGTCGTCGTTGCCGCTGGCTGTGGTCCACGCGGCCCAGCCGTCGAGATGGTGGAGGGCGTGGTGCTCCTCGATGGCCAGCCCGTGGAAGGGGCGACCGTTTTCTTTTCGCCCGCTCCGACGGGTGGAAAAACCGCAGGCGGGCTGCCGGCCGCTGGTCGGACTGGTGCTGACGGACGCTTCCGGCTCAATGCGATCGGCGGAGCACGGTCGGCGGCCGGCACGAAGGTCGGCGAGTATGTCGTGACTATTGTGAAGCAGGAAAGCGATGCCCCGACGGCGCCCGCTCCAGACATCCCGCCGGCACCGCCGGGCTTGATCAATGTCCGCGATCTGCTCCCGACGATCTACAAGGTCGGAGCGACTTCGCCGCTGCGGGCGACCGTGATCACGGGAAAGAACACGTTTCGCTTCGAGTTGGATTCCAAGGCCGTAGCCGAACAGCCCTAGCACGTCTTCGGAATCGGAGAGGCAGATCGATCACTCGCCAGGCCGGGTCCAGCGGAAGTTTGCGAACAGGATCTTCGTGAGATCCGAGCCTGCCTTCGGCCCAAGGCGCAGCATGCCGACGCCCGTCCAGTCCTTCAGCGGTTGGCCGGTCTCGCGATGGATGAGGCGATCGGCGGGCACCGTCATCTCCTGCCAGGCATCTGATGCCGGGATCTCGAGTTCGGCGACGACGCGGTCGTGCGGATCGACAGAGAGCAGGATCGTCTGCGGCTCGGTGCAGTAGAAGCCAAAGGCCAGGGCCGCCCCCTCGGGGGCCCTCCATTTGGGATCCTGCAATTGCTCTGTCGTCGCGCCGCGGCCGTTATTCGTGCAGCGAAAGGCCTTGATGCCGCCAGGCCCCTCCAGTTCGGCAACGTTCGTCCATGCGGCGTAGCCGTCGCTGGAAATCACCTCGCTGGCCTTGTCGGTGGCCCGTGCCTTGCCCAGCCGCGCGGGGATCGCCGCGTTGAAGGGCGTCGAAAGAACGATCGAGTCGTCGTAGGTGATGTTGGCATAGGCGAAGAGGTAGTCATCGACGTTCATCACCGGCGTC